>JACCDG010849458.1_pt1 | contig 12465 bp, 28 predicted proteins | sample 7442471 | NCBI WGS metagenome assembly JACCDG01 (sample SAMN15323444, study PRJNA562643) | freshwater metagenome | isolation source: river surface water | place: USA:Blue River Watershed | collected 2017-08-17 | reverse complement strand
TTAAATTAAGTTTTGATATGTATAGAAATGACAAATATGATTCTTCAGAGGACAATTGGTTTGTTACCATTGTCTATAACTACACTCCTGAAGAATGGATGGAATTTGTCACTATAGGTTTTAATTACAATCAAGTGAAAGATAAACTTTTTGGTTTTGGATTTGGTTTAGAATCAGTAAAAATGTATCAAGAAGAGATTGGTAATTTAAAATTTTTGGCTCAGTAGCTCAATTGGTTAGAGCACTGCCCTGTCACGGCAGAGGTCGCGGGTTCAAGTCCCGTCTGGGTCGTTTAAATATGGGTCTGTGTCCGAGTGGCTAAAGGAGGCGGTCTGTAAAATCGTCGGCGTAAGCCTACACAAGTTCGAATCTTGTCGGGCCCATAAAATTTTGGCGAGGCCCCAGAAACTACAAAGGATTAGTTTTCTTCTTAAAAAGTATACAATTGGTTCTATAGTAGTATGAATATGCAAACTACTTCTTACGGTGTCGCTAATGTGGTAACCACTCGTTACAATGATGGCAATCTTGCCGTATTGCTAAACGATAAGTTTGGCTCTCCTCTTGCTAAACTTTCTGTCAATCTGCCAGATTGTGGTCTTGAGTTGGGAGAAAACCAGTTCTTTGCAAAAACATACTCTGAGAATGCAGAGATTGCTGAAGACGCTTTGGCTTCAGGTCTGTTCAAGCAGACAACAATATCTGTAAAAAATGGTTGGATGACCTATCCGATTTGGGAGATAATCACACCATAATATATTGTATAAGTAAAGTCATGCAACCGTAGCTCAGCGGATAGAGCAAATGCCTTCTAAGCATTTGGTCGCAGGTTCGATTCCTGCCGGTTGCGTTCAGTTTAGAAAAGAAAAATATGAATAATAAACAATTAAAAAATTTAAGCACCCTGTGTCTTGTTCTAGGATTTGTGTCTATTGCAGGCTCTATTGCTATCTGGTATATGACAGGTGGTAAGACTCCAGACCTTCAGGCACATGGTGAGAGATTTGGTATTTTTGTAGGGCTTTGGGCTCCTACATTTATGATTCTATCAAATAGGTTTGATAGATATGCGGAAAAGGTTGTTGCGGGGTAGATATCTCGCACATATTCCTTGATAGCTCAGCGGTAGAGCATTCGGCTGTTAACCGAACGGTCACTGGTTCGAATCCAGTTCAAGGAGTTTTATTGTATAATTTAATATATGCCAGATTAGTTCATCGGTAGAACGACGGTTTTGTAAACCGTATGTGGCGGGTTCGATTCCTGCATCTGGCTTGGTGGTCTTGGCAGAACTTTTATTACATAATAGTTACGTTAGTTTTTTTGATTAATCTGTCAAGATCACCTATGGGCGGTTAGCTCAGCTGGGAGAGCGACGGTTTTGCAATCCGTAGGTCAGCGGTTCGATCCCGCTACTGTCCATTAAGCGGGAGTAACTCAGTGGTAGAGTGTCACCTTGCCAAGGTGAAAGTCGCGAGTTCGAATCTCGTCTCCCGCTTATGAACCAAGCCCCCAGTATTTACAAAGGCTTATTTTCTTCTTAAAAAAGTCATACCATATTCTATAGTAGTATGGAAAACAAAGAACTTCTCAACAATCCTTTCTATTGCCTCGCCCGTGATGCAATGCCTATTGTTTGTCGCAAGTATGGCTTAGAGCAAACTGCTCTTCTGTTGAACATCTTGCACGACAATGGACTTTCAGCAGAAGACGCTTGTGCTTTGATGCAGTTCCTTTATCCTCTGAGTCCTGAGGAAATCACCGAAGAAGAATCTTTGGCGATGCAAAACTACAATATGGCTATGATGATGGGTGGATTGGAGAAGGGCTTCAATGGAAACTAGATTCTTTGACATATTATATTATGTAGGATTGCCTTTGATTATGTCTTGGGCTTTCTGGAAGTTTATTGGCAAGTCCGTTGTATATATTGGCGTCCTGTCGGTATTGGCAGGGTTTTTCATGATGATTGCTGGCGGATTCCAATATATCATTTACACTAACTATACTTTGTTCCAATATGGCTTTATTTCGTTCGTATTTGGCATATTGGGATATTTATTTGGTGGAGTTTTGATTATATCAGACCCATCTAACGAAAATGATTCACTGCTTGACCGTGGTGTAGAGAAGTTCACCCAGTTTCTCAAGCGTGAATCATCAGATAAGAATCTATAACCCTTTGTAGATTCTGGCTTCTCCCCCGGGTTTTTCCGAAAATATTTGTCTTAAAAATATTGCATCATATTCTATAGTAGTATGAATACTAACACCCCAATCCCCGCATTCGCAGTCGAGCGTTCTGGTGACCGCAAGTTGTCCGTTGACCGTACCGTTAGTGCTACTTGGGTATCCCAGGGTTCCTGTCCTGATACCTGTTCCTTCAAGGGTTCGGGTTGCTACGCCGAAACTGGGCGTTCTGCCATTCATACCCGCCGTTTGAATCAGGCTCAGGCTGAAGGTAACTATACGCCGGAAGAAATCGCCGAATATGAGGCGAAGGCTATCCGTGGTTTGTCTGGCAAGTTTGACCTGCGGGCGCATATTGTAGGTGACTGTAAAACCGTAAAAGCGGCTAAGATTGTCGCCGATGCTCTGAACGATTACAAAGTTCGAAGCGGTAAGCGGGTTTGGACGTACACACACGCTACCAATGTTCCCCGCAAGGTTTGGGGCGATGTTAGTATTCTGCGTTCCTGCGAAAGCGTATCGGAACTGAAGCGGGAACATAACCGTGGTTATGCTTGTGCATTGGTTGTACCTGATGCACACGAATCGCATAAGCCTGTAAAGTTAGAAGGCGGCTTTACTGGTATTCCTTGTCCTTATCAGGTAAAAAAGACTAAATCCTGCAAAGATTGCGGTTTGTGCTTGAATGATAAGCATTTACACGCTAAAAAGTTGGTTATTCTATTTGCACCTGACCACGGAACGTCAAAAAGGGTGAAAACCGCCCTAAAAGTACTGCCTGTAGTGTCCGAAACCGCTTGCGGTAAGGTATCTATCACTGCATAGTGTGATATAATACCTACAAAGTTAATCCTTTGTAGGTTTTGGCGCCTCGGGGATTTCTTCTTAAAAAAAATACATAGGAGTCTATAGTAATATCATGAAAAACATTCTACTCAAAGTTTGGAATCACGTCAAGCAAAATGCCGGTGCTCTTCTCTGGTCACTCTGGTTTGGGTTCTGCTTTTGGAACTTAGGGAATCTTTTGGTTAAGATTAGCAACAATCAAGAGGCTAAACTAAAAGCCGCCCGACAAGAAACTGCTGATTTGCGAGAGAAGATTAATAATCACCTTATCGCAGAAGGCTTTTATAATAAGCCAGCAAAAGAGGTTCTTCCTGTAATGAAGGATTTCGGCATCGGGCTGTAATCTCTTAAAAATCTCACATCGGAGTCTATAATAGTATGAAAATCAAAACTTGTTCATTCATCGACGCTTCTGACTTGTTTGAAGAATGCCCAGACGCATGGCAGATATTTATGGACTCCGACCCTCCGGTTACTTGGGGTGATGCGAATCGAACGATGGTATCGCCCGACTCAATGACATTTATGCTAGAAGATTGTTTTAGCGATGATAATCAAACTGCTCAACAGATTGATTCAGTTTTGAAAAGAGTCAAAACTCTAAGCTTCGATACATATATTGACTTGGAGAACTAGGAGGTAATTATGCTATTAGAAGAAGTTATGCCAGCCCTCCGTGAAGGTAAAATTGCTTCAAGGACAAAGGAATATCATGGTCGTGAAGCAAAAGTATCTGTAAAAATCGACGATAATAAATTGGAATTTCATTGGCGCAGGTCATGTGGTGCTGAAATAGGCTGGACTTGGTATTCATTTAAAATTGAAGATATTCTAGCAGAAAACTGGATTGTCGAATAAATAGCCCTTTGTAAGTTTTGGCCCACGGCCCCAATATTCGAACTTGTAAGGATTACTTACAAGTTGCCCATGGTTAAGTTCCTCTTAAAAATAATACGAAAGAATCTATAGTAATATGAAACTCTCCCTTTGTTGCATTTCCAATATCCTTGCGGAGCAGGGCATTAAGTTCAGGACTATGACCTACAAGTCGTTTAGTTCTATGAAGCGTGAAGATGCCCTGCTCAAGTTGTCGGGTATTATCCGCAATAACTTCAATACCACACACAAGGTTATGGAGCATTGTGTAAAGTCTGGCATCAAGGGCTACAGAGTATCAAGTGATTTGATGCCTGTATTGAACCATCCACAGGTTTTGATGCAGGTAGAAGATTTGCCAGAGTATGGCTTTATTGATTATGAAATCAAGAAAATCAAGAGATTTATCGCAGAAAATGACCTCAAGGTTTCTGCACATCCTAGTGAATACATTACTCTTACTACCGGAGATGAGAGTGCTATCAAGAACTCCATCCTCGACTTGGAAACCCATGCGAAGATTTTTGATTGGTTTGCTCTTCCACAAGATTATTCTTCGCCTCTGAACATCCATTGTCGCAAGGATGGAGAGCCAGATGCTATTTCAAGTGCGTTTATGTCTAACTTTGATAAACTTTCTGATTCTGTCAAGAACAGATTAGTTATTGAGGTAAATGATAATGTCAAAGGTGTTTGGAGTGTCAAGAATCTCGTAAAATATTTTTATGAGCCACATAACATTCCTATTACTTTCGATACATTGCATCATAAGTTTTTGCACGGTGATTTATCTGACAAAGACGCATTTGAACTAGCATATTCAACGTGGGACACGACACCAGTTTTTCATTATTCTGAGGGCAAGGGTGACACAAGAAATCACGCAGATATGGCACAAGGCATTCCTGATTCTTACGGATACGATGTTGTTTGGGATGTTGAACTTAAGAGCAAAGATTACGCCATTTTGGATATTCTCGAAAGAGCAAAGGTAGCAGTATGATAAATTTTTATTCTATTGATGAAACTCTCGATTTACTTGCAAAAGATGAAGCATTGATTATTCCTGAATGTGACTCTGCTATTATTGGTACTTATACTTTGGAGCGTGAAGGTGAAACTGTTTCCGTTGCTTGCTATGATTACGATTTGTTGGTTGATTGTTTCTCCCAGCAGTTTAGCGAAGATAGTGAATGGGGTGAAGACCCTGTTGAACAAGCGATGGAATGGATAGATTATAATGTAATCGGTTCATATGTTGGTAAATACACTCCAATGGTTGTCCATAAAGATGAAGAGGGCAATTACTCAGACTCAGAGGATTAATCCTTTGTAGGTTTTGGGGTACCCCCCGTTTCTTCTTAAAAAAGATGCACTATATTCTATAGTAATGTAGGGATGGAATCTAGAACCTCCCTAGTCCAGTAAGAATCCAGAACGGCTAGAATCTATTGCGAGATTCAAATAAGGGTAGCAACCTTGGGGTGGTCAAAAAGCCACAAGTTCTTACTGTCCTTGGCAGGGACTGACGCAAACAGTTATGTCAAGGCATAAAAGTGGTTGGGTATTATGCTCTCGTATGAGACAAGGATACCATCGGAGGCAGAGACCATCGAAAGAACTGCCCTTGTGTTCCGTACTGGTTGAACTCCAGCCAACCACATTCCAACCCTTTGTAGATTTTGGGGCACCCACGTTTTCTTCTTAAAAAATCGTAACAATATTCTATAGTAGTATGGAAGACTTTTACGACACCTTCGAATACGAGACCCTTCAAGACGAAATGGCTCTCGAAATGGCGGCTGAGGCTCTTGTAGAGCAAAACATTCTCAACTACGCAGACCAAGAGTCTGATGAAGACGCAGACGAGTTCTGGGACGATGACCCCTACGACGAGTGGGGCGAGGTCGAGAATCGTGAGATGCTGGGTATTGAAGCCTACTCTCATTGGAATGAAGAAGCCGCTCATATGTGGTGGATGGAAGAAGGTCGGCATCAATAAGCCGACCTTTAACCCTTTGTAGGTTTTGGGGGATCCACGATTTCTTCTTAAAAAATCGTAACTATATTCTATAGTAGTATGACAGTTACAAACAAAAAGCCGATTCTCGAACAGTGCTTTGATTACATTGATTATATCGAGCCTGCCCTTGCTAAGACAAACCCTGATTTGCGTAAAGAAATGGCATTAGACCTATATAATGATTTGCTGAATAGCAACTAAGATTATCTTAAAAATAAAATATTTTATTCTATAGTAGTGTAAGTAAGGAGATAAGACAATGCGAGAATATTTGACCCTTGGTCCCGTTCCAGTTGAAGAAGATTGTGTGCAGGTGAACTCCAGCGGTGATTACCTACCTGCTATGTCAAAGGAAGTTCGGCGTTTTGTTGAGTTTCTCGACAATCGTTTTATCAACCAGCCTGAAGGTGCTTATTTCGGAGTAAAGAATGAGTACCATGACTTTGGTCAGTACAAGGAAGCGGCTGTCTTTTATGACACCAACGATGCTGAAGCCGAAGAGTTTGCATTCTTCGTTGAGAGCAACCTACCAATGACTTGGGATGAAACCAAGCAAGTTGATTGGAAAGCGGCTCGAAAATCAGAAGCAGTGGCTTAGAGAAATCTAAGCCTTTGTAGTTTCTGGCCTCTCGCCATATTCTTCTTAAAAAATATATATTATATTCTATAGTAGTATGACAACATCTAGAGCAATCTTCGCAGTATCCGTTGATGATTTTATCCAAAACATTCTTCTTGAGAAGTCAAAAGAAATCATCTATCGTGCCACCCATGACTTTGGTGTCATTGATATTATTTATCGTGACTACAAAGACATTGACCTACTTGCTGACATTGTGTCATTTACAGATGGCAAAACAGAAATAGTTTTTTCAATGCCAGCAAAAAACATAGGTGCGTCGATTCACCCGCTTTATATTGCACGAACTGTGCATGAATATCTTGTAGAATGCTACAAGATGGCAGAAGTCCTTAGTAAAACTAGGCTTCAAGTAAATCTAGATTTGGAGCAATAAATATTGGACAGTGTAATTGTTGATTTAGATGGTACTTTAGCAGATTGTAATCACAGGTTACACTTTATAGAGCAACCAAAAAAAGATTGGAATTCTTTCTTTAATCATTGTGGTGAAGATTCAGTAATCGAGCCCGTTAGAGAATTAATAAATATGCTTAAAGAAAAGTATATGATTATTATTTTAACAGCCCGACCAAACTCTATTAGAGAACACACAACTAAGTGGTTAGAAGATAATAATATCGATTATGATGCATTATTTATGCGTGGTAAAAATGATTATCGTAAATCACCTGTAGTTAAAAGTAGTTTGATAGAAGAAATGAAGTGTCATGATTACATACCTATATACGCTATTGAAGATAGAGATGATTGTATTGATATGTTTAACAGTTTAGGTATATTCACGCTTAAAGTTTACAACAGTGTTCCAGCATAAGCCTTTGTAAGTTTTGGGCCACCGCCGGTTTCTTCTTAAAAAAACGTATCAATATTCTATAGTAGTATGAAAACAGAGTTTAGAATAGAGTATCCATCTGCTGGCGCAACCTATTGCAACGAAACGTATGGCGTGTATGAGTATGGTGTATATTCCGAATCGTCAGTTCTTGCAGGTCAAACTTGTAGGATTTGGGTTGATGAGTTCGATACTCTTGAGGAAGCAAAAGCCGCTTATCCTCAAGCATCATTCGATGATTGCGGAAGCCATTATCACCCTCAAAATCTATCCAGTGTTGCTCCTGACTGGTTTGATGAATCAGATGCAGGCGAGCGTTGGGATGATGATTATTAGGAGAATAAAATGCCAAACTGGTGCATGAACGATATGCGTGTGAGTGGAGACACTGAAGAAATTCTGCGTTTTATTGAAGACAATAAGACAGATGGTGAATTTTGCTTTAAAACACTTTTCCCAGAGCCTGAATATACCAAACCTGAAGACTGGTACGAATGGCGTGTGCAAAACTGGGGTACAAAATGGGATATTGATGGAAATGTTGATGTATCGAAATTAGATGATAATTTGTATCGTCTTTATTTTACGACTGCATGGTCTCCTCCAATACATTGGTTTGAGACAGTAATTAAAAATTATCCTACCCTCAAGTTCGAACTCCATGCTGGTGAACCCGGTATGGGATGGCATTATGCATGGAAGGCTGAAGGTGGCAGAAGTGAATTATTTCACTCTTCAACTTTTGAGGATTCTGCTGATTTTTGGGGCTTGGAAGATATGTTTGCCGAGGATGAAACCTGCGAAGTTTAGCCTTTGTAGGTTTTGGGGCACCCCCGCTTTTTCTTAAAAACTATGTACCATATTCTATAGTAGTATAACTTCGAGGAGATTGAAAAATGGCTTTTTACGATGATGACTACGACTTCGACGACGACCCATTCGACGCAGGCGATGGCACTCGCTTTGCCCGCAGTGGCTCTGCCCTTCGAGCGGCTTCCAAGCGCAACCCTCGGAATCTTCCTTGCGGAACCTGTGGTCGCCCGAATATGTTGACTCCTGCCGATAAGCATCGCGGGTATCAGTGTGACATCTGCGCCCGTCAAGCGGAGCAGGGCTGGTAACCCTTTGTAGGTTCTGGCTCCTCCCCGGTTTCTTCTTAAAAATATTACATATGATTCTATAGTAGTATGAATACAACACTCACAGCCTCTGGCAAAGCAAACGATTGGATTTTTGAGAACGTGACAATCATCAACCCAGGTAGCAACTTTGGGAACACCTTCCTTATCCACGCTGGCGTTGGAAATGTATCCACCCCATATATCGTCGAGGCTTATCACGAGCAAGACGCTATTGAGGCGTTCGCTGATTCCAGACTCGGTCATTTGATTCTTCTTGACGAAGAGATGGTCGAAGAGGCTGAACTTGATGGTACAATCGAGGAATACCTGTACACTGAGTCAGGTTATGTTGACCTGTCTTATTTCTCAATCAACAAAACTGAGTGGTGCAAGTATACGATTAGAGCCGATGAGTTCTGGAAACTCGAACTCTAATCAAAAAGGTACATTGGATTAGTCCTTTGTACCTTCTGGCGCCTCCCCCGTTTCTTCTTAAAAATATGTCATAAGGTTCTATAATAGTATGGAAGTTCAACTCAAAACCTACTCCGACTACCTCCTCAAGGTAAGCAACGACTCGCTCATCCCATCCTCCGTGTTCTCACAGATTCCAGAGTTGGACTCTCAGATTCTGGAATCTGACCCCGTGATTTATGCCAAGATTTTTGATACCTTCACCAATGATGTGCTTTACATTGCCGAAGCATCTCAGTTTGAAGAAGAGGTCGAGTTCTTTGGATTTATTTATAATCCAAACGAGGGTGAGTTCAAAGATACTTATTTCACTTTGTCCAGTTTGGTTGATTCTAGGGATACAGTTTTCCCTTATCAGTTCGATTCTGCGTTCTCGCCGGTTAAACTCTCAGATTTGAAGGTGTATTGATATGAAAGAGGCTAAAACGATTCTTTTTAGTACAGTAGAGGCAACTCTATTCTACATTGCATCATTTTATTTGATTATTGATGTTCTTAAACTAAATGATGTGCTATTTTGGATTTCTTTTGGACTGATTGCGTTCGCATTCTCTTGGTTGCTTAGCCGAAGAACTTACTTTTGGATGAGTAAACACAATAATGAATGGTGTCCTGACAATAGATGGTATTATCACAATGAAAAGAACTATGCTATTTTTGATAGATGGCAAGGTGTTATCAAGCAGGGCGAAAAAGAGAGCAAAGATAGAATGCAAAACCTACAAAGTTAATCCTTTGTAGGTTTTGGCGCCTCTGGCGAATTCTCTTAAAAAAGATGCACTATATTCTATAGTAGTATGAACGAATATCCTGGTTACAAGAATCGCGCCACTTGGGTTGCAAGCGTCTGCCTCGGTGAATCAATCAATCAACTTCGTGCTGATTATCCTGAGATGACAGTGCTAGATGTAAAGACAGAATGCCTTGAGTTTCTACTCAATCACTCTAATCACAAGTATGTCAATCAGTTTATTCATGTGATTGCTGATGAGATTGATTGGGAGTTTCTCTACAATGACAATCTCAAAAGTCAACTTGCAAAGGTATAAGCCTTTGTAAGTTTTGGCTCCTCTCCGGTTTCTTCTTAAAAAAGATGCACCATATTCTATAGTAGTATGAATACAATAGACCTTCTCTGGGAACTCACTGAACCTGCAACCAACAAACTCGGCGTTTTGCTCCACCCTGATAAGTTTCTGGGTACTGAAATACAGCCTGAAGTAGACGAAGAAGGTCAGCCTTTCTTCGGTCTCAGCAAACTCTACGATGTACTCGATGTTGATAGGATTGAGATTGTGTACATTCCTAACAGCGAACTGATTCTAGTTTGCGATGAAGAAGGTCTGTTGAAGGCTGAACCACTGCTGAATAGAATGGCATCCCTCCTTGCCGAACAGCAGATTGTTGGTAATGCCTTGCTGTGTCACACTGACTTGATTCGGTAAGACACAGAACCCAGAACTACAAAGTTAATCCTTTGTAGGTTTTGGGCCGCTAGCCCGATCAATTTTTTCTTAAAATAAATACATAATATTCTATAGTAGTATGAAAACAATGGTCATTACTCAAAAGGATATTGCAAAGGCTCGCAAGGCTAATCCAACTATCATCCCTGCATCCGAGAGACCATGGGCTCGTCCTGCGGTTTACAAGTCTGGTAAAGAATACCAGCGTCATTCAAAACATAAAGGTCGGGAATTCTAATGAATAATTACACTGAAGAAGCACACAATGCATTAGTTATGCTAACTAAATGCCTAATGGCAGTATTAATTGTAATTTTATCTTTTTTTATATTTCATAATGTGGCAATTAGAGTAGCAATATTTTTCATTGCACCTATTATCATTTTCATGATACCTAGTCGTTATAACACTTTGTAACTTCTGGGGGCTCCCCCGCTTTTTCTTAAAAACAATACATAGGATTCTATAGTAGTATGGAAATCAACATCAACTTCAGCGTCCCTTCCAGTGCTTCCGCTTCGGACATTTGCACGATTCTTTCTCGTGTGATGATAGACATCGCTGTAAACGACAGCGAGGGTAGATTTGGTCCGGGTGAAATATACACCGTTGACCACGACGGCGAGTGCATCGCCACTTATGATGTGCTTGCAGAGCCTGACCCTGAAGAGTACTGTTTCCCCTACAACTGCCATGACATGAGCGATGATGCAGATGCTCTTGCTTCAGCTGGGTATGGCTGTGACGAGGACTACGGTTGCTATGGTGGTGACGATTATTAATCCTTTGTAGGTTTTGGGGCCTCTGGCCAAAAATGGTTTTCTTAAAATATATCGATTGGAATCTATAATAGTATGCAAAAACCAAAGTATTGGATTTATAATCTGAAAACAAATACAGGTAGAGAAGTTTTTTATAACAAAGATTTCTTTAAGCCTATGGATACGGAAGTTTTTGTTGATGGCGTTTTTCCTTCTATTGATGGAGAAACATATTTCATTAAGCATGAAACTGGTTGGGCTGGAGAATGGTACTTGGTTGTTTATGAATGGAAAACCAACCAAGAAAAACGCAAATCATTATTGCAACCAAAACAAATCTTGATGGGTTTAGCCAAAAATGTTGAACTACCATCTAGAATCAAAAACAAAATCCTGTCTATGTATGGGGATTTACAAAATGCAAGCTTATGAATGGTGACGATTATTAGTCCTTTGTAAGTTTTGGGGCTTCTGGCCAAAAATATTTATCTTAAATTTAATCAATAGGAATCTATTATAGTATGAATACAATCACATCCCGCTTGTTTGAACTTCTTGTTGGACTTGGTTACTTCGCTCTCGGCATCGCTGTTTGCATCGGACTCATGAAGTTCCTTGGGCATAAAATTCTTGCCAAGGCTGGCACGATTTTTCTTATTGGTTTTCCTGTACTAGGAATTCTGGGCGGAACGGTCGAGTGGGTTCTTACTGGTGTTTCCAAAGCATCAGAATCCATTACTTTTAATATGGCAGACAAGTGCTTTGGGATTGCAATCGGACTTTACTTTCTCGCATTCTTGGCATATATTTTCTTCAGCGAAGAGGAAAGGCAATCCAGGGAAAACCTAAAGTTTTACAGAGAAAACCTACCCTTGAAGGGCATAAAGTAGTTTAGCCTTTGTAGGTTTTGGCCCAGTACCCAATATCACAAACAAAAGTTTGTGATATTTTTGTTTTAGAACTCATTCTCCCAGTAGCCAAAGTCAGCACCATCGCCGGGATGTGAACCGAAGTATTGACCATCCGGTGAAAGTTGGTCAAGTGCGTCAAACAATGACACAATAATCTCTTGTGCATCCATCTCGACAGAATCAGGATATGCACTACCGTATTCATCTGCGTTGAGTTCGTGAAACTCTACCGCATCTGCCACAATGTGGCGGTACTCTGAAACAAAACCCTGCTCAAAGTCTTTGAGAGCCTGACCTGCATTCTCAAAGCGAACCTCAACCG
>JACCDG011266220.1_pt1 | contig 12466 bp, 13 predicted proteins | sample 7442471 | NCBI WGS metagenome assembly JACCDG01 (sample SAMN15323444, study PRJNA562643) | freshwater metagenome | isolation source: river surface water | place: USA:Blue River Watershed | collected 2017-08-17 | reverse complement strand
TTAGCTGTTGATACAGTCAAACCGAAAACAAATGCAACAACTGCGAAGAACTTCACAGAATTTGATTTGATATTCATATGTTTGTAAATTTTCTAAATTGAAATGTGGAGCAATGCTTAACGCTAATTTCGACGGTGCATCTCGCAATAATTATACGAGGGCAACATTTAGCACACTGCAACACACTGCGCACCTACATATCTCTATATAAAATAAAAATACATAGGTGCAATGCCTCTGTGTTTCAAATGAAGTGTTCGCTATCTCTATCAATACGAGAACACAACGATGATTCACACAGGCGCGACCATTTCCCCTCTCTCATCTACAAAGGAAATCTTCAAGCTCTATCACAAGAAGATATCAGCACAGATAAAAGAAAAGAATTAGTTTCGGAAAAAAGGCCTTTTCCCCGACCGAAGTCGGAAAGAACAGATGACACAATACGAGATAAACAATCCTCCGCTTCTCTATCAAAAGCTACGGTGAAGTTTAGTCGAAATTATCTCATCTGGTTTGACCAGATTGAGAACAAAACCGAGCCGTGTATTTATTCGGAATCAATAACACACGGTATTTTGTTTTCAATGATCTTCCCCTCATATCACTCCCGAAAGAGCACTATGAAGAGATGTTACATATTAGCATATCTAGTGAAAAAACACCAGTGCTTTATATGCTCTCGTATTATATACTAGAACCACAAAAACACGCAATAGATAAAGGGATATGTGGATAACTTGTATACAAAAAGGAGCGTAGATACGCTCCTTTTTGTATACCTCTCATAAGGCCTAGACGGCACTATATTTACTCCATCGCTTTGCCCCGATTTTCCTGATAACACCACCCTCAACAAGAGACTGGAGTTCACGCTGAATTGTCTTTTCTGAGCAATCCGTAAAGTGATGAGAAATGTCCTTTATAGAGATACCGACCTGACCAACTGGATGATTTTTCTTGTCCTTTATAAACTCAAGAATCTTCTTTATTCTTTGGTTTTTATCGCCATAAGAACTACCTGTCTGATATGTTTTTTTTGCTAGGATAGAAACCTGAGATACTGACTGTGATGCACTCAAGGACAATCCTTCTGTCCTTTTGTCCTTTATAGAAGACGTATATCCTGTAGGGATTTTATCAACAGCGAGCATTGACTCGTCTATAGAAAATGAAAAATGAGAATCCTGATTTTCAAATGAAAGACACTCATCACGAAGAATTAAAAATTCCTTCTTAAGAATGTTCATATTCATTGGTGAAATAAAACCCATTGTTGAACCTATTTCAACAAGAGAAACAAGTTCTCCGATGCATGCAGTCATACGAGAAACGTCCTCTGTTTTTCCTACAGGAGAGAGTGCTTGCATCTCATATGCATACGACACTAATTGGACACCAAGAACACGAAGTCTATTTTTGATTGGATCTTCAATTCCCATACAATCTGTGACCATATACAGAGCTGTCACAAGTTTTGATGTCTTTTTCTCAACATACTCATAATGACCTTTTGAAACCATTGATTTCAAAGGAAAAGAATCACTCTGTCCGTATGAATTGATACTCGTCTTTTGTGTGTCTTTTTGTTCGTTCATTGTCTTTTAGAGACTCTCTGGAGCGTCTGTTTGTGTCTTTAATTTGTCCATTATACATACCTTGGGTTGCCTAGGCAACCCAAGGTAAATTTGTATTTTTAATTTTTAAATTTTTAAAATGCCGAGTATGTATTCAGAAAATGTACATATAAATTATAAAAATTTTTACTCTATAAAATGTGATATAATTTATGTATATTTATGGCAAAAAAAGATATTGAAAAAGAAGACGAAGAAGATGAAATTATAGAGAGGAAAAAGAGAGGAAAGACGACAGACAAAAAAGCAAAAAAAGTTGAACTCAAAGAAGAAACACGACACAGTATTTGGGGTCTTTGCTTCCTCCTCCTTGGTTGTATTTCACTCCTTTCTATATTTGAAATGGCAGGTGTTGCAGGTGAATTTATCTATAAAATTTTTAACTCATTACTTGGTCTTGGGTTCTTTCTTTTTCCTATTCTTCTTATTGTTGTCGGTGTGTCATTCATGCGAAGAGGACGACCACAGGTCGCACGACTCCACGCACTCTCTGGTCTTGCAGTACTTCTCTCTTCACTTGCGATTATCAATATTGCAGACAATGGTGCAGGAGCATCGACAAGCGTCGTCTATGGAGGATATATCGGAAGTATCTTTGCGTGGCCATTCTTGAAACTCTTTGGTGTCTATGCAAGTATTCTTGTTCTTGGGGCTCTCCTTATCACTGCACTCCTCGTACTCTTTGATGAACGCCCACATCTCATGCCACTCTGGCAAAAAATCTTGAACTTCCTTGGACAAGATATCAAGAACCCTCTCAAGAAAAACCCTGTCACTATCTCAGGTGAATATGAAGAAAAAACACCAGAAACCCCACAGCCCGAAATCAAAAATACTCCGTCACTTCCCTACGACGAAGAGAATGTTACCGAAGAACCTGAAGAGGAATTTTCAGCCAAGAAAAAGTTTAAAACAACATATGTTGCTCCACCACTAACACTTCTCGAAAAAGATAAAGGCAAGCCAAATGTAGGAGACCTGAAGGGCAACATGAATATCATTCAACGCACCCTTCTCAACTTCGGTATCTCAGTTGAAATGGACGAAGTTATCATCGGACCAACTGTCACACGATATGCTCTCAAACCAGCACAAGGAGTCAAACTCTCTCGAATCCTTGGACTTCAAAATGATCTTTCACTTGCACTCGCAGCCCACCCTATTCGTATCGAAGCCCCTATTCCTGGCAAATCTCTCGTCGGTATTGAAATCCCAAACAAAGTAAAATCAACTGTTGGACTCGCAACATTACTCTCTGATGACAAATTCCAAAACTCACCAAAACCACTCACGATAGCACTTGGTCGTGGACTTTCTGGAAAAGCTGTTTTTGGTAATCTTGCAAAAATGCCCCACGCACTCATTGCTGGTACGACAGGGTCTGGTAAATCAGTAACGATTCACTCTGTTATCACGTCACTCCTCTATCGAAATGGACCAGAAGACCTCCGCCTTATCATGGTTGACCCTAAACGTGTTGAATTGACGCTTTACAACAAAATCCCCCATCTCTTGACCCCTGTTATTACTGACCCAAAGAAAGCTATTCTCTCTCTCAAATGGGCAGCGAAAGAAATGGACCGAAGATATGATGTTCTCCAAAACGAAGCAGTTCGAGATATTGAGTCATACCATACGACGATTCGTGGCAAGAAAAAGGGTGTTGAGACAGAACGTATGCCCTATATCGTAATCATCATCGATGAACTTGCTGATATTATGCAGGCCTACCCACGAGAACTCGAAAGTGCGATTGTTCGCCTCGCACAAATGTCTCGAGCTGTCGGTATTCACCTTATCCTCTCAACACAACGCCCAAGTGTGAACGTCATCACGGGTCTCATCAAGGCAAACGTCCCTACTCGTGTCGCTCTCCAGGTATCATCACAGATAGACTCTCGTACAATTCTCGATCAAGGTGGCGCCGAAAAGCTCCTTGGTGCCGGAGACATGCTCTATGCAACAGGTGAAATGTCTCAACCAGAACGTCTCCAAAGTGCATTTATTTCAGAAGAAGAAGTAAAAAAGGTTGTCGATTATCTCAAAAATGAATACATCGATGAACTCCCCGACCTTATCGAACTCTCTGGAACAATAGACAGTAAAGGAAGTGCCCTCTTTGGAGATAGTCTTGATGATGATAATGGTGATGACCTCTACGAAGATGCGCGTCAAACTGTTATTGAATCAGGAAAAGCATCAACATCATTCCTTCAAAGAAAACTCGGTGTAGGATATGCACGAGCAGCACGACTCATCGATATGCTTGAAGATCGTGGTGTTGTCGGACCAGGAAATGGTGCCAAACCACGCGATGTCCTCGAGCAAGCTGTTGATAATACAACAGGAATAGAAATGTAATATGAAACTACAACCAACACATCAGAAAAATATAAAACACATACTTGGTATAACACTCTGCGCGGTACTGTTTGTTGGTATTTCTGTATTTGCATTTACAAAAACAAAATTTCTTTTCAAAGGAGTACAGATTGTTGCAACCGTCGAACAAACAACGGTTCCTGCTATTGCCCGTATTATTGGTAATGCAAAAAATGCAACATATATTTCTCTCAACGGCAGAGAGATATTCATTGATAAAAACGGCAATTTCAGTGAACCTATCGCTCTCCTACCGGGTCTCTCTGTCGTCACCATAGACGCTCAGGATAAGTTTGGAAAAACGATGGAGAAGCGTTTTGAGTTAGTATATACAGAACAAACAGGTGTCGTCGCACTTGGAAATACGATTATTAATAAAAATTAACGGAGCGAAACGGAATATAATTTTTATAATCATTCCCCTCCTTAAAAATCAATTATGCAAAAGAAAGCAAAAAAAGTTCTCAAAGAAAACGGTGGAGCAATTGAGGATACAATCAGATCAATCCAAACAAAATTTGGAGAAGGTGCGATTATGAAACTTGGTGATACACCAAAAGTAGATATCGATGTTATACCGACAGGTTCTATTGGACTCGATATGGCACTTGGAGTTGGTGGTGTCCCCCGCGGTCGTATTATTGAAATCTTTGGACCAGAGTCATCAGGTAAAACAACCCTCGCTCTCCATATCGTAGCTGAAGCACAAAAGAAAGTTGGTGTCTGTGCATATATTGACGCTGAGCACGCAATGGATCCAGATTACGCTGGTAAACTTGGTGTAAACATCAAAGACCTCCTTATCTCTCAGCCAGACAACGGAGAACAAGGACTTGAAATCACAGAGAGTCTTATTCGCTCAGGGAAAATTGATGTCGTTGTCATCGACTCTGTCGCCGCACTCACACCAAAAGATGAAATTGAAGGAGATATGGGTCAATCACACGTTGGTAAACAAGCACGTCTCATGTCACAGGCGCTTCGCAAATTGACAGCCCTCGTTGCTCGATCAAAGACTATTGTTATTTTTATTAACCAGATTCGTATGCAAATTGGTGTCATGTTTGGTAACCCAGAAACAACTCCAGGAGGAAAGGCGCTCAAATTCTATACATCTATTCGTCTTGATATTCGTCGTATCGCCCAAATCAAAAAAGGTGAAGAAGTGGTCGGTTCACGCACTCGAGTGAAAGTTGTAAAAAACAAAGTCGCTGCCCCATTCAAACAAACTGAATTCGATATTCTCTATGGCGAAGGTATTTCTCGTGAAGGTGAAATAATGGCACTCGGAGAAAAACTCGGTATTATCTCAAAATCAAGTGGTGCAATATTTACCTATCTCGGTACTGCAAAAGCACGAGAAAAAGGCCCTGTCGAAGAAGTGAAACTCGGCCGTGGATATGATGCAGCCCGAACATATCTCCGTGACAACAAAAAATTGTCAGATGAAATACTCAAGGAAGTACGTTCACGTTTTGGAGAGATTCAGGTTTCAAGTGCAGGAGAATAATAAGTTCAAAGTTGTAAAGTAACAATAAAAAAGCCTCGGTGCATTTATGCATCGAGGCTTTTTGGAATAATGAACTGTTTAATTCACCACGGCTTTTTTTGTAACTGTGTACCCTTCAATGAACGATTTCACAATATACACACCAGGTGTAAGAGATGAAAAAATCTGTGCTTCTCCCCCACGCACATTGGTCGTCAGAACTTTTTGACCATTAATAGAGTATATCTCTACCATGGCATCCTTTTCAGGATAGATTCTGATACCTGCGGGACAAGATGAAACTTGAAGCAAATCATTATCTATCGCCTTCTGGATATTCGTGGTTGTACCGTTAATAAAACGATATTCTGTGTGAAAATAGCCAGGGGATAATAACTCAAAGTTAATTCTTGGAGACATTCCAAGATGCGCAACCCTAATTTGCCTTAATGAAAGACGATAAAAAGTATTAGGCATCGATGGATTAAGCAATGTAACAGTAAGTGTAAAGTGTCTGACTGTTTGTTCGCTTAACAAGAAGTCACCACTACTTTCAACGGGAGCATCACTCGATGTGAATGATGTAGAAACTTTGCTTAGGGTATCATCTTTCATAGGTGCCTCAACATTTTGTAAGGTAAATGAAATAGCATTTGTTCCTTTTGCAACAGTAGCAAGCTCAGCTGTTTGGCCAATATAGAAATATGACAAGAAAGTCTGTATTTCTATTGGCACACTGTAGGTTATGCTTGTAACATGACCATTATCATCCAAGGTCTGACTGTATGCTGGAACACCAATCGAAACATTAAATTCTAATGAGTCAGCTGAAGCTGAAGAACAGATAAACATAAACGCCACGTAGGCGAACAAGAGTACGGTTAATTTTTTCATTTCTTAGGTTATTAAATTTGGTTATATTATATCATAAATATGTCAATAAGTCAATGTCATTGAAAAACCCTTATAAATAGGCTAGTATTACTATATATACATAACAATACAAACCTATGTTAGAATATTCTGAAATTAGAGAACGAAAAATCATTATTTTTGAAGACGAGCCGTGTGAAGTCCTCGAAAACCACGTTGCTCGTACACAACAACGTAAACCTCAGAACCAAGTAAAGCTCAAGAGTCTCCTCTCAGGGCGTACATGGAACACTGTTTTTCATGCATCAGACAAAGCTGAGGAAGCAGAAATATCAAAAAAGGAAATAAAATTCCTTTACGAAAATCGTGGAGAATATTGGTTTGCTGACCCAGAAGACCCAAAGAATCGATTCAAAATCGAAGAAAAGGTTATCGGTGAAGCCGGCAAATTCTTAAAAGTGAATGAAAATGTAACTGCTCTTGTCTGGGACAATGACGGAGAGGAACAAATCATCAAAATTAGTTTACCTATCAAGATGGAATTCGTCATCAAAGAAGCCCCACCAAATATCAAAGGTAATACGGCTAATGGTGGAGGAAAAGTTGTCACACTTGAAAATGGTGTAAAGATGACAGTTCCCTTCTTTCTAGAAATTGGAGATAAAATTCGTATCAATACAGAGAGTGGAGAATACGTAGAGCGAGTACAAGAGTAAAATAAGTTATCAAACATAGAAAAACCACAGCACCTGCTGTGGTTTTTCTATCGCAATTATTTAAATTTTTATTTAACAAACTTTACCGTAGACATCCATGTAGTAATAGAACCGTTATTCTTATCCCAACTTAATACAGCTTCAACTGCCTGTTGCACTCCAGGAACTCCAATAAATTTATCTGACGAATCAGATTCTGTAAGATAATAATAAGCATTATATTGAGCAAATTTAGTTACTTCTGCTGCACATTTTTTATTTTCCTCCGTTTCAACAACATCCCCTGCGTGACCAACCTGAAAATCTATAGGAGGTTTATCTTCTTGACCCCAAATATGCCCGTCTGGAAAATATATTCTCGCTACCATACCCATATATGGACTATAAAATCTTGTTTTTTCTAGGTTTATTTTAGAAATAACAATTCTACAATCTGGCATTATTTGTTTCAAAGTTTTTTCAAAAGAAACACTAGGGTCTTTTTTGAAAACAGTTATTGATCCTCCACTTGGTTGAATAGTTATAATATTATCCTTTTCAATAACTTTATTTTCCTCATTAAATCCTGTAATATTTTCTTTTAAATATGGATCAATCTTTGGATATGTAAAACTTACGCCAAGATTTTTTGATGTATATGTAATCAGGGTGTTACTCTTTAGATTATTATTAGTAGAAACAGGCGGAGCAACTTCACTTTTTGATATTTGAGAAATTGGAACCTGTGGTGAATTTTCAGTAATTTTTGATTTACTCATTTTTACTGAATAAAAACCAAAAATAACAACGAGGGCAACTAGTAAAATAATGATTATTTTTTTCATAATGTTTTAATTATATCACTTAATATAAAGAAAACCCCCTACGGGGGTTTTCTTTATATTAGTCTACGATTGTGATTCCTGCTGAACGAGCTGAGCCCTCGATAATCTTCATTGCACCTTCGATATCTTTTGCATTAAGATCGGGCATTTTCTTTTCAGCAATTGCGCGAACTTGTGCTTTTGTTATCTTACCTGCTTTTGAAGTGTTTGGCTTACCTGAACCCTTCTCAATTCCTGCGGCCTTGAAGATAAGACCTGCAACAGGAGGGGTTTTGACTTTAATATCGTATGTGCGATCTTCATAAACTGAAATCACACACCCTAGGATATCACCTGCCATATCCTGTGTCATTGCATTGAACTTCTGACAGAATTCAGCGATATTCACACCAGCCTGACCGAGCGCTGGACCAAGTGGTGGCGCTGGGTTTGCTTTAGCAGCTGGAATTTGAAGCTTTACTTTCTTTGTTATTTTTTTTACAGCCATATAATAAATAGATTTGAGCCGTTAGCAACGAGCTATTGGCAATTACGTATAAGTAGAAGCTTTAGCGTAACAGAGGTACTATAGCACAAAAGCACCCCCACTTCAAGAGGTGCTTTTGTGCTCACATTTTAAATTCTTTCCCCTATCTCAAATAAAACTAGATGCTGTCAGATACAAGGCACGGATGAGGATTGCGAAAGAGGTGTAGTTGATCTACATTGACCGAACAACCGGAATCCGTAACGAAGTAGATGGTGTTAAATATTTAATTTTAAAGCTTCTTTACTTGGAGGAAGTCTAACTCAACCGGAGTCTCACGTCCAAACATTGAAACAAGAACCTTTACCTTTCCTCGTTCTCGATCAACATCACTCACCTTACCTTCGAGTTCTTTAAATGGACCGTCAGCAATACGTACAATCTCATCAACTTCAACATCCATATGGTGTTTGTTTGAGCTATCTTCTTTGTTCATACGACCAAAAAGATCGCCAATTTCATCTTTATTGAGAGGGACAGGATTTACCCCTGCTCCAACGAATCCAGTCACACGAGGAGTATTACGAACAACATACCATGAGTTATCATCCACAATCATATCAACAAGAACATACCCAGGGTACACTTTTTCTTCAACCTCAACGCGCTTCCCTGCTTTGATTTTAATTTTCTTTTCAGTCGGAACAATAACATCAAAAATCTTGTCATTCATACCGAGTGAATCGATACGCTGTCTTAAATTACGCAACACCGCATTTTCATATCCTGCATAGGTGTGAATCGCATACCAATTTCGCTCGCCCTTTAATTCTTGTTTTGCCATAAAAAATAAAAATAGTGATTAATTGGTAAGGATATACTCAAGACCAAGAGAAAATCCGTAATCAAGTGCACCAAGGAAATATGCAACAACAACAGAAATAACGATAACTGCAAGCGTATACGTAAGAGCCTGTGTTTTCGTTGGCCATTTTACATGGGTCATTTCTGCTCGTACTTCTTGTATGTATGAAATAATAGTATTCATGAATAGAGAGTTTATATCTTAATAAAAAAACCCCTGCAGGGCTTGTAGATACATAGTACCCCTTTATAGCCCTAAAGTCAATAATACAAAACCCCCTTTCGGGGGTTTTGTATTATCTAATTTCGTATGTAATCGTAACTGTTGAAATGATTTTATTCTCTCCTTTTGGAAGTTCTGGTGCAGGAGCCTGCCCAGCAGATGAAGTACTTCTGTCCATTTTTGCCTCATACATCACAGGATACCCACCATTATTTTCTGAGAATGAAGCAACCTTACCGAGGCGAACACGGAGGTCTCGAGCGAGAACTTCTGCTTGGTTGCGAGCATCATCGATTGCATTACGGCGAGCTTCTTCTTTTAATTCTTTCTCATCATCAATAGTAAACGTCGGCCCAGCAATATCAGTCACACCAACTTGAGCAAGTCCAGTACGGACCTCGTTTGCTGTATCAACAGCTCGTATTTTTACTGAGAGAGATTGCGTTGCGGTATATCCAACAATTTTTGGAGTAGGCTGTGGGTATGGATATGTAATGCAATATATCTGTTGTGAATCATATTTTGGAGTAATGCCACCAAATTGTGATTGTACATCTTTATCATCTATCTTCTGAGAAGAAATATACGAAAGAACTTTTGTCACTTCTGTGTTAAGAAGTGATTGTGCTTCCTTTGAAGTCTTGGCGTCTTTTGAAAGAGTAAGAGAAAGTATTGCAATATCAGGAACTGCAGTAACCTCTCCTGTTCCTGTTACAGAAATAGTAGCAATAGAATCTCCCCCACGACCACCCTTGTAATTATGACCTACTTTTTTTGTAATCGTAACCAGCACAAGCACTGAAATAAGTACTAGTAATACAATAAAACCATTAATAATCTTTTTATTTGAAAAAAATGTTTCCATCCCGTTAGAAGCAGGTCGCGGTCGTTCATACTTTAAACAACCGTCCTGTAAAAATTAATATGAAAGAATAATAACCTATTTCCCTATTTAAAAACCGTGACCGCGGCTTCTAACGGGACCATGTGTATTAGTATACCACATACACAAAACTCCTAATTGAGAGTATCGCTCGTTATTTTTCCATCAGCCATTGTAATAGTACGGTGTGCGAGTCGTGCATATTCTGGTTCGTGTGTCACCATGACAATCGTCTGACCATCCCTATTGAGATCAATAAATGCTTTAATAACCTGATCTGATGTTTCTGAATCAAGGTTTGCTGTTGGTTCATCAGCAAAAATAATCTTTGGGTTGTGTGCAATCGCACGAGCAATAGATACACGCTGCTGTTGACCACCAGAGAGCTGACTTGGAAGATTGTGAATACGGTCACCGAGACCAATACGCTCAAGTGCTTTTATTGCTTTTACTTCTGCTTCTTTTTGTGAATACCCTTGCATCAACAATGGAAGCATTGTGTTCTCAAGAGCAGTCAATGACGGCAAGATAGCATAGTCTTGAAAAATATACCCGAGTTCATTGAGGCGAATCATTGTACGTTTGTTTTCATCAAGCATGACACACTCAACACCATCAAGTATCACCTCACCACCAGTCGGCATGTCGAGAAGTCCCAACTGATACAGAAGCGTTGATTTACCCGAACCAGACTTTCCTGTAATCGTAAGAAACTGCCCTTCGGGAAGTATAAAAGAAAGTCCATCGAGGGCTCTGATTTCCTGATCTCCACTTTGGAATATTTTTGTAAGATTTTTTACTTCAATCATAAATAAATTAATAAAATGTAATCAACGTCCCAATATGGCAGATAATGTATTTTGTTTTACAACAATACGCGCAGGAATATACCCTGCAATCATTGTTGTAACAAGTAATATTACTCCGCGAATAACTGTCCCTGATACCGTTGCAACCAAAATACCATCAGAAAATGGGAAGTTAATTGGATTCTCAGCGAAATACGGCTTTATCACACCGAATACAAGGAACATGCCAACAGCAATACCAAGTGCAGCATAGATTGTTGCCTGATATACATATGAAAAAAGAATAGCTTTTTTATTAATACCAATACCCTTTAAAATTCCAATAAAACGTCTGCGAGTAATTGCATTCACGAAAATGACAATAAAAATTGTAATCGAAGCAACAACAAGTCCAATACTTGAAATTGCCGTACCGAGAATACTAAAGGTTTCTTTGATATCAGTTAAAAACTTTGGAAATGCTTCTTCTGCCATTTGCACTCGAGCATACTCACCGACACCACTTGCAAGAAGAAAATCCTTTGCTGATTGAGGGTCAGCACCAGAGACAAGCTGAATCGCAATGGTGCTTGCGTCAAGATTTGTACGTCCAGTTAGTTTACGAACCTCACTATCGAGTGCCACAACAGATGTATCGAATTCATCAACTTTACTTCCAAGAATTCCTTTTACAAAATATTCTTTTGAAACATCTCCAACAGTCACTTTCACACGAGAACCGACCTCAACATTTTTAAGTGTTTGAAATCCTGGTGCTTCAATTGGTGTAAATTCATAGAGAAGATTCTTACCAATCAAAATACTATCACCATCAGTAGGTTCTAAATATGAACCTCGAATAATAAATTTTGAAACACCAGAAAATCTCTCTTCATCAATAGGATCAATACCAAGAAGTGAACCCCCTGCCCCATCTCGTTTTTCTCCTGGTTTAATTGTATCTCGATAATTTGACTCTACACGAGCACTTCCTCCATATCGCACGGTATGATTACGATACCCCGGAATTGTTTTTACAATATCAATAACTTCTGGTGTTTGCTCTATAGCACTTCGATTTAAAAAAGAAGAAATAACAATATCTCCGATTGCATATTTTTTCTGAGCATCCTCGGACCCTTGGATAAGACCAACCAAAATACCCGATACAACAATCAAGTTAAGAAATGTAAGAGTCATAACGAGCACAATGAGTGCTGTCGTCCACTTGTTTGCACGCTTGAGTTCTCGTTTTGCCAAAAACCAACCGACACTCATATTTTGAGCTATTGAATTTTCTATTTTTGTTCTATCAGCCATT
>JACCDG011804850.1_pt1 | contig 12467 bp, 9 predicted proteins | sample 7442471 | NCBI WGS metagenome assembly JACCDG01 (sample SAMN15323444, study PRJNA562643) | freshwater metagenome | isolation source: river surface water | place: USA:Blue River Watershed | collected 2017-08-17 | reverse complement strand
CCCGACTCCGCTTCCCGCAGAAAGCCAATGATCTGCTCTTCCGTAAATCTCTTCTTCACGTCCAATCTCCTGTTACATGGGATTGGACTCCAGAGTCAGTTGCTACTCAAATCCGGGGGGACGTCGCCAATTCCGCAGGGTCAAAAAGGTCCTGTGCATAAAGGTTGGAACATGCGACCCCAGTGCATCACGAAAAAGGAACAGTTGCACTTACTGGAGGGTATGAACGTTGGCCTCGCGCATGCATACTGCAAGCCATTACCGACATGTGCGATCGACATCGATAACTACAAGGCAGCAAAACCATGGTTGGCGACACATTGCATCAGCCTTGACGATCTGCTGGAAGCAGCAGACGCTGTAGTAATTTGGTCGGGGAAAAAGTACAGCCTTAAGTTGGTTTACACACTGCCCGCAGGTGTTGCCCCGATGGTGTCTACCAAGATCAACGGACCGGATGGTCGAGTTGCCCTTGAGTTTCGATGTGCTACGAGTGACGGCAAAACCGTCCAAGATGTGTTGCCACCCAGCATCCATCCAAGCGGGTCACCATATAAGTGGATGGGGCACGGCAACCCATTGGCAATGCCTGAGATCCCAGAGCCCTTACTTGATTTGTGGCGCTCACTCGTTGTCAACGGCAGCAGAGTTGCGAATCGCAAGTTTGCGCTCGATCTGGGTGGAAGCACTCGACTGGAGAGCCCCCGACAAATCGCAATCATCAAAGACGCCCTTTCGCACATCACCGCCGACTGCTCGTACGAAGTATGGCGCAACATTGTTTGGGCTATTTTGAGCACCAGGTGGTCTTGTGCCGAGGCCATTGCCCAAGCTTGGAGTCAGACTGCACCAGACCGATATGCTGAAGATGCATTTTGGACACTGGTCAACTCATACATGCCACAGCAGGGTAACCAAATCACTGTGGGGACCATCTACCATCACGCGCGGTCAGGAGGTTGGCGTGGCTAATCCCCAAACAACAAGCACGCCACTGGCTGATCTACAAAACCAATATGCGCTTATTGATTTAAGCGGGGAAACCCGTGTTGTGGACCGTCTGCAAATCGCTGATGTCTTAAGCGGTAAATTGGGGGTTGACCCTGCGTTTTATAAAAAGCCGGATGCAACCATCTGGATGAAACGGGTGCTTGAAACGCTGCCATACCCATTATTCGACCCAGGCACGGTCATTAAAAACTTCTGGGTAGACCCTGGGACTGTGGTTTATCAGGGTACAGCTTTTAAGCCGCCCCCATCATCTACAACCGCATTGAACTTTTGGGTTGGTCCATGCGCGCCAGATAGTCAGGGCTGCGCCACATTCATCCTGACTTATCTGTTGGACGTGATTTGTGGGGGCGACACCAGCAGCTTTGACTACTTGATCCGCTATTTGGCTCACATGGTCCAACGACCTGAGGAAAAGCCTGGGGTGATGCTGGTGTTGCTTGGGAGGCAAGGCACTGGCAAAGGCATGTTCTTCAATTTGCTCCGGGCAATTTGGTCCCGCACGACCTTATTGGTCACCGATATCGATCAGATTGTCGGTCGCTTCAACGCGTGCCTTGAGCGCAACTATGCAGTGTGCATGGATGAGGCCCTGTTTGCTGGTGACAGAAAGGCACTAGATCGTTTGAAGTCAATGATCACTGAGCCGCACATCAACATTGAGCAGAAATATCAGCCGGCGCGCAGTATCGAGTCGGTACACCGGTTTTTTGCAGCAAGCAACCACGACCATTTCGCACACGTGGAGATGGATGACCGGCGCTTTGTCTTTTTAGCTGTTTCCGATGTTCACCAGCAGGATGCAACGTATTTCGCCCAGCTTGCCGCCAACCTTAATGACCCTACTGCTGTCGGTGCGTTCGTACACCACCTGCAAGGCCTTGACATCAGTTCTTTTAATGTCAGAGGAAAACCCAACACCGGCCAGCATTTGGTACAAAAAATCAAATCTTTGCAGGGCCTGGCTAGGTATTGGTATGAAGTACTGCAGGCGGGCGATTTCGATGCAGGTGTCACCCAACTTGGGTTCGGAACTGCTTGGACCGGACAGATATTCATGCCGACATCTGATTTGGTCAGACACTACACGAACTTCAACAAGAACGCCCAGCGCCACCAAACAGTGCAGTCTGGTGATGTCTTGTCAACGATTCAGAAGCTATGCCCTTCTGCAGCAAACGCCAGGCAGCTTTGCCACCAAAATGGCCTTGCCGCCAAGGTGCAGAAACGTGGCCTCCAACTTCCTGATATTGCCATTGCAAGAGTGGAATTTGAAAAGGTGATTGGGGGAGTTATTCAGTGGGTATGAACAAGCTGATGGCGGACGTGACAAGTTGGCCAGCACTTGCCACCGCTGATGGCACGCGATTTTCATTTATTGCGCTCGGGTTTCGTCTCATTTGCCACCCTTGCCGCCTCTATCAAGAAAGTGTTTTGAAAAGCAATACAAAAGAACTTTCAAAGTTCAATGGCAAGGGTGGCAACCCACCCGTTCATGGGGTACTTGGAAAAATAAAATTTCCCGGCACGTCAGCCCCCCTTATCAAGGTGTTGACCAATGTCTAAACCGCGACAGTCGTCCAATGTGTTTTTCACCCTTGGTGGGCGAGTTCAGTGCGTTCAGTGTCAGGCTAAGTCGAAAAGAACAGGGCAACAGTGCCGCGCACCCGCGATCCAGGGGCACCATGTCTGTCGTTTTCATGGTGGTCTCTCAACTGGACCTAGAACCCCGGAGGGACGACAACGTTGTGCCAGTGCCAGATTTATTCACGGCCAGGAGACTACCGCCATCCGCAAAGAGCGCAGCCATGCAAGTGCACGTATTGCGACGCTGGAGTCACTGGGACATGCACTAGGCATGATGACCGGTGCCAAAAAAACGCCAGGCAGGAAACCAAGATTACAGGCTGAAACCTCTCCTGAACTTGTTGCTCTTGTGAAGGTAATTAATAACCGTGATATCTAGAACGATTGTGGCTGTTATGAGAGTCGCTGTTCATTTTCCAAAGCTCGCCCACCTCGATCCGGCCCAAAGTTGTCCACCAAGGCAAAGCTGCCCTGGTTACTGCAGGCATAGGTGTCGTCGATGTCGATGGGCATTCCGCTCTTGATCGCTTCCTCTAGTGTGCGAAACACTGTGGCACTTTTGAGCCCATGCTCTTCAATCAGGTGGTCTTTCTTGCCGCCCCTGCTGGCCTGCATGATGAAGTTCGGCGGAATGTCATCACGGCGCTTGACCCAAAACTGGACGGATTTGGTGAACGCCCAGAACAACTTGTCCGGATTTAACTTGGCGATCTCAACCCAGGCGTCGAAGTAGGACTGTTTGAAGAAGTCTCCACTGCCGTGGATGCGAATACGGTCGGCTTTTTTCGGGATGGCAGGGTTAATCAGGGCCACGATGTCCTTCGCCTTTTTGACCGCTTCAAGGTTGCGCCAGCGCGCATCGCGTACACCTGGGAACCGCTCTGCAGCTGCAGCGTAGCAACGGAAGCGCTGGGCTGGTCCGTTGACCATCTTGCCCGTCTCTCGATCTGCCTTCATCAGGCACTCATGGGCTTGAGGGCAGGTGTGCCCAGCGGGCAGGTTGAACTCGTACACCCGGTCCTTGTAATAGGGCATGGGGCCCGAGAAAGTTACAGAAATGCTGGGTTTTGTGTTTACCATATCAAGGATTTAGGCGCTTGTATGTTTGTAGAGGCAATTTGACGTATTTTGCGCCGAAAAAAACCAAATAGGTACAGGTAACCCATGACGATCACGCTGCAGCAATTAGAGAGACATTTGTTTAAGGCAGGCGACATCCTGCGCGGCAAAATGGATGCCTCTGAGTACAAGGAATACATCTTTGGTATGTTGTTCCTGAAACGCTGTTCAGACATTTTTGAGCAACGTCGTGAAGAAATCATCAAGAACGAACTCGCCTCAGGCCTCACTCAGGCAGAAGCCGAAGAGTCTGCTGAGACGCAGCGCTGGTACAAAACAGAGGGTAACTTCTGGGTGCCGCCTAAATCCCGTTACCAGTTCCTCCAGGACGAGGCGCACTACGGAGTTGGAGACTTTCTCAACAAGGCCCTGGTCGGTATCGAAAGCGACAACATCAGCCTGCATGATGTTCTGGCGCACATCGACTTCAACCGCAAAGTCGGGCAAAACAAAATGCCCGACAACAAGCTGAGAGACCTGATCAGCCACTTTGGGCAGCTGCGCCTTCGGAATGAAGACTTTGAGTTCCCCGACCTGCTGGGCGCAGCCTACGAGTACCTGATCGGCGAGTACGCTGACTCAGCGGGTAAAAAGGCCGGTGAGTTCTATACCCCGCGTGCTGTTGTGTCGGCCATCGTCCGGTTAGTGAAGCCCGAGCCCGGCAGCCACATCTATGACCCTTGCTGTGGGTCGGGTGGTATGTTGATCTATGCCCGTGACTACATTGAGGAACACGGGGGCAACCCGCGCAGCGTGAACTTGTATGGCCAAGAGTCCAGCGGAACTGTCTGGTCTATTGCCAAGATGAACATGCTGTTGCACGGTATCAGTAGCGCTGACATTCGTAACGACGACACGCTGGCCGAACCGGCCCATGTACAGGGTGGGGAGCTGATGCGCTTTGATCATGTGCTGGCCAATCCACCGTTTTCAATTGTGTGGGGCCCGAGTGAAAAAACGACCAGCTGGGCGCCTAAATTCCCTGAGCGGTTCAAGTACGGCGAAGTGCCGCGAGGAGCCAAAAAAGCCGAGCTAATGTTCCTACAGCACATGTTGGCCGTCACTAAAGATGGCGGCACGGTGGCCTGTGTTATGCCTCACGGTGTGCTGTTCCGTGGAGGTGGTGAGGCTGAAATTCGTAAGGGCTTGATCGAAAACGACTTGCTGGAGGCGGTGATTGGTCTTGCCCCCAATCTGTTTTATGGAACTGGCATCCCTGCCTGTATTTTGGTCCTTCGTCAGCACAAGCATGAGGGGGCCCGCGTTATTAGCGGCAAATCATCTGAGCGTCAGGGTAAGGTGCTTTTTATCAATGCCGATCGGGAATTCTTCGAGGGTCGTGCACAGAACTTCCTGTTACCCGAACACGCTGAAAAAGTCATCTCAATTTTCGACCAATACCTCGGGGTACCAGGCTTCTCGGCAATTGTTGACAACAGTGTTTTGGCTGAAAACGGCTACAACCTGAATATCCGGCGCTACGCTGACAACAGCCCGCCACCCGAGCCGAATGACGTGCGAGCCCACCTTGTTGGTGGCATCCCCAAAGCCGAGGTTGAAGCCAAACGTGCCCAGTTCTCAGCACATGGGTTCAGCTATCTGTCCCTGCTGTGTGAGCGGGACGCCAAGTATCTAGATTTCATTCCATCCGTCACAGCCCGTTCAGAAATCAAGCAAGCTATCGAATCAAACGAGGCCCTGAAAGCCACTGAGGCTTCCATGCTGGCGGCTTTCAACAACTGGTGGTCACAGAACAAGTCGCGCGTTACCGATCTAGCCAATCAGCCCAACAACCCTGGGGCATTAAGTGCTCTGCGCGCTGATTTGTTATCCACCTTCAGCGCTGCCTTGGAACCGCTGGGCGTGCTTGATGCCTTTCAGGTGAGGGGCATCATCGCGGGCTTCTGGAACCAGTCCAAGTTTGACTTCATGGCGCTGCGTGCTCGCGGTGCAAAGGGCGTGATTGACGCCTGGCGTATATCCATCGTCACCGGCCTGGATGACAAGAAAAGTAAGTTGAACCCGCTGGAGCACAAGTTGGTCAAGTTCCTGATGAGCGACTTCGTCGATGCCATCACTGAGCTGGAAGCCAAGAAGACCGATCTAGACAGCCAGATCAAGACTGCCGACCCTAAATCGGCCAAGGAGGGCGAAGGCGAAGACGGTGAAGCCGCCGAAGCAGCGGAGGACGATGGCGACGAAGACAACGTCGTGGACGAAGCCCAGCTAAAGGCTTGGAAGAAGGAGCTCTCCGCCGTCAAAATGAAGCTCAAGGCCAAGAACGACAGCTTCAAGCAGCACATTGATGCAGCGGTGGATGGTCTAACACCTGAAGCCGCAACCGAATTGCTTCTGACCATCCTTTACAACGACATGCAAGCCATCATCGCGCTCTACATGTCTGCGCAACGCAAACAGATCGTGGCCGCGTTTGAGAACTGGTGGGACAAGTATCGGACGACTCTGACTGAAATCGAAGGTAAGCGCGATGCTGCAGCTGACGCATTGCAGAAGTTTTTGAAAGGGTTAGGGTATGTCTGACCTAACTCTCTCGGCAGCAACTCGAAAGCTCGACGTTGCGATATTGCCGCAAAACTGGAGAGCATTGCAACTTCAGGACTTCTGCTCTTTCGTGCAAGGAGGACGGTTCGGACTTACCAAGCAAGATGATTATCGGACGAGTGGGGTACCGGCTTACAGTGCTGCGGGTCAGGACGGGTATGTTGACTTAACCGAATTTAGGAACACTGACGCTGTTATCTTGTCAGCGATAGGCGCAAATTGTGGTCGTTGTTTTATAGCATCCGGTGATTGGACAACGTTGGCCAATGTTCAGGTCCTAATTCCTGACCCTAAGAAAGCGGATGCTCGGTTTCTTCACTATCGCGTTAATCGCGATGACTATTGGCCTAGATCGGGGTCTGCTCAACCCTTTATCAAACCGAGCGACATAAAGTCTTGTTGGATCGCGCTCCCGCCAGTACCTCAACAGGCCGCGGTTGTTCAAGTGCTCGACACTCTCGATACCGCCATCCACGAAACCGCGGCGATCATCACCAAGCTCAAAGCGCTAAGGCAGGGCTTGCTGCACGACCTGCTGACGCGAGGCATCGACGCCAATGGTGAGCTGCGTCCGCCTAAATCCGAGGCGCCGCATCTCTACAAAGAGTCACCTTTCGGGCGGATACCGCTGGGGTGGGATGTAAGGCCTTTATCGGAACTAACCGCATCGGAAATTACATACGGGATCGTTCAAGCTGGGCCACATATTCCTAATGGAGTGCCGTACATTCGAACCGGCGATATGTCTGGAGACTCTTTGATTCGGAAGACTATGCTTTGCACATCTCGGCGAATCGCGAGCAGTTATGCACGTTCCGAAGTACATACAGGTGACATCGTCATGGCAATTCGAGCAACTGTGGGTAAAGTGCATCCAGTTCCAAGTGACTTAAATGGAGCCAATCTGACGCAGGGTACTGCCAAAATCTCCCCTAATGACCGAACTGATGGAAATTTCCTGTTATGGGCAATTAAACATTCTCGTGTACAGAAAGCAATCCAGCTCGAAATCAAGGGCACAACGTTCGCTGAAATCACGCTAGGTGCACTGCGTCGAGTTCCAGTTGCTGTACCTTCAGAACTGGATGAGCAAAGAGAGATTGCCAGGCGTATGACCGCCATAGACCAGCGACTGCAAAGTGAACTTGAGTTTTTCGATAAAAAGCAAGCTGAAAAGGCAGGTTTGATGGGCGACCTCCTAACCGGCCGCATCCGCGTCACTCCGTTACTTGCAGAAGACGCACAACTACCAGGAAGCACTTGATGGGCTGGGAACTCGAAGACGTCGAAAAGCCTTTCGTTGCCCAGTTGCAGACACTTGGTTGGGTGCACATTGAGGGCAGTATTGACGACCCTGCAGTCACCGACCGTTCAGGTTTTGCTGAAGTTGTTCAAGAGTCGGTGCTTCGTCGCAAGCTGCTAGACATCAACCCTGGCCCAGATGGTCAGCCATGGCTGGACGATGCCCGCCTCTCAGAGGCTGTTTCAGCCATTACCCGGTTAGGTGCCAATAAATTGATGGAGGCTAACCAGAAAGCGACTGAGCTTCTGGTCCAGGGGTTGACGGTGGAAGGTTTGCCTGGATGGGACGGTGGCAGAACACAGACCATTCGCTTTATTGACTGGGATACGCCAGCCAATAATGACTTCACAGTGGTAAACCAATACCGAGTGGATTGCCTGCCGGGCTTCAACAGTGCCAAGGCGTTCATCGTGCCCGACCTGGTGATGCTAGTGAACGGTATTCCGCTTGTAGTTGCGGAGTGTAAAAGTCCGTCTATTCCCGAACCGTTGGCTGAGGCCGTAGATCAACTTCGCCGATACAGCAACCAGCGCAAGGCTGACCTGGAGGTGGATGAAAACGAGGGTAACGAACCCCTGTTTGCCACCAACCAAATGCTGATTGCCACCAGTTATGACCAAGCTAGGGTAGGAGCAATTGGTGCGCGCATGGAGCACTTTGCACAATGGAAGACGGTGGTTGGTCCAAAAGGTTCAGGCAGTGAATCTCAAGTGGCTGCCGCTCTTGGAAAAGAGAGTCTGTCTGAGCAGGAGCGGCTGGTTGCGGGGCTTCTTGCGCCCGCGCATTTGCTTGATGTGGTGAAGTCTTTCCAGTTGTTTATGGACGCCGGTGGGCAGACGATCAAGACCGTTTGCCGGTATCAGCAGTACAGGGCTGTTAATCGGACGCTGACCAAGATGAAGACCGGGCAGACCCGGCGGCAGCATGGCGAACATGACCAACGCGGTGGCATCATTTGGCATACACAGGGCTCGGGTAAGAGCCTGACGATGGTGTTCTTGGTGCGCAAGATTCGGACTGACCCGAAGTTAAGACGCTTCAAGATTGTGGTGGTGACGGACCGCAAAGATTTGCAGAGCCAACTGTCTGAAACGGCAGACCTGACTGGGCAGACCGTGAAGGTGGCCGAGCGTGTCGATGATGTGAAGAGGCTGCTGTCGCAGCCTGGACCAGACCTGGTTTTTGTGACGATTCAGAAGTACCGCAGTTCAGACGAAGATGAGGGTGCTGGGCAGGGTGGAAGTCAGGCAGATCAATTTGAGGTATTCAACGAGTCAGAAGATATTTTGGTGTTGGTAGACGAAGCACACCGAACCCAAGCCGGCGACTTGCACGCCACTCTTATGGCTGCATTGCCAAATTGCGCACGCATTGGTTTTACGGGTACGCCCATCATCATGGGGAATCAACGCCGCACCTATGAGATTTTTGGAGAGTACATCGACAAATACACCATTCGCGAAGCTGAAGCCGATGGTGCAACCGTGCCGGTGCTTTACGAGGGGCGTAGGGCCAGCGGCGCCATCAAAGACGGCGGCGACCTGGACGAACTATTCGACGATTTGTTCCGTGATGAACCTGAGGAGGTCCGTGAGGCCATACGCGCCAAGTACTCCACCCGTGGCGCTTTGATGGATGCCCCAGAGTTGATTCGCGCCAAGGCCAGGGACATGCTGCAGCACTATGTGGCCTACATCCTGCCCAATGGCTACAAGGCACAAGTGATTGGCTACAGCAGGCTTTCAGCCCTGAGATACGTTGATCACCTACAAGAAGCGCGTGATTGGTTGGTTGAGCAGGCTGAAGCCCTGACAGCAGAAGACAAGGCATTAGATGATGAGGGGCTGGCGCAGCGGCCAGAGCGTGTGCAGGCCGCAGTGCAGGGCTGGCGTTACATCGAAGTGCTGAAGAAGTTGGAGTTTGCGCCCATCATTTCCGGCAGCAACAACGATCCACCGGAATGGAAGCCCTGGACGGATGGCACGAGCCACAAAGAAAAGATCAAGCGCTTTAAAAAGCCGCTGATGCACAAGGACCCAAGTAAAGCGGACCCACTGGCCTTTTTGGTGGTCAAGTCCATGCTGCTGACTGGCTTTGACGCGCCCATCGAGGGGGTGATGTACCTTGACCGATCTATCCGGGAAGCAGAGCTGCTGCAGACGATTGCGCGTGTGAACCGAACCGGTTATGGCAAGCAGGCTGGAATCGTGGTGGATTACTTTGGCATTGCTGACAACCTGCGCGAGGCCATTGCGGCGTACTCAGCTGACGACCAAGAAGATGTTGAGGCCGCACTGCGCAGCATCAACGACCTGCTGCCTGTGCTGGAAGACCGCTATCTGCGTGTCATGGCAGTGCTGGAGAGCCACGGCATTGAGTCAACCGACGACACAGAAGATTGCATTCAACTACTGGCGGATGAGCGTATTCGCGCCGACTTTTCAGTCAAGCTGCGGGAGTTCTTGAACACGCTGGACACGATTCTGCCGAGGCCTGAGGCTTTGCCCTATTGCGCGGACGCCAAGAAGTTGGCTTACATCTACGCGCGTGCACGCAACCGATATCAAGACACACCCGTGTTAGGCAAAGACGTAGGGGCGAAGGTTCGCAAGCTGATTGACGAGCACGTTATCAGCCTAGGCATAGACCCGCAGATTGCACCGATAGCGGTACCAGATGAAGACTTTGACCGGTCGATTGGCCGGGAAGAAGGTGAGCGGGCACAGGCTTCGCAAATGGAGCACGCCATTCGGGCGCATATTCGTCAGCACATGGATGAAGACCCAGAGTTATACCGTAGCTTTGCGGACAGGCTAAACCACCTGCTTCAGGAATTGGGTGATCAGTGGACTGAATTGGTCTCGCAGATGTCTGGCCTGGTGAACGATGTTCGAGCAAAACGCGGTGGTGATCAAGGTACGGTTAGTGATGTGCCAGAGCATGTTGCCCCGTTTCTGCGTTCGGTTTTGGCTTTCAAAGGCGACATCGCTGACCCAATTCAATTGGAGCGCGTGAAAGCCATCACTGTTGACTTGGTGGACTTCATCGTGGGGGAGTTGAAGACAGTTCCCAACATCTGGTCATCTACCCGGATGGCAGATCAGGAATCCTTAGCCGCCCAAGTTTTTGAGCAGATGCAGAGTGTTCGACCCCGCCTATTCACAAATGCAGAGGCGGATGTACTGGTCAAGCAACTGATGGACTTGGCGCGCAGTAATCATGCGACGCTCGTTGGGGCGAGCAGTGGTGACTGAGGATCGGGAAGTGGTCGTTATTGACGACCTTCGCTTTGCACTCACTAGAAGCTCTAGGCGTAAGACCTTGGAAATCGGGGTGGACCGACAGGGCGAGCTGACTTTGGCTGTGCCGTCCGAGTGCTCTAGAGCAACGATCGAGCGATTCGCCCGCGACCGTAAGTTCTGGGTCTATACGAAGTTGGCTGAAAAAGAGCGGCTGTTCAAGCCCCGCCCGCCCAAAGAGTTTGTAGAGGGTGAGGGGTTCTTGTACCTGGGTAGAAGTTATCGACTCAAGTGCGTGCAAGATCAGGCAGAAGCGTTCAAATTAGTGAATGGACGACTTTGTGCTCGGGCGCCGCTGCCAAGAGATAAGCGAAAGTTTCTGGTTGATTGGTATTCGGAGCGTTTGAAAAATATTTTGGCTGAACGCATGAGGGCTATTGAAGTCGCAGTGGGAAATCATCCAACTGGAGTGCGCGTACAGGACCTCGGCTTTCGGTGGGGGTCCTGCGGTAAGGCTGGTAATGTTTACTTCCACTGGAAAGTTGCGATGTTGCCGCTGCGAATTGTTGATTACGTTATTGCGCACGAGCTTGTGCACTTGAAGATTGCCCATCACACGCCAGAGTTTTGGAAAAAATTAGAGCGCGCAATGCCCGACTATGAACAGCGCAAAGAGTGGCTAGCGAAGCATGGGGTGGAGACGGATGGGTACTGAGCCAGCGCCAAGCATAGGACACAGCTTTGGACTATAAAAACACCATCTATTACCTGCCTGGTGCTGGCGGGCAACTATCCACTGGGTTCGGGCAGGGGTTGATGCAACTTGGCTTCGATGTGGCTGGGCGTGAAACACGGGGCGAGTTCAGGCGCCTTTCGTTCGGCGAGCAGCTAAGGGTAATCCGAACAGACATACAAGACTATTTTTGGCATGAAGACGCACAGCTAGTTTGCAACTCATTTGGCGCATATTTGTTCTTACATGCACAAACAGACTTGCAACCGTTCATCGGGCGCGTTCTGCTGCTGTCGCCCATAGTAGGAGACTTTGCCAGCGCAGAGACGGGCACCACATTTTCACCACCGAGGCCGACACGGCTGCGTGAACTCGCGGAAGCTGGGGCGTTCAATGTGCCGAAAAGTTGTGCAATTCATGTTGGTGAAAATGATTGGCGAAGCATTCCGAAGAATGTGCAGTACTTTGGTCGGTTAACGGGGATACAGGTCAACGTTGTTCCTGACCGCGGCCACGACCTTGGCAAGGACTACGTGGGGCCAATTCTGGAAAGCTGGTTGAAACGGTAGTTGTTTTCTGTGTCAAACAGCGATTTCTAAATATTGATCGTCGTTTGTGCAAAACACAGTACGTATGTAAACCCGAGGGACCCAAATGAAATTCGGGGGGTGGGGGTACGGTGGGGTCCCCCCGGGGGGCTTTTGCGAAAGGCCTATGCACCTGAACATCAGATGCATCCATCAATTACAGATTCAGAACTCTTGACGGCTATGCTAGACCTTGTAGTACTCGAGCATAAGGGCGGAAATTTGGCACATCCCAACCATCTTTCTTTTTGATATGCCTTTCGGTATGTAAAAACAAAAAAAGCGCCTAAGCGCTTGATTTGTATGGCTATCTGGCGGAGGCGGTG
>JACCDG011689727.1_pt1 | contig 12468 bp, 20 predicted proteins | sample 7442471 | NCBI WGS metagenome assembly JACCDG01 (sample SAMN15323444, study PRJNA562643) | freshwater metagenome | isolation source: river surface water | place: USA:Blue River Watershed | collected 2017-08-17 | reverse complement strand
CCTGCCCCGCAGTAGTAAAATGTGGGATGAATACCCACTTATCCTACATCTGACAACCGGCTCTTGCCCCACGTCGACCAGTGCCGCTCACCCTCCCTCGGGAAGTTGAGCAGGGCCTTGTCTCCGAGCAGATCGCGGGCCTTGTCGTCGTATGCCTGGGCAGCTTCGAGGGCTGTCGGATAGCTGGCAGCGAACACGACCTCGGTACCGCGCCGCAGCCGGGCTATATACTGCTTCCCCTTGTTGACGGGGTAGACGCCGCGGAACCCTGCCTTGCTCTGGCGGGGTGGTGGTGGCAGAGCGGCGACCGTGTCCACGAACTCGAGCAGGTCCGGCTCGGGCCGGAACCACTCCTTGGTTCCCTGGATCACCAGGTGGGCGAAGGCTGCGTGGATGCGGGCCTCCAGGTCCCGGCCTCCGTCCATCACGCCCCGGATGTGGAGCATCCGCGGGTTCCCGTTCTGGATCTGGGTGAGGCGCTTGACCAGCGTGGACAGGGTGAACCCGATCTTGATCGGGCCGCTGTCCCCCTCCTGGACGAAGTAGACCTTGGGGAGTCCGTCCGTCTTGGAGGTCGGGGCGAGCTGCTTGTCCGGCTCGCGCTGCTGCAGGTCTTCAACCAGCTTCAGGCGCTCACTCTCTAGTGGTCCCACAGGAGGCGGTTTCTTCTGCCGCCGTTCCTGGTTCGCCTTCCACTGCTTGACGTTCTCGGCGTACCACTTGCGGCTCTGGTCCTTAGCGTAGTCGGGCCGCTTGGCGTGCCAGGCTTTCATGTAGGCCGTGGTGCATGTCCGGCATCGGCTGGTCAGGCACCCTGGCTTGGACTTGATAGGCGCGAAGTCTTCCAGAGGGAGGCTGCTTTGACATCCCACGCAGACCTTGCGCACGCAGAACAGGTCCTGCTGCTCTCGCTGCACTGCCGTTGCATCCTCGCATCCATGAAGCAAAAGAACGCTTGGCGTGAGCACTCATGGATGCGAGATGCGCGCTCCCTCACCGGGGATCAGCCGGTCAGGTGCCAAGCGAAACGGTTGGAGACGTTAGGCTCTACCCGCGGTCCGAGGGGATCGAACCCCAGAAACGACGAGAGGCCGGGAGTCTTGCGGACTCGACCGGCCTCCGGGCGCACTTCTGGATGCGGGATCTACTCTTGAGCTGATCGGTTCTCCCGTCAAGGTTCAGTTTGCGGGGTCTTGCGTTCGACCACCGCACCGACGGGCGGATCTACCCGATGGCCCTGTCCTCAAGCGCGGCCATCGCCTGCCTTGCCCGGATGGCGATGGAGAGCTTCTCGCTGGCTACGCGCAGGACCTTCTCGACCGCTCCGGGGGTCATCGGCGCACCGTCCGCGTTGCGCATGCCCTGCTCGGCCAGGTGGGCGGCGACCTCCTGGTAGGACGGCAACCTGGACTTGATGCCGCGGACCAGGACCCACCCGTCCTGGGGCTTGCCGTCGAGGTCCTTGGGCCGCACGTCGACGATGTCCTCGCCGTCGCCCTCTCGCATGTCGCCGACCCTCACGAGGCGCTCGTACCCTACGCTCCCGGCCGGGGTGCTGTACCTGGCCCGGCACACGCGCTCCTCCTGCTCGTTGAGCCCGCGGCACAGGCCGAGCAGCCAGGCGAGCTCCTCGCGCACGGTGTCGCCGCCGCCTCCCTGGTATCCGGCCGATGGGCGCGTGGCCATGCCTAGCTGCATGCGCTCGGCCACGATGCCGCTGGTGCTGCCGGCCGCGGTGAGCCTGGCCTCCAGGACGCAGATGGCGCGCAGGACGCGGGCCGGGGTCAGGTTGCGGAGTCGCTCGAGCTCGTCGTCGTAGTTGTCGATGGGTGCGCCCTCCCTGCTTTGGGCGGCGCGATAGGCGGGCTAGGTGGCGGGGGTCTTGGACGCGGCGACCTTGGCGTTGTGCGCCGCGATGATCTGGGCCTGGGAGGGGAACTTCCAGGGCGCAGCTTTGACCAGGGCGGCGTACGCGGCTTCTCCCGCGTACCTCGCGTACTCCCAGAACAGTGCGCCACTGTCCGGGTCGAACGGGTCCTTGGGATGGGCCAGCAGCGCCAGGTCGTCCATGTTCAGCGAGGCGATGGCTTTCCCGATCACCTCGTCCAAACGCTTGGCCAGGGTGGGGTTGAGGTCGGGTGCGAGCTTCTTGCTCATGGTCTTGTTCTCCCCTGTGGTGTTCTGCAACAGGGCGGCGCGATAGGAGGGCTAGGTGGCGGGGGTGCTGACCCGCGACCCGGTCAGCTCGAGCTGCATCCGGTCCTGGGAGCGGCTGCCGGGTCGGCCGGGCTGGCAGCTGATGTCGACCAGCGCGTGGTCGTAGCTGAGCCGGTGGACGTTGTCTCCGCAGGTGACGGTGACGTCCACCCGGGCGACGCCCAGGCCCGAGGTCGAGGTCGTGGTCGCGGGCTCCGGCTTCCGGGCCTGGACCGCGTCCAGGCACTTGCGGACGTGGTGGTAGGCGGTCTCGGCTACCGCGGTCCAGGTGGCCTTCTGGGCGCCGTCCAGCGCTTCCCAGCACGGCATGGGGGCGCCGTCCGCGGTGTGCCCCTTGTGGGCTTGGCACCAGCGGTCGTACAGGGCCTTGGCGGCGAGCATCAGGTCCATGGTCTCCCCTTACCCGCCGACCCGGCAGCACAGCACGCCGCGGCCCCAGGGCAGGTCGGCGGCGCGGTCGTAGCCACCGCAGCGCGGCGTCACTTCGCGCTGGGCGCCTTGGCCGCAGCCCAGGCCGACCTCGATGCTCCCGGCCGGACCCGGGCCGCAGGTGCCGGCGTTGTCGGTGCCGCCGAGCGGACGCCAGGCGATGGCGCCGACGTAGTAGCTCGGCAGGTTCTCGCATCCGGCCGGCGGCGCGGCGCAGGGGGACCAGCCGCCGGCGCAGGCGGTGGCCAGGTCGGCGGCGGTCGCGCTCCGGGGGGTCGAGCAGGCGGACCAGGTGGCCCCGCCCGGGTAGCCCATGCCGGCGCAGCCCTGGACGCGCTGCGGGGCCGGTGCGGGTGCGTAGGGGGTGCTGTGGCTGTCCGGCATCCCGCAGCACGCCAGGACGCAAGCTAGGGCCGCTGCGGCGCGCTTCACTGCTGCGCTCCCGCGGGCGAGGTGCCGGGGGTCGTGGTGGTCCGGGTCCCGGTCAGCTCGAGCTCCAGCTTGTCCGGCGTCTGCGCGCAGCATCCAGGCGTCATGCCGAGCTTCACGTCCGCTTGGTCGTAGGCGAGCCGGTAGACCTGGCCGCGCGAGGTGACGGTAAGCTCGACCTGCGCGGCCTCCCAGAGGCCAGCCTCCTTGCGTGCGCGGTCCCGCAGCTGCTCGGGAACCTCGGCGGCCTTGTCGTGATCGGCCGGGGCCGCGGGCTTGCTGTCGGCCGGAGCCGCGGGGGCGAACTCGTGATCGATCAGGGGCGTGACGACCTCGTCCAGCCACCGGCCGATCAGGTCGGTCGTGTCCGTGCGCAGGCCGTAGGTGGTCCAGATGGGGTCCGCGCCCATGCGGTCCGCCTGGGCCGACAGTACCAGTTCCCCCTTGACCGCGGCGAGTAGGGCCAGCGAGCGCAGCGTGGCGAGAGCGGCGAGCGCCTCGTCCCGGTTTGCGGCGCGCAACCTCAGGTCGCCCGAGAGGAGTTTGTCCTGGTAGGCCGCGGTGGGTGCGGAGATCGCGAGGGTGAGGGTCGTGATGGTCTCGGTGCTCATGGTGTGGTTGCTCCCCTGTGTGGGCGCGTCGAGCGCTCGTACACAGGGGGCTTGGGGATATACCCGCTAGCGAGGGGACTTGATGCGCCTGGGGCAGGTTGGCTCGTGGCGGATGCGGTCCGCCGGGACGTTGCGCCAGCGCTTGGGGTCGCAGGTGCAGCGGTCGGGGTCCGGGGGCTGCCCGGGCAGCGCTGCCAGGTGCAGCCCGTGCTGGGCGAGCGCCTGCTTGACCCGGCGCAGCGCCTGCCGCCCGAAGTAGTGGACCTGGAGCAGCTCGGACTCGTCCAGCCGGACGAGGTCCGCCACCCGGACGATCCCGGCGTCGCGGAGGGTGGACTCGACCCGCTCCCCCAGGTGCAGGTGGGCGACCAGCTCCGGGAGGTCCTGGACGTCCGCCTGGATGCGGGCGCCGATCTTGGCGAGCAGCACGACCACCTGGCGGAGGTCGGCGAGCTGCTCCCGGGCCGCCGCGCTGGCGATCACGAGCGCACCGCCTGGGTGCTGCGGGCGGCTCGGTCGGTGCGCAGCTGGTCCACCCATGCGGCGCAAGTGTCCGCTAGGGCGCGGAGCGTGTCCGCCTGGGTTCGGACAGCCTGGGCGGCGTCGCGGGTGGCGTCGATCAGCTCGGCGATCTGGGGGGTCGTGGTCGTTGGGTTGCTCATCGGGTCCTCCTAGTCCCCAGACTGCGGCTCGGCCGCGCCGCCTGGTAGAGCTGGGCCGGGTCCGGGATCGATGGCTGCCGAGGTCGGGATCGGCGGCGCGAGCATGGCGGCGACGGCGGCGCCCACCTCGACCTCCGACAGCAGCGGGGCATCGGGGCTGCTGGTAGCGCCGAGGGTAAACGCCGCGAGGTAGATCGTCGGCAGGGACGGGTCGAGGTAGACCGCCCGCTCCCGGTCGTCGAGCAGCCCGACCGAGCTGAGCCGGCCGCGCAGGTACGCGCGCCAGCTGCTGCACGGCGGCGCCGGCCGGGGAGCGCGGGCCATCGGCGCTACGCTCCCGCCTTGGGCTTCAGCTCGACGTTCCCCCCGAGCATCTCGAGCCAGACCCGCGGGTCCACGCCGGGAGGCGCCGGGGGTAGCGGGGGTCCACCCGTCAGCCGCTGCCGCAGCCTCTTGAGCAGGCTGGGCCTGTTGGCGCGCGCCCAGCGCCGGAGGAACTGATCTTCGGGATCCTCATACGGGTCCACTCGGGACGGTCCCGCCTCGCGGTGCTCGCATCCGCACCGATACTCGGTCAGGTGCTGCGGGGGGAGGCTTGCGGTAGCGACCCCGGTATCGCACAGGACCATCTTGTGGCCGCAGGACGGGCAGGTCTTGGTTGCGCTCACGACTTGACCCCCGCGACAGGGTTGTCCCGGACCCACGCGAGGGCGCGTGGATGCGCGCAGGTAGCGGTGTGACGTGCAGGCCCGGCGTGGCAGAGCATGCAGGGACGGGGGAGCCCGTTGTATCCGTTGTCGCCCGACGCCGCGGCCAGCGCCCGGACGATGTCCTCCGCGGCCTTGGCACGGTCGGTGTCCGCCACCCACTTGTCGAGCGGCAAGCACAGATCGACCCGATCGTTCGGGCCCCTCCGGATGCTGAGGGTTGTCGCGTCCACGGCCGAGTGCCGGTCACCGGCCGGCGGCGCGGCGGCCGGCTCGGGTGCTGCGGGCGGGACGTTGGCGGCAGCCTGCCAGGCGCGGTCGAGCTGGGCTTCCAGGTCGCGCAGCCCGGCGAGGGCGTCCTCCATCTGCGTCCGCAGTCCGAACGCCCGGCCGTGCCAGCCTGCCGGCACGCGCCACGGCTGGGCGGCAAGCACGGCGGCGCGGTCCGCGTCCGGCGCCTTGTCCTTGCCCTGCGGCGTCACCGTGACGCTGCCCACCCCGTCCCGGCTCGGCGACTCGGGGTCCCCCATCCGGAGCGTCTTGAGGCACTCGGGCGGGGTGGCGTCGTAGCTGCCGGTTGGCGCTGCGGCGGACGTGGCCATCAGGCGCGCACGCTCCTCGGTCAGAACGGCCTGGAGCGATCCCACCGCGTGGGCAGCCTGCGGGCGCAGGCATACGACCGCATCGCGGAGGCCGAGCGTTTGCAGCATCTGGAGCACCACCTCGATCGCCGAGACGACCTTGCCCCGGACCTCCCGGTTCTCCCAACCTGCCGGCAGCGGCGCGATCCTGCCGGCCTGCTCGGCGGCGCTCACTGTGCACCCCCGGCGCCGAAGTGCTTGGTCTCGACCGACCCATCCTCGCGGCTGACGCTCTTGCTGACGGCGATGGGGCCGACGGCCTCGTACGCCGCGGTGATCGGCGCATCCGCTGCAGCCTTGGGGGCGCAGCCAATCAACATGCCGTTGCTGCCCGGTCCGAGGTCGACGTGGAAGTTGCTGGTCACCAGCGTTAGCTGGACCTCGAACAGGAGCCGCTCGTAGTCCTGCCGGCAGGTCCACCGGACCGCACCGCGCAGGACGTGGCCGCCTACGCTGACGCCGTTCTTGTCGATGACGATCGGGTCGATGTTGTCGATCATGATGCTCCTCGGTGGTGTGTCCACCTGAGAGGGGCCAGACCAGAGGCTGACTACCGAGACGCGCACGCGAGCAGCTTGTCGCCGGCTTCGAACCGCACCGTCACCTTGCCCGGCGCGGTCTGCTCGACCACGACGCCCAAGCCGAAGTGCGCGTGTAAGAGCAGCTCGCCGACCTCGTACCGCTGCGTCTGCGAGTACGCGTGCACCCGCGCGCCGTCCTCGGCCGAGGCGAGCAGGGAGGCGTGGGTTCCCCGCAGGCGCTGCGGGGACTTGGGGGAGCTGCTGGTCCAGAACGGCGGCTTGGGGGCGGATGAGCGGGCCATGCACTCCGCGGCCGGATAGGGACGTCAGCGCGAGGTATCCTCCATGGGGGACGTTCCCCGCGCCGAGCCGCGCGACCGGTCAGCCGGGGACGTCCACGTCCCCTAGGGTGGTGGCGCACGCGCGAAAGTCGGGGCGACCGCGGGGTCCGGATCTGGGGGGCAGCTTGGGGGGCAGCTGTCAGACCCCAGCTTCTCCGCTCCCTCACCGTCGGAAAAACCCTCATCCGTGGGCAGCTAGGGGGCAGCAGGGGGCAGCTAAACCCTATACGCAGCTTTCTAAAATTGAAGTGGGTCGGAATATGTAATCCAGGACCCCAAATTCTACCCACTTTGATTTTAGGCGAGCGCGTATAGGGTTTAGCTGCCCCCTCTGCCCCCTCTTGAACCAATTCCCGTCGGTGAAGCGGGGGGCAGCTAGCTGCCCCCTAGCTGCCCCCTAGCTGCCCCCTAGCTGCCCCCTAGCTGCCCCCCAGCTCCAGTTAGTTCGGTTGCTTCGGGTTAATTGGTTCAACCTTCGAGTCAATCGACTTGATCAGGGTGTCGATATTTTCCTCGGACGGGATGCCCGACCCCGTGGGCGGTGGGGTCCAGTCGACCTGGTTCGCGGAGGTTGGGATCAGGCGGATCCCGCGGTAGTACCGATCCCCGCGCACCTTGACCGGCTTGAACCCCCGCACGTCCAGCTCGGCGTAGAAGGCGGTCGGAGACATGGCCCTTACCTTCTGGCGGGCGGCCCATTCGACGAACCGGGTGTGAAGGACCGTCCGATCCTGCTGGAGGTCCGGGGCCACCTCACACTCATCCTCGATCCACCGGCCGACGTGGTCGGACTCCTCCGCGAACTTCTGCCCCGCTGCGGTGACCTTCGCCGGGGGGTGCAGCTTGCCCGCGCGGAACCACTGGACCGCGCCGGAGACACCCCATGCGAGGATCCCCGCAATCTCCGCTTCCAGCTTCGCGTACAGCTCCAGGTCGGGGTTGTCCTGGAAGCATGCGTCGAACAGGACGAGCTGGAGCCGCCGCAGCACGGCGCGGTCGTGCGGGATGTTGGGCGCGTCGTTGAGCGCCCAGACCAGCTTGTGCGTCTGGCGAAAGGACTCCGGATCGACCCCCTTCTTCTCGCCGTATAGCTCATCGCTGCTGGCGATGTTCTTGAGCGTCTCGACGCTGACGATCCCACCGGGCGGAGCCTCGTTGATGTAGGCCAGGCGCAGGCCTTGGAGGCTGCTGAGGTCCCAGCTCGGCTGACCCTCCCGCCGGCACACGAGGCTCGCCCGCTTCGGAGCGGCCAGGGGTCCGAGCAGCTTCTGCAAGATCTTCAGGAACGTGCCCTTGCCGTTCCCCCCCTTCTTGCCGTGGAAGATCCAGAACTTCTCCTCGCGGGTGCTGGCCGTCAGGAAGTAGCCCACGCACTGGCGCATGTACTCGATCAGCTCCTTGTCCCCCAGGAAGATCTCATCGAGGAACTGGAGCCACCGCGAACAGGGGGCGGAGGGGTCGTACACGATGTGGACCCGCTGCGACACCAGCGCAGGTCCCGGGTCCTCCAGGAGCTCCCCCGTGCGCAGGTCCACGACACCGTTGAGCACTCCGAGCAAGAACTCGTCCGTGTCGAACGTCTTCCCGTCCACGGCGAACAGAACCCGTGCCTCGGTGAGGCAAGCGGACACGGCGCCGGAGCTCTGCGACTTCTTGCCCCACCAGAGGGTCTGCTTGGCTCCCTCTTCCGAGGCGACGATCTCGGCCTCTTCGACGATCCCCTCGGCGATCCCCTGGATGCGGCGCCGGACCTCGATCGCGTCCTTCCCCTGGCGCTCCCACACCCCGTCCTGGAGGACGTACCATCGGCCATCGGCGTAGGCCAGCTCGCCGAAGTGCTCGTCGTGCAGCCGGTGCGCGTTGCCGAGGTCGGTGTGCTCGCGCTCCTCCCCGACCGGGATCTGCTTCAGGTTGGCGAGGTCCAGCTCGGCCTGCTTCCCTTGCATGAGCAGCTTGTTCAGGTCCGCGGTGCGCCCCGGGAAGTCGTAGAACTCGACGCGCTTCCCGAGGGACCGGATCACGTCCCGGCGGTACTTCCGGCCGATCTTGTCCGTGTCGGTGAGCAGGACGATCTTGCTCTTGTTGGGCAGCGTGTCGGCGAACGCCTTGGTCCAGGCGTTCTTGCCTCGGTGGATCTCGATCACCGCCGCGCCGAGGTACACTTGCGCCGCGGTGCGCTCGTCGGGTTCCCCCTCGGTGATCACGATCCACTCGGGCCAGGGGATCAACCCCTTACCGGCTTTGATCGCGTTGAGGCAGAGCCCGACGCCGGCCTGCGGCATCGGGATCGACTTCTTGTTGCGGAACACGGTCGGGGTCCTGGTCTTGGCCTTGTGCGACCCGGTCGTCCGGCGGAACCGGACCCCGACCACCTCGTAGTGCTCGTTCCACGTAGGGGTGACCAGCGTGTGCCCGGTGTGCGCGGCAACCTCCGCGGCCTCGGCCAGGTAGGCTTCGTCGCCGATCTCTTTGCCGTCCCATGCGGGCGTCGTGCGTTTCGCAGGCGACCAAGACAGGATGCGCGTTGCCTGCACCGCAGGGTCAAGCGCCCGGCTGACCATCCAAGCCTCCTCGATGATCCCCACGGGGAGCTGTTTGCGCAGCCAGGACACGATGTGGTTCACCTTGGGGACCGTCGGAGCCACGGGAGCCACGGGAGCCACCGGGACAACCGGGGCTCCCGTGGCCGCTGCCGGTAGTGCCGCGGGCGCAACATCGGCAGGGGCCAGCGCGGCAAGCGCCTGCAGCTCATCGCCAGCCACGAGGTCGGAGGCCGCCATCGCTCCCCACCGCGGCAGTCCGAGGATGTCCTCGGCGCGATCGTAAGACTGTTCCCTGCTCAGCCTCGGGTGGTAGGCGCGGATGATGGCCGGGTAGTTGGAGGCGAAGCCCTCGCAGGCGCACCCGCCGCCGAAGCCGTCCTCGTACATCTGGACCCACGCCGATGACGTCTCGTCCGGGTGAGACGGCAGAGGGCACCGGCAGCTGCGCTTGTCCCCGTGGTCGACGTCCTGGTCATCCTTCGGGCTCGCGGACCCGCGGCGCGCCTCGGCGTGCAGGCACTCGTGGTCCGCGAGCAGCGTCGCCCGCTGAATGCGCTCGAGGCGCGGGTTGTCGCTCTTGGGGTCGTAGCTGACCGCGTCCAGTTTGGCCCGAGGGATCCGGACCTTGCCGACAAGAGGCAGCGGGTCGAGCCGGATCGTCGTCCCCTCGACGAAGACCGTGCACTCGGGGACAAGCGGCGAGAGAGCGTCTTCGATCTTGCCGCGCAGGTAGTCGGACACGTCGAGCTTGTAGCCGGGGATCGGCGTTTTCCACTCGGGATGCAGCCGGGGCAGCTCCTTGAGGTGGGACAGGAGATCGCTATCCTCCTCGGCGAGCAGGGTGATGTCGACCGCCCCCCAGATCCGGTCGAACGTCGGCCAGTTGATCCGGATCCCCGCGCTGCTCGTCGGTGGGTCGAAGATGGCCCGCCAGAACTCGGGCGGTGCGGTCGGGCGGCCGAGCTCGATGCCGAGCTCGCGGAGGCGCCGCGCGAAGTCGGACAGGTCGAGGCCGGGCGGGCGACCGGTGATCTCGTAGCTGTAAGTCAGCTCTTCGTTGACAGCGCTATCGGACAGGGTAGTAGTAGGGCACATCGTAGTGGTTCCTTTGAGCGGCCAGGGGTTACGACCCTGGCCGTTCGCACGTTCGGGGCTTGGTGTTGCTGCCGCGGCGGTCGCCCCCCGAAGTCGGCGGTCGCCGGGTTGAGCTAGCTGGTCGTGGTCTGCACCTCCCGCGCCTTGCGCTCCATGGCGATGGCGATGCGCTCGGCCACATGCAGGACCCGGGGGAAGTCGTGGACGATGTGCAGTCCGCGGGCGAACGCGATCAGGTGCAGCGCGTTCCCGCCGCGCCGGCAGGTCGGGCAGAACCAGAGGATGGCGCCCTGCTTCTTAACCCACCGCATCGAGCAGAAGGATCCCCCGCACTTCTTCGGACACGGCAGCGCCCAGTAGCTCTTGGTCCGCTGCACGATCCCCGGCAGCGCGAGACACTCGGCCAACGTGGCCGGATCCGTGAGGCGCGCGATCAGCAGCGCGGCGGGGCTGTTCGGGTCGTACTCGTCGACCAGCGCGTTGCCGGCCGGTCGGGTGGAACCGATCACGGCGCCACCTCGCGGGGCTTGGTTGCCCGCGCCTCGAGGTCGCGGCGGATCAGGTCGCGCAGGTAGGCTTGCCGCGACGCCTTGGCGCCGGCACCGAGGCCGGCGACCCGGGCGCCGAGCATCGCGTCGAGGCGCTGCGCCTCCTCGCGCGGCAGCCAGAAGGTGATCGGTTTGAGGGCAACAGGGGACTTGGTCGAGCTCATGTGGTGTTCCTCCACAACCTGTTACCCGGAACAGTCCAGGTATTGAGCGCTCCGGATCTGGTCGGGATCGATGGACCTACAGCGGACTACAGGGCGGCGATGGCCCGGTCGATCTCGTCCGCGGTGGACGGGATGGGCGGCAGCTCAGGCGGCAACACCACGGTCCCGGCCGGGATGACCGTAGCCGTCCCGCCGGCCGCCTGGATGGTGTGCAGGATGGCGCCGAGCCAGTGGGACAGCTCCGGGGGGACGTTGAGCGTGTCGAGCAGGTCCGGGGACGCGGGGAGGAGCAGGTCCGGGTCGGGGTAGCTCACGGATCCTCCCGGTAGCTGCGCAGCTTGGCGTAGACCTTGCCCGGCTTGCGCTGCAGCTTGCGCAGCCCGGACGCCTCGATCTGCCTGACCCGCTCCCGGCTCAGCCCGCCGAGCATCCGGCCGACCGCGTCGCACGTGACCTCCTCGCCCGCGGCGGCGCGGTCGGCGACGTCCAAGCTGCAGGTCTCGGGCGCCAGCTCGAGCTGCTCGGGGTCCAGGGCGAGCCGGACCGCCCCTCCGGCGCCGACCTCGAGGATCAAGCTGTGGCGGCAGCTCGCCCACGGGCAGGGACGGGGACCGCCGACGCAGTCGCCGCGGGTCCGCGGGCGCTGGGGGAGGTCGAGGTCGAGGTCGTCGGGGGGATCTGGGGGGAGGACGGGCAGGTGGCGGGCGGTGGGCATCGGCGCGGACCTCCTACCCAGCGACGGACGATAACCTCCCCCGCGCTGCCGAGGTTATCGGCGCACCGAAGACATGAGCCTGCGCAACTTCAGCGTCACCGCCCCCCTCACCGACTACGTGACCCGTGATCCCGCCGATACTGACATCGCCCACGCTACGCGGTGCGCGCGCGGCTTCTTGCGCCTGACCGAGCAGGGAAGGCCGATCGGGGACCTCGACTGCCACGCTCGCCCCGAGGCGCTCGTCACGACCTGGACCGTGTCCTATGGAGAGGGCCGGGACGAGATGTTCGATGACGGCGATGTGGACAAGCACAGCATGCCGGCCCGCGTGGTCGTCACGCTGGCCGTCCAGGCCGGGAGGAGCATGGAGCAGGTCGACGCCGCGCTCCGCCTGCTCGGCCAGCGGGTCCACGCGGCGGCGCAGCGCGAGCAGGGCGCGCCGGCCGCGTCCGTCATGAACTAGTCGCCGCGGGGGCTGCCGAGGTTATCGGCGCGCCGGTGGGGTGGGCGACCCGATCGAGGACATCAAGCGAGCGTGCGAGATCATCCGGGCCAGCACGGGGGAGCGGGACCCGCGCTACATCCTCATGTCCGCCACGATGTACGACCGGATCAAGGCGCTGCTGGACGAGCGGGAGCGGCGCAGGACCTGGCGGCCCGGGATCGACGACTAGGCGGGTATGGTGACCCTGAACGTCCCCCGCGTATCGGGGAACTCCTGGGCCCCGGCAGGTCTGATTAACCTGCCGGGGCTTTTCTGCGTCAGGGGGCTAGGCGGCCTTGGCGCGCTCGTGGTCCGTGCTGCCGGGCTCCAGGCTCCAGCCACCATTCTCGGAGTAGTT
>JACCDG011093598.1_pt1 | contig 12469 bp, 9 predicted proteins | sample 7442471 | NCBI WGS metagenome assembly JACCDG01 (sample SAMN15323444, study PRJNA562643) | freshwater metagenome | isolation source: river surface water | place: USA:Blue River Watershed | collected 2017-08-17 | reverse complement strand
CGGGGAGACCAGCCTCAACAATTTGCGCGGCGCTGTCAACGCGGTCAACGTGGTCCCTTTCGGCCTGGATGGCCCCGCGTTCTCCGCCGCCTACGCCGCCGCGGCGGCGGCCTTTTCTTCAACTCCTTCCTACGCAAGCCATGCCGTTGCGTCTGTCGTTTCGACCAACAGCGAAGCGGAGCGTCGTCGATCACTTCGGTCACTCGCAGCGCTCGTCCGACGCGAGATTCCGACCCTGGCGGTGCTGCGCGCGGCCGCGGGTGTGCGGTAGGGCCTGCCTTGGCATGGGCCCCCACGTAGCGTCCGACTCATTCGCGAGGTGGGCCGTGGAACGCCGGGTTCTTCCGACGTGCGAACAAGGAGGACGCGGAAGACCCGCCCGGGGCGAACCCGTAATCGTGAAGCACGTACCGGTTCTCGATGCGGCCGACGTTCTCTTCGCGATCGTCCCCTGCCATGGCGAGCAGGCGAGCCAGGACCTTCGGCGGCACGTGCGCGGCGGGTTGCGTGCGCTCCATCACGAGCCATGCGCCCCCCGGATCTGCTGCGATCACGGGCGCGAGCCAGCGCCGCTCGCGTGCGCTCGCCGAGCGCCAACGATGATCTTCGAGGCAGTTCTGACACTCGTCACCGAGGGTCGGCAGATCCTTGGCGACCTTCAGCACCCGGTGTTCGTCCAGCGCGAAGACCACACGACCCTCGCCGCTCCCGAGAACCGGAAGCCCCGCTGCGCGGGACAGGGCGGCCATGGCCGAGGCGGTGTCGGTCGCCTCGTGGGCTTCTTCGAGGTCCGCGAGAATGTCGCCCACGGCCTGGGCGATGCGCCCGAACGTTGCGCGCGCGCGGTCCGTCAGGGCGCCACGGCGTGGGTTCGTGCGGCGCTCGAGGACCTGCGTGCCGCACACTTCGACGCCGGCCTCCCGAAGCATCGCGTCCCAGACGCCGCGCCATCCGATGCGGCTCGTGTCCCGGAACAGGCCGCGACGTTCGAGCGCTTCGGTGACGGCGCGGAGCGCGGGGACGCGCGGGTCGGCGGGGTCGAGAAAGGACTCCTTGCGGTGAAGAATGGGCGTCTTCGGCCCCTGGGTGTACCTGCGCGCGACCACGCCACCCGTGCGGAGGTTCACGGACCAACTCGCTTCCAACCCAGGGAATGGATCCGCGTCGAAGTCCGGGTAGCGCAGGAGGCTCACGGTCTCCTCGACGGTGCCGAGTTTGAGTAGATGCACGTCGTCCCGCCGCACGCCCGCACGCTCGAACGCCTGATCGACCCCCGCCCTCACCACGTGCGGCAGTCTCGGGTAGAGCGAGACGTGGACGTAGCGGGCGGTCGGCAGCTTCTTGCCGAACGGGAGTGCGTCGACCGCGGCCGCGAAAGGGCCCCTCGAGGTGGACGTGAACGCGCGTGTGCGGCCGTTCGCTCGGCGTGGCACCGGGCCGTCCGGGTCGGGCGCGTAGTCGAGGAGCCGAGGCGTCGAGGCGTCGGGCCACGCGCCCCACTGCCTGGCGCCCTCCGCGTCCCACGCGAGGTCCCTGGGAAGGACGCGGCGCGCGGCATCGATCGCGGCGCGGGTCGGCCGCTCGGCGGAGCGCCGCATCGTCAACCAAGACCCGTCTTCGGCGACATCCAACACGGGCATGAGGACGCCGCGCAGGCGGCGACGCGCGTGGCGCCACGTGGCCGCTTCGGCGAGGTTGCAGCGACGGCCGGAGGGGTGCAGGGCGACCTTGAGCGCGACCCCCTCGCCCCAGGCATAGACCACGCGGTTCGCGCCGAGGCCCAGGACTTTCCCCGCACGCGAGAACGCGCACGGGCGCACCCACTCGAACAGGGTCGTGAGGTCGATGAAGTCCGTGAAGTGGTCGAAGCCTCCCTGCCAGCAGCCGGGGGGCAAGATCTCGATGGCACGCAGGGTGTCCCGGAGGGCGTGCGCGGTGGCCTCCACGACTCGCTCGATCGCTCCCACGTCGCTCACTTCAGCCTCCCGCGGGGGACGACGGGGTCGTGCGGATCCACACGCACCCAGGCGTGGGGGGCGCCCGCGATCAGCGTGCCGAAGAGGCGGTGGTTGCCGTCGCGAACGCGCGCCCAGAGGCGGCCGAGGTCCCCCCCGTGGCGGCGCTCGGCGTCACGGACCGACTTCCACATCTGACGCTCCCAGTGCTTCCGCTCGGCGCCGCGTACGCCCGACCGCTCGGCGGCGGCGGCGGGGTCGGCCAGGAATCGGTCGAGCGTCTCGTCGCCCGTCGAGAAGGCGCGACGGAGGGGGCCGTATGCGTCGAGCCGTCCGGCGCGCGCGGCCCGCTGCATCTCGCCCACGAGCTCCGCGTCGATCCGCATCACGTCGGCTCGTGGCGCGGTCGTCGCGATCGGGTGGCCCGCGCGCACCGCCGCCACGACCGCGCCGAGTTGGTCCCGATCGAACTGGTTGTCTTCGCGAGGCGACACATACGCGGGGTCGACCCGCAGGAGGGTCCCCTTCTCCCCGAGCCATGTGACGCACCCGACCTTCTTGCGCGCCGTGTAAAGGCGGGCCTCGCGCGGGGGGATCGGCGCGTCGTAATAGCTGCCGAAGTCCCGCCGCGGGTGCCGCGCGTAGTCGAGCTCGAAGAGCGGCTCCGGGGACGATGCGCGGGCCGCGCGCGGCGGGTTACGGCGACGGACACGAGAGCCTTCGGATTGCCCCTGCACGTCCCTCAGGAGCGACCGAAGCCAGCCGAGGATGTCCTCCACGGCCATCGCCTCGCCGAACTCTTCGAGCTCTCGCCGGACGACGCGGCGAGGGCGCCTCTCGAGCCGTGCGACGTGCTCGGCGGCCACCGCGAGGATGCGTCGGTACTCCTCGCCCTTGTCGATCGTGCGCGCGGTCGCGAGGTCGCGGGCGAGGTCCAGCACGCGCTGCGCGCGGAGCGCCGCGATCGACCGTGTGCGCGCGTCGACCGAGGCGCTTCGGAGGCCGTCGAGAAGGACGTCGAATTTCGCCGCGTAGCGTCGCCGCGAGGGGTCCGCCCGGAGGAGCCGGAGGAGCGCGAACGAGGCGCGCGCGAGATCCGTAGTGTGCAGCAGTTGCGTCCCGTCCACGCTGCCGCAGCCGAACGACTGCGCGACGCGCATGCGGGCCTCGCTGTTGACGCGGCCCATGTGCGCCCACTTGCCACGTCGCAGCGCCTCGGACACGAGCGCGCGCGCCTCGCGCCCGACCTTCCACGCCGTGGACCCGCCCAGGAAGATCGCGTCGAGCTCGTCCCAGGGGACGCTCTCGGGGGTCGCCCCGTCTTGCAGGACCAGCGCGGCCGGCGCGCCCGTCGCGCGGATCCTCGGCAGGACGGGGACGCCGATCGCGCGGGTCCGGTCCCAGTCGAACGCGACATCGGGGGCCGTCGCGAAGAGGACCGAGTCCGCGCCGCAGCGGCTCACAGCTTCGCGAATCATGGCGAGGTAGTCGGGGAGGCGGAAGCGATCCTGGCCCGCCCGGGTGAAGCACCCGTTGTCGACCCCGATCCAGGGGTACACGTTGCAGGCGTTCAGGTAGTCGCGCGTCAAAGGCTGCACGAGCAGCCCCAGCGGGACGTCGGCGTCGTGGTAGTTGACCAGGGCGTCCGTGGCGGCGTTGCGCACGCCGGTGAGGTACAGGGGGATGGGCGGGAGCAGGGGCACGGTCAAACCTTCCGCGCGGGGGTGACCCACCCGCCGACACGTTCGTCGTACCATCCGATGCACGCGTCGAGGCGGATCGGGCCGCGCAACACCACCTCGCAGCTATCGTGGCTCGCCGTCCGGTTGGACATCGGATCGACTTCGTCCGTGCCGAGGTATGGCTGCAGGTGGCGGGCGTCGAGCTCGACGCCCTGGCGTTGGAGCAGGCGGCGCATGGAGGAGGCTCGGTCTGTGTCCCAGACGGCGCGCCTCCAGAGCGCGATCAGCGCGCGGAGCGCCGCGCGGCGGGGCGCCTCGGCGGCGCCGTGGACGGCGACGGTCTGAAGGCGAGCGGCGCGTCGAATCACGTCGTGGTCCCAGTTCGTGAAGGCGTCCGCGATCTCGTCGCGGAGTTCGTCCGCGCGCCCCCGTCGCACGGCATCGTAGGCGTGGATCAGGTCCCTGCCGCGCCAGCCCACGGGGCCCGCCGCGAACAGCGTCTCGAGGTCGAATCCGATCGGGGACGCCGTACCCTGGGGTCGCGCGACGGTGAAGAAGAGCAGGCCGCGGTCGCTCGGCGCGTCCCCGTCGCCCACGCCCGAGAAGACCGGCCTCGCGCTCTGAAGCCACGGGTACCTTTTCGCGAGGTCGGCGGGCATCTCCCAACGATGCTCGGCACGCGAGCGGGCGGGGTGGAGCGAGGCGCCGCGCGCGACGAGCCACTCGACGTACGCGGACTGGTCCGCGGCGGTCATCCCCAGGCTGGGCCGATGGAACACCACCGGACGGCCGAACCCTACGGGCTGACCGGCGAGTTCTGCCCGCGCGCGAATGTCCTCGCGCGTAGGCGGGTTGGGCCGACGAGGCCGGGCGCGCGTTGGCGCGCGCGCGACACGAACGCCCGCCCGAAGTGATGTCTGTGGCTTGCAGATGACGATGTCGGGGCCCCCGAACTCGCCTTCTCGGATCCACCAGCCGTCGAGCCCGGCCTCGCAGACCTCCACGGCGAGTTCGCACGGGTCGAGCATCTCGTCGTAGTTGACGCCGTGGCGGCCCGCGGCGTGATCGATGGACCGCGCCACGTCCGTGAGGTCGTCGAAGTTCAGGAGGTCGAGCAGCGCCATCGACCTCTTCACCACGAAGCGGTAGACGTCGCCCTCCTGGCCGCGGCCTGCGCCTCGCTCCTTCGCCCACATGCGCGCGGCGTCGGGCGTGGTGAAGAAGGTCGGCCGGTCGGGCCGGAAGAAGCGGCCCTGGTCCGTCGACCCGTGGTAGATCTCCTCGCCTGCCTCCAACGTGACCGTGTCCCAGTCGCGCAGGGGCGTGCGCGTGCGATCCGCCTGGCGTTCGCGGTACGCCTCGGACCACCACGGGGGGTTCTTTCGAGCTTCACGCGACATCGTTCAGGTCACCTTTCTCGCGTCCGCCCAGACGAGCGCGAGCGTGTCGCGGCCGAGCGCGCGCTCGGCCGCCTTCGCCGTCGCGCCGGTCGAGAGGACGTTATCGATCAGCACCACGGGGTCGCGCAGCGCGCCGCCCACCCACCGCACCCGCATCGCGTCCGCGCGCAGGGCGGCCTCACCCCGCTTGCGTCGCCGGTACTGGCTCTCGCTGGCCTCGCGGTCCAGTCCGTCAACCACGTGGGTGCCGGGGACGAGGCTGGCGATGGCCTCGGCGAGCCTGAGGTTCGCGCGGGTGCTGCCCGACGAGGACGGCACGGGCACGAGCGTGCTGCCGGGGGGCAGCAAGGGTGCCATGGCCCCCGCCGCCACGTGAATCGCGCGCGCGTCGGCGACCTTGAGGTCGTGCGCGACCTGACGCACGAACCGCGCGCGCGCCGACCGGTCCGCCTCGGGCGACGCGGGGTACTCGTGGGGCGCGAGGACGAACAGGCCGGGGTTCTCGCGTCGCGCGGGTCGATCGAGGACCTCCACGATGGCGACCAGGCGACGTCCGTCGGCGCCTCGCGCGGCGGTGTCCGTCAGGCGCCCGTCGACGAGCGCCATCGCGTGGCTGCGCGTGGAGAGGTAGAACCGCCCCCGCGGGTGCGCCGCCACGAAGCTCCGGAGGGTGCGGCCCAGCCACTGCTCCTCCTCGGCCCATTTCGGTCCCATGCCGTAGGGCCGCCAGCGGATCCCGGCGTTCGTCAGCGCCCCGAGGACGCCGACGCCGTAGATCGGGCACTGACCCTCCACGCCGAGTGCGCGAAGGGTCGCCTCGGTGCATCGGATGTTCTCGGGCGCGTCGTAGGGCGGCGGCTCGACGCGCGTGCGTCGGGGTCCGCGCCCCTCGGACCGCGAGGACTTCCCGCCGGAGTTCCGACGTCGTCCGAGCTCGGGGTAGTCCCGGAGCACCTCGGGCGGCACGTCGGCGCCGCGGCGGAGCGCACGGCACACGCTCTCGCGGTGCGCGAACGCCGCCATGGCCGCGCGCGCGTCCGCGCTGAAGGGTCCGCGGGGTTTGCGCAGGCCGTGTGCCCTGGCCGTTTCGACCAGCGCGGCCAATAGCGTGCGGCCCTTCGTGTCGCGTGCGGAGGCGCCGCGTACCCCAGGGTCGAGGTAGGCGTCGAGCACCTCACCGTGACGACCCATCAGCCCGCCCTCGGGGACGAGCAGCGCGGGCTCCCCATCCCCGAGCACGTCCAGCGGGCTCAGTCGACGTCCGCGCGGCTGGTAGTAGGCGAGGATGCGGAGGGCGTCTCGGTCGCTGCGCAGCACGGCGATCGTGTAGCGGCGTTCGGGCCGACGGACGCCCCCTGGGGAAGTCGTCGGAGGGACGACGAAGGCACCCTCGGCCAGCGACACGAGCTCTTCTCGGCCCACGACCCGAAGGGCCGCGGGATCGCCCGGCGGGGACTGGACGATCGCGCGCGCCGCGACCTCGGTGGACTTTCCCCCCGCGCGCGCGGTACGCACCCAGACGTCCCGGGGGACTTGCCAGGCGGGTTGCATCGTGCGTGTCATGTCACCCCTCGCCCGCGGGGTCGGCCGACGGTCCGAAAGCCTGCGGAGGCCATCGCACGCGGGCCTTTGAAGTTAGGGACCTCACGGGACGCAGTGGACGGATCGCATGCGACGAGGCCGCTCACCCATAGACCACGTTGGAACGATGCGCTCGCCCAGACGCGTCGCGCGTCGAGGGAGGTGTCCATGTGCGCGCAAGCTCCCGCCACCAACACGCCACCGCGCCGCGCGGCTTCGGTCACCGCGGCGCGGTACATCGCGACGCCGAGCCCTCGGCGGCGGTACGTCGCGTCCAAGAGGGATGCGCCCCAGACCACGAACACGCGAAGCGGACGGCCGACGAGGCGCTCGGCGCCGAGGACCGCGTCGCGGCAGTTCGCGTGGAGCTCTTCCGGGAGAGCCTTTCGCACGTGGACGGAACCCGCCGTCCTCCGCCCGTCCATCGCGTGCGTGCTGAACTGGAACTCGTGCTCATCGCGGACGATCACCCGAATCGTCGACGCCTCGGCGGTCCCTGGATTGGCCTTTTCACCTGAGACTCTTTCCGACGCGACCGGGTCGCGGTGCAACGCGGCGACGTGGGGCCAACGTCCTGCGAGGTCCACGCCCGCGCGGAACGTACGACTCTGCCACACGCGTCGCGCGGCGACCGAGACGCGAACGCCGGTGCCGGTGCAGGTGCCGGGGACGAGCACTGCGCCGCGACGCGAAGCCTCCCGCGCCGCGACCCCGTAGAGCGCGGCGCCGAGCCCCTTCCCACGCTCGTTCTTCGCGATCCCGACGCCGTGGACGTACATCGCCGTCAGGTCCCGGCCGTGCCGCGCGGAGAGCGCGGCGCGCGCACGGTCGCAGTCGGGCGGAAGGGACCCCACGGGGAGGACGGTGATCCGCCCGAGAAAGGTGCCTGCCCGCAGCATCTCCACGCAGAACCCGTCCATCGCTCCGCTCGTCACGAAACGCACGGCGGGCGCATGGCCGACACGGGCGCGCCCGTTCGGGCGACGCTCGAGCTCGCCGTCCACCGCCTCCTCCAGGACATAGCGCAGGACACGTGCGGGGTCGCAAAGCATGATGTCGTCCCCGCCGTCCGGGTAGTTCCCCGGTATGAGCCAACCGTCGTAACCGGCCCCGCAGACCTCCTCGACGATCTCCTCGACGGAATAGTCGTCGCCTTCCTCGAGAATCACGGCGCGCGACCTCATGAAGCGATCGATCGCGGCCCCGTCCTTGAACACACGCAGCCGCTGACGACGCGCGACCTCGTAGACGAGGATTCTCGGCCGTGGGCCCGGATGACGCGCGACGAAGGCGACCGCGACCCGCCGATCCCGGCTCACCCAGCCGGGCCCCTCCAGGGCTTGGAACCGCGTCGGCGACGACGTGCCGTGGTACACGCGGGTCCCGAGAGGGATCGAGGTGGGGCTGCGCGGAGTGCGTGAGGAAGGATTCGCGCGACGTGATGTGGCGGTGGATCGAGAAGGGGCCGCGGGGGGATTGTGGGCAGTGGCCACGGGGCGTGATCCTACCGCGTCTTGAGCGCGCAGGGGAGGTCACAGACGAAGGTGTCTCCTCGTGCGTTCGAGGCGACTTGGAGCGGCGACGAGGCCTGGGAATGGCTATAGGCGCAGCGGACGACCGTGACGCGCGAGGCCGACCATCACGTCGCGCAGCGTGATGATCGACCGAACCACATCGACCAGTGGGGGGTCCTCCGGGGCGGTGTCCGGCGGCCTCTCCGCGGCAGAAGTTTCCTCGATGACTTCTGCGTAATAGGCGTCCGTGACCACACGCAGCACATCCGCGAGCGCGGACTGCCTATCGCCTGCGTTGGCGGCGGCGAGGGCCACGACCGAGGCTACGTTCGAGAGCGCGCGCGCGGTCGCGTCCCATTGGGCTTTGAAGGCGACGCCGTAGAGCATCGACCCGTCCCCCCCGAGCGCCCACGCCTCGGCCGCCTCGATCGCGCGTCGCTGCGCGTCCGAGGCCCACTCGCGCGGGCTCATGACCCGACGCGCCGCGTGGCACGCGACGCGCAGGAGCGCCCGCATGGACACGAACGCCCCCACGCTCTCGACCAGTCGGCGCGCGTCCCGCCCACGCAGCCACGCCTCGGGCCACGTGGCGGCGCCGACCTCGACGTCATCGTCGATCGGACAGGGGAAACGAGCGCCTCTTTCCGGACGGCACAGGAGATCAACCACCGTCCCGTCCGCGCGGAACACGCCGAGTGCCCGGGGTCCCCCGACGACCTCCACGCGGACGAGGTGGCCTTCGCGCCACGCGAAGGTCGGGAACGCGAGCTCTTGCCGGGCGAGCTCCTTCGTGCGCGCGGAGGCGAACTCCGTCCAAAGGTCACCCGCGAACCCCTCGGGCTCACAGTACGCGAGCACATACTTGCGAGGGTCAGCGGCCATGACGGTTCACGGCGACCTCGAGAAGGCCGTCCGGGGGAGTTTCGTTTCGTCGGTCGCGTGCGCCGTGAGCATGGCCCAGCGCCGCGCCTCGTCGTCCTCCCGGATGCCCTGAAGGACGTAGCCCGCGGAGAAGACGTCGAGCACGGCGCCGAACGGGTTGAGGAGGTCCGCAAAACTCCGCCCCAGGGGCGCGCCGTGGCGCGCCATCTCGCGCGTGATGGACTTGCCGGTCCACTGCGCGCAATCGAACAAGACGGCGAAGCGAACGCCGCGCAGGAGCGGCGAGTACGCGCAGAGGTTCAGCGCGCGCTCGAGGCCCGCGGCGACCCGATCTCGTTGCGGCAAGACGCCGAACCGCTGCGCGAGACCGCCCTGCGCGGCGTCGTATGCCTGTTGTAGTCTCTCCCAAAGCCAGCCCGGTCCGGCGTCCCCGTCGGACGACTCGAACGCGCGTCGCATTTCGGTGTAGAAGGTCGTCTCGTGGCCTTCTTGGAGGGAGGACTGGGCCCAACGGTCCGACACCCGCGGGAGGACGCGCCACAAGAAGCCGTCGAGCCGCGGACCGGCCCACAACACGCGCCATCGGTTGTGCCACTCGAGGACCGCCTCTTCGGCGCGCAGCACTCCGGACACGTCGGACGCGAGGGTGACCATGGCCTCCACGCTGGTCGGAGTGGCGGACAGGCTCGCGGTCGGCAACGACGACCACGGGCGCAAGGGCTCGACCGCGAAACGACGCCCAGGGTTCTCGACCCACTCCGGCGGGATCAGGTCGCGCGTCGCGAGCCTCTCCCAGACCTCGGTCTTACGACGGGTGGCTCCGACCGCCCGTCGCACCTCGTCCAGCCGAGGCCGCTCGGGGGCCAGGTAGCGCGCGCCGAGATCACGCAGTCGGTTGAGGTCGAGGGGCCGCAAAGCTGCCATGTCGGATGGGGGTGACTGTATCGCAATGCGTGCGAAAAGAAACTTCCTGGGCAACGGCCCGACCGGTCCTTGCATTCGAGGCCACCGGCCGCTCGGCCTGAGAGGCTGGCGTCGTCAGGAGGCGCGGTGATACCTTCGGGCGCATGGCGAGCCCGCTCGACATCGAGATGGACTGGCGCGCGTTCGGCCGACGCGTCCTTCGGCCCGCGTGGAATCGAGTCGATGCGGTGCAATCCGTGGCCTCGTCCCTCTTGCCGCGGGAGTGCGAGCGCCCCCGCGCGGATGACGATCGCGCGGGGATGCTCGAGGAGGTGTGGGAGGGACTCACGACGCGTTTCGGCCGCGAGTCCCTGCACGACGACCCCAGGAGGATGTTCCTGCCCTTCCTTGAGCTCCTCGAAATCGAGTACAGGCCGGGTCGTCCTCCCCAGGCGTCGGACACGCCGCGGCGGTTCTTGACGCACGCGCCCGCCGATATCGAAACCATGGTGGGGCTGATCGCGACGGAGCCCGCCGTCCTCGCGACGGTCGAGGCTGCGGCGTTCGAGGCGTGCGCGCGACTCCGTCCGTGGGACGTGCCGACCCCTACGGCCGTCGCGTGGACGCTCCTGCACCCCAAGCACCCCCTCGTGGGGTACCCCAAAGACATCTTCGGGTGGCCGGCCATAGCTGCGGCGTGGGCCCTCCGGAGCTCGACCCTCCCCGATCAGGCAGCGTCGCTCGACCGCGCGGCCGAGGACGCGCTGAGGGACGTGGAGGAGGGGATGAAGGACACCTCGAAGGGAATTCTCCGAAGCTGCATCGGACTCACGTACCGTCTCATCCGCGATGTGCGCGCGTGGGTCGCATGGCGCTCGCTGACGCGGACGGAGGACCGCATTGCGCCCTCTCAAGCTGTAGGGCCCGGCTATCCACACGCCATGGTGGGCGCCCGCTTCAGCGACCTTCCTGACGTCTTCGACGCGCTCCTGACGCCTGCGGGCCTTGGCTATATGGTGCTCGATATTCGCGGCGACGTGGTGGTTCTGGGCCTCCCCGCGACCTTCTTGTCCGCCAACTCCAAGAAGCTCCGGTGGCTCTCGCGTACGGCCATCGAGCGGTACCACTCCGCGCGGATCCGGGGCGAGGGCCCATGACGCCTGCCCACCCCTTCCGGACGACCACGCTGGCCCCGGGGACGGACCTCTGGCGAGGTACACGCGACCCCGACGACTGGCAGTTGGAAGGCTTCGGCGGCTGGTTCACGGACAACGCGTACACCGCGCGACGGTGGGCCGAGCTCGCAGGGAGCACGTGGTTCGTGGCGTGGTTCAGCGTGAAGCGCCCCGTCGAGGTGTTGCATCTGCGCGACTTCGAAGAGCTCGATCGCCTGGCCGTCGCGCTCGGGCTCGACGAGGCGTCGGCCCCCTTCTACCCCGCGGAAGTCGTCGATGCGTTGTGCGCGTGGGGGTTCAAGGGGTGGTTCATCGAAGAGGGGGACCACGAGGGCGCGGACGTCTTCCTGTGCGACCCGACGCAGTCGCTCGAGTTCATCCGCGTCGTCGAAGAGAGCGCGCCCCCGAGACGCGCCCGTCGCCCGACGAAGCGACGCCGTCCCAACCCACCCTTCCGGGGCCCCGCGATCCTGAGCGAGCGAACCCGCCGCGGCGACGCCCTCCGCTCGTCGCGCGCGCCGGACCTCGAAACGGAGCGGTTCGCGGCGGCGGTTCGTCGAGACTACCGGCGCCAGGAGAAGATCCTTCGCCCGCTTCTCGACCGTGCCCCCGCCCAGGTGCAGGCGGACGCGAAGACGTTCGTCGCGTGGCTCAACCGTCAAGCCCCAGGGTCCTTCGATCGCGCGCTCCGCGGGGTCGCAGGACGGCCGCTTCGCGCGCGTGTGGTGACACCGGTTGAGTCGCTCGGGGGCCTTCCACGGATCGTCTGGCACGGGACCACGGAGCTCGACCGCCTCCTCCTCGACGGCGTTCGGTCGCCACCTGCCATCGACCTGGGTCGACGTGGGAAGAAAGGCTGGGGGTGGGCGCCGCGCGGCGGCGGCTACGCCTGGGCGCCGATCGCGTGGCGATGGTATCAGGGCCTGTCCGAGGAGGGGCGCGCGTCGCTCGAGCGTCAGACCGGCGTCACGATTCGCGCACGAGACGACCTCGGCCGCGCGATCTCGCTTCTCTTCGTGATGACGGCCGACCCCCTCTATGCGTCCGCGTACACCCGAAGGTCACGCGAATCGACGCCGACCTACGGAATGGTCGCGGAGCTCGATACGCATCGACTCCCCGTTTTGGGCCACTTCGAGGACCCGTATGTCATGGGTGATCCCCGCGTGCTGGTCCTTCCTGCGCGAGGGTATCAAGGTGGTCCGGACGCTGTCGTGGCCCTGCGTGAGCCGTGAGTTGGTTCATTCGCTACCGTCGAACGCAGTCACGGCGCGCAACACGGTCAGGGTCGGAATCTCACCGCGAACGAGCTCGGCGAGCCGGGCCAGGGCGCGCGGGCGCGCCGCGACAGCGGAGGCGGAGGCGGCGTGGGCGGCG
>JACCDG010548994.1_pt1 | contig 12471 bp, 10 predicted proteins | sample 7442471 | NCBI WGS metagenome assembly JACCDG01 (sample SAMN15323444, study PRJNA562643) | freshwater metagenome | isolation source: river surface water | place: USA:Blue River Watershed | collected 2017-08-17 | reverse complement strand
ATGCGCGAGGTTGATCATGTCCATGATGCCAAACACGAGCGTCAAGCCCGCGGCCAGCAAGAACAACATCAACCCAAACTGCAAGCCGTTGAGCGATTGCTCAAACAGCAAAATCCCATCCATGTTTACAAGCTAGGCATCATGCAGCTGGCCGCATAGGCGTCGGCGTGGCCTTTGAACACAGGGCTCAAAGTGCGGTTGGTCACGCGGCCTTTGCTGTCTTTGGTGATGACGCGCAAGTAGTAATCTTGAATCGGGAAGTGGTTGGCGTTGAACTTGAACGCACCACGCACCGAATCAAACTTGGCTGCTTCCAAAGCTTTGCGCACGGCGGCTTTGTCGTCGAGCTTGCCTTTGCTGTCACGCACTGCTGCTTCAATCAAGCGAGCGGCATCAAAGCCTTGCGCTGCGTACAGCGTGGGCAAGCGGCCATAGGCTTTTTCGAATTCAGCCACAAACTTTTTGTTGGCCGCGTTGTCCATGTCGTGGCCCCATTGCGAGGTGTTGAACATGCCCAGCATGGGTTCACCCACCGCTTTGATGACATCTTCATCACCCGAGAAGCCAGGGCCAAACAAAGTGATGTCCTTAGACAAACCCGCACCCACAAACTGCTTGATGAAGTTGATGCCCATGCCACCGGGCAAGAAGATGTACACCGCATCTGGCTTGGTGGCGCGCAGCTTGGACAGCTCGGTGCCGTAGTCGAGTTGGTTCAAGGCGGTGTAGGTCTCTGACGCCACTTCACCTTTAAAGAAACGCTTGAAGCCTGCAATCGCGTCTTTGCCTGCAGGGTAGTTAGGTGCAATCAAAGCGACTTTCTTAAAGCCTTTGTCGGTCACCACTTTGCCCACGGCTTCGTGCATGTTGTCGTTTTGGTAGGACGCGCTGAAGAAGTACGGGTTGCACTGCTCGCCTGCGTATTGCGAGGGGCCTGCGTTGGCACTGATGTAGAAAGTTTTCGATTGGAAAGTGGGCGCGCCCACGGCCAGCATGACGTTAGAGAACACGATACCCGTCATGAAGTCGACCTTGTCGCGCTTGACCAAACGGTCTGCGGTTTGACGGCCCACATCAGGGCTGGCTTGGTCGTCGGCCACGATGACGTCTACCGACTTACCACTGAACTTGCCACCCGACAGTTTGACCGCGAGCTGAAAGCCATCACGAATGTCCACACCCAAACCTGCACCGGGGCCTGACAAGGTGCTGAGCAAACCGACCTTCACAGTCGCGTCGTTTTGCGCAAAACCAGATGCGCAAGCCAAGCCCAAACTCAGGGCAATCAAGGAACGGTGAAAAGCGTGCATGAACAAGTCTCCAAATATGAGGGCTAGATTTTAAGTTGGCTATCATTCTCTCCCATGAAATTCATGACTTGGCCCGTTCCCGCCCTGCTCGCTTGGGGTTCGTCTTGGCTCATCTTCAAAGGTTTGCAAGCGGTGGGCCTGAGTGAGGCCATTGCCTTCATCGCAGCCACATGTTTGGGCGGTTTTTTGAGTGCCTTGGCGCACACGCCCATGCGTAAGGCCTTGATCGTGCTGGGTTTTCCGCTCTCGATGGCGGCGTCTTCATCGACCCTGAACGTGCCGCCCATTGGCTGGCTGTTCTTGCTGGGCTTAATCGTTTTGGTTTACCCGCGCAAAGCATGGCGCGATGCACCGCTGTTTCCCACGCCTAGAAAAGCGCTGCGTGAAATGCAGCAACACATCACCCTCCCCGCAGGCGCACGCATCTTGGATGCAGGCAGTGGCATGGGTGACGGTTTGTTGGCTTTGCGTGATGCGTTTCCACGTGCCGAGCTGCACGGCGTCGAAATGAGTTGGCCGTTGCGCGTGCTCAGCGCCATGCGCTGCTCATTTGCGCGCATTCGTCAGGGCGATATTTGGTTGGTGGATTGGCGCAGCTTTGACATGGTGTATCTCTTTCAACGCCCCGAGAGCATGCCGCGTGCGGTGGAAAAAGCCGAAGCCGAATTGCGCCGTGGCGCTTGGCTGGTGAGCTTAGAGTTTGAAGCGCAAGAGCTGATTCCCAGCGCCATCCTCACCTGCCGCGATGGCCGCCCCGTGTGGATGTATCAGGTGCCGTTTAACCACCGCAGAGATGCACGTCGCTAATTAAGTAAGACGGCTCACCAACAACTTGTCAATGCGTCGACCATCGAGGTCGACCACTTCAAAACGCCATTCACCAAAGGCCACCACATCGGCCTGCACAGGCAATTCGCCTGAGATGGCCATCACCAAACCTGCCACCGTGTTGTAAATGCCACGGTCTTCATCTGGCAACTCTTTGATGCCTAGGCGTGCTTTGAACTCAGTCACAGGCATCAAGCCATCGACCAACCAAGAACCATCGTCGCGCTGTGTGGCCCATGCCTCGTCGGTGGGTGTGGCTTGCAGCAGCTCACCGGTGATGGCTTCGAGCAAATCGCGTGGTGTGAGCAAGCCGTGCACCACACCGTACTCGTCCACCACCAACACCATGCGGCCATGCGCGGTGGCGCGCTCTGCGGGTTTGCGAAATTGCTCCAGCAAGTCCATGCCACTCAAGGTTTCAGGCACAAAGGCCACGGGCTTGGCCAAGGCTTCCACCGTCATGTCGGTACCAGGTGGCAAACGCAAAAGTTGAGACACGCTCACGGCACCCACCACGTTGTCTAGGTCGCCACGGCACACGGGGTACCACGAGTGCGCACCGCTCGCGCCCACTTGGGCCAAGGCTTGGGGCACAGGCAGCTTGGCATCGAGCCACTCGATGTCCGAGCGGTGCACCATGATGGAGGTGAGTGGACGCTCGTCGAGGTTGAACACGTTTTGCACCATTTGGTGCTCGTGCTGTTCGATCAAACCTGCATCCACACCTTCGACCAAGCTGGCTGAAATTTCTTCTTCGGTCACCGTGCGTGCGCCATGCACATCGATGCGCAACAGCTTCAACATGCCACTGGTGCTGGCCGACAACAAATACACAAAGGGCTTGGCCAAGGTGGCCAAGGCCAACATCACGGGGGCAGCGATACGCGCCACAGATTCTGGAAACAACTGACCAATGCGCTTAGGCACCAGCTCGCCAAACAAAATGGTGCTGAAGGTGATGATGGTCACCACAAACGCAGTCGCCAAACCAGAAGCCAAGTTGTCGGGCACACCTTGGGCCAACAACCAGTACGAAAAGTCATCGCTGAACGCGGCCTCACCCACGATGCCGTTGAGCACACCAATGGATGTGATGCCAATTTGCACGGTCGACAAAAACTGTGTGGGCTGCTCCATCAAACGCAAAGCAGCGTGTGCACCACCATCGCCCGATTCGGCCAACGCGGCCAAGCGTGCTTTGCGGCTCGAAGCGATCGCCATTTCGGACATGGCAAACACGCCGTTGAGCAGCGTTAAGAAAACAATCAGCAAAACATCCATCACAATCTCCTACATGGCACTTTACTTGATTGGCGACGTGCAAGGCTGCGACGAAGCCTTAGAACGTTTGTTGACGCACCTTGCGTTCTCACCCAGCCGCGACACACTGTATGTGTTGGGCGATTTGATCAACCGTGGCCCCAACAACGTGGGCGTGCTGCGCCGCTTGATGACGCTCGGCAGCAGCGCGCAATGTTTGCTGGGCAATCACGATTTGCATGCACTGGCCGTCTCACGCGGCGTCCGCCAACCCAACAAACAAGACACCCTGCAAGACATCTTGACCGCGACCGACAGCGCCGAACTGCTGCACTGGTTACGTCACCAACACATGGCTTTGCGTGTGAACAAGCTGGTGATGGTGCATGCGGGCGTGCTGCCGCAATGGACAGCGGAACAAACCATGGCGCTGGCCGGTGAAGTAGAAACCGTGCTGCGCAGCGACGACTGGGTGCACTTCATGCCGCAGATGTATGGCGGCTTGCCCAATGTGTGGCGTGATGACCTAGAGGGCGCTGACCGCTTGCGCGTGATCGTCAACGCCCTCACCCGCTTGCGCTTTTGCGATGCACAAGGCGCGATGGATTTCAGCGTGAAAGAAAGCGCAGACAAAGCTCCCGCGCACTTGATGCCGTGGTTTGATGTGCCGGGCCGACTGACGGCCGATGTGCGCATGGCCTTTGGCCATTGGTCCACCGTGCACATTGAAGACCGCGCAGATGTGGTGTGCCTCGACGATGGGTGTGTGTGGGGTGGGTGCTTGAGTGCGGTGAAGTTGGCAAGCGAGGACACCTTGTTCAGCGTGGCTGAGGCGCCTGCTTGGGAGCGGCTGAGTGTGAAGTGTCCTCAAACGATGGACCCGTTGGCTTAGACCTTAATTGAATGTGGGTGGGCTATTTAATTGCCCCTTCCACTCAGTCACGGTTTCTTTGATGAGCTGAGAAACGATACGGCTCGCTTGTGTGAAATGCCCTTGCTTGGGATGCGCAAGCGTGACATACCGTTTGAGGTCGGGGGCAATGATTTTTGCCGCTTGTAACTTTCCAGTGCGTAGCTCCTCATCGACTGAAAAAGGACCGAGTAACGCATACATATGAGGGTTAGAAGCAATGATTTCTTTTTGAACCCGAAGCGAATCAGCCTCGACTTCAGCCACCAAGCTAAACCCTTTACTTTTGGCTGTTTCATCCAAGATCGATCGCCAATACGAGGGGCGACGGGGTAAAACCAACGGCAGTCCTTCGAGTCGCTTGAAGTCGACCGTATCTGAATAGGTCAGTGAGAGACCAGGACACGAGACAAGGTAAGTGTTCGCTGTAGATAAAAGTGTTTCATCACTTCCCGTTGGTTTCTCATACCGAAACAAGATGGCCATATCAACAGCCCCCGTATCCAAGAGCGCATCCAATTCCGTGCCTTGCCCCTCCCGAATATTCAGTTTGATTTTGGGGTAGTCATGGTGCAAACGTTTGAAGATGTGCGTCATCAAAGGATGCGCTGCCGAAGGAAGAACGCCAATTTTGACTTCACCCATAGGCACTTGAGATGTTTGCTGTATGTCTGCAAACATCTCATCGCTGTCTTTGAGCCAACCTCGCACACGCTGCTGAACGTGTTCGCCAAACTCTGTCAGAACAACACCTCGCCCAGTTCGTCGAAACAGTGCAGCACCACAGGTTTTTTCGAAATCACTGATTTGTCTGCTGATGTGGGATTGCACAGTATTTCTTTGTGCGGCAACTTTGGTGAAGCTCCCAAGCTCGGCGACTTCCATAAATAAGCGTAAATCATTGATTTGCATACGAACCTCTCTGACATGCCATTTTAGGCATATCTGAAATCTCAGAAAACATTCTATGCAGATAATTCATCCATCCATAAACTCGCGCTCATTGTTCAGATGCATCGACGGTCGGTGCAACATATCAAAGGAAGAATGATGAGCTTTGTCAGTTTTGAAATTGCCGGTCAACACACGTATGGCCTCTGGAAAGATGAAGGCAACTGGATTCAAGTGCCCGAGGCATTCCAAGCGCAATATCCAGATTTGAAGTCAGTCATTGCTGCAAACAAATTGGATGAGTTGGAAGCACTGACACGTCAGAGTGGCAAGGTAGTGACGGCATCACAAGCACGTCTGCTGCCGGTGATTCCCAATCCAAGCAAGGTTTTTTGTGTGGGCTTGAACTACAAAACACACGTGGCAGAAACCAAACGTGCGGACAGCAACTACCCCGCCATCTTCACGCGCTTTGCAGATAGCTTGACAGCACACAACGCACCACTGCCACACCCCAAAGAAACTCAACGCTTTGACTTTGAAGGTGAACTGGCCGTCATCATTGGCAAAGGTGGCCGCAACATCACGCAAGCACAAGCGTTTGAACATATTGCGGGTTACGCCTGCTTCAACGATGGTACAGCACGCGATTGGCAGCGTCACACGCACCAGTGGATTCCGGGCAAGAACTTTCCGTTGACAGGCCCTCTCGGCCCCTTCATGGCCACACGCAAAGAAATTCCTGATGTGAACCAACTGACATTGGAGTCTCGTCTCAACGGTGAAGTCATGCAACACGCATCCGTGTCTGACTTGATTTATACCTTGCCCGTGATCATCGAATACCTCTCAGGCTTTACCAATTTATATCCCGGCGATGTGATTGCAACAGGCACACCTGGTGGTGTGGGTGACCGTCGTGAACCCCCTGTTTACATGAAAGCGGGTGATGTGATTGAAGTTGAAATCACGGGCTTGGGCACGCTGCGCAATGTGGTGTCAAACGCCGCTTAAAGGAATCATCCATGTCTAAATCAAAAAACTCTTTACGAATTGCAGTCGACATCGGCGGCACATTCACAGATATGGCTTGCTTTGACGAGTCGACGGGTGAAATTTCATTCGGCAAAGCACTCTCAACCCATGGTGAGCTAGTCACGGGTATTCAAAACACCCTCGACGGCGCTGGCGTTGATTTGAGCAATGGCTATCTGTTCCTGCATGGCTCAACCATTGCGATCAACACCCTGCTTGAGCGCAATGGCGCAAAAACCGCTTTGTTGATCACCGAAGGCTTTCGCGACATCTATGAAATAGGTCGCGTCAATCGACCCGACGCCTACAACTTGTTCTTTTCAAAGCATGAGCCCCTGGTCCCGCGCTCATTGCGCTACGAGGTATCAGAGCGTTTGCGAGCCGATGGTTCCCTGCATAAACCCTTAGATGAAGAAGCTGTACGCGCACTTGCACGAGAACTGAAAGCAAAGCATATCGAAGCAGTTGCTGTGCTGTTGTTGCATTCATATCGCAACCCCGACCACGAGCGTCGCGTCAAGGCCATCTTGCAAGAAGAAATTCCAGGTGCATTTGTGACGGCTTCACATGAGCTATCACAGGAGTACCGCGAGTTCGAGCGCGTATCGACAGCCGTCGCGAACTCATATGTCGGCCCGCGCGTCTCGGAGTATCTGGGTGAGCTAGAACATCACTTGAGTGACAAGGGGTTTGAAGGTGATTTTTATGCTGTGCAATCTACCGGTGGTTTGTTTCCGGTAGAGCATGCACGCCGCGATTGCGTGCGTATGCTGGAGTCCGGTCCTGCAGCGGGTGTGATTGGTGCGCAAGCCATTTGCGAACAATTGGGCATGCCCGACTCTATTGCCTTTGACATGGGCGGAACAACTGCGAAGGCAGGCGTGATCAGTGAAGGTCGCCCCTTGACGACAGGCAGTGCGCTCATCGGCGGTTATGAAAAAGCTTTGCCAATTCAAATCCCAATGATGGACATTTTTGAAGTTGGCACAGGTGGCGGTTCTATCGCACGCGTTGAGTTGGGCAATTCATTGCGCGTCGGCCCCCGCTCTGCGGGCAGTATGCCTGGACCCGTTTGCTACGGTCGTGATGGCACAGAGCCCACCGTGACAGACGCAAACCTGATTCTGGGTCGCTTGGACGAACACAACTTCCTCGGTGGCGAAATGCCGTTGTACTTGGACCGTGCCAAGCAAGCCATGGAGGAAAAAATCGCAAAACCTTTGGGCTTGGATGCAACCAAAGCAGCCGATGGTATTTTGCGCATTGCGGTGACGCAGATGTCGCATGCCGTCAAAGCTGTGACGACCGAACGCGGCTTGGATGCCGGCAGTTTCACGATGGTGGTGTATGGCGGTGCGGGCCCTTTGCATGCCTCGGCCATTGCGCGAGAAATCGGCATTCGTAAAGTTTTGATTCCACATGCGCCTGGCTACTTTTCGGCCTACGGCATGTTGTTCAGCGATTTGCGTTATGACTATGTTCGCTCTGTGTTCCGTCGCTTGGACAGCTTGTCATTTGATGAAATCGAAGCCTATTACAAAGAGATGGAAGACGAAGGCCGTGCAGCGATTGGTGCTTCACAAATTCGTCCAGAAGAAATCGTTTTTGAGCGTGCGGCAGACATGCGTTATTTCGGGCAAGAACATGCCGTGACGGTGGACTTGCCTCACGAGTTTTTTGTCAGCAAAGACCGTGCGGCCATCAAAAACCATTTCGATGAAGTTCACAAAGTGCGCTATGGCACTTCTGCCCCCAAAGAAGCAGCAGACATTGTCAGCTTGCGAGTCACCGTTTTGGGCCGCATGAAAAAACCACCACGCAACGCGGTAGAGACGGGTGAAGCCAAGCCTGATGCACAAGCTCTGCGTGCACATAAGCCTGTTTATTTCCGTAGTGCGGGTGATTTTGTTGACACGCCTGTGTATCGACGCGATTTACTCAAAAGCGGCAATGAGTTCCACGGCCCCGCACTCGTGGAAGAGCATGCATCTACCACCGTCGTTCAACCAGGCGACAGCGTCAAAGTTGATCTGTACGGCAACCTTCAAATTTCTATCGGGAGTGATCGCTCATGAGCACGACACAAGTTCAAAAATCCAATGCGCAGGCGGTTGACCCTGTGATTGTGGAAATCATCCGTAACGGCTTGTTTGCCGTGACCGAGGAGATGAAAACCAATTTGATGCGCACTGCCTACAACCTGATCATTTATGAGGCACTGGACTTCACGGTTGGTTTATTCACCAAAGAAGGCGACACCGTGTCCATCGGTTTGGGTTTGCCCATGTTCATCCGTGGCATGTCTGAAACTGTGAAATCAAAGATTCGTCACTTTGGCTACGAAAACATCCACCCTGGTGACATCTTGGTGACGAACGATGCGTACACCACAGGCAGTCACTTGAACCATTTCACGTTCACCATGCCTGTGTTTCACGAGGGTGAGTTGATTGGCTTTACCTGCTGTATGGCGCACTGGTTGGATGTGGGCGGTAGCTTGGGACAGATCACGACTGATATTTACTCTGAGGGCATCCAGATCCCGATCGTGAAATATCAATCTGCTGGCAAAGTCAACCAAGACTTGTTGGACATCATTGCCATGAACGTGCGTATGCCCGAGCGTGCTTTGGGTGACTTGCGTGCGCAAATCACCGCCATCACTACAGGTGAACGTCGATTCTTAGAACTGGTGCAGCGTTACGGAAATCATGACGTCCAAGCCTCCATTCTTCAAATCATGGATGCGTCTGAAGCGCTCGCTCGCCAAAACACCTTGTCTATTCCGGATGGTGTGTACGAAGCCGAATCTTTCATGGATGACGATGGTTTAGAAATCGGTAAACGCATCCCGATTCGCGTCAAGGTCACCGTCAAAGGGGATGAGATGGAGGTGGACCTCTCGGATGTGAGCAAGCAAGTCAAAGGCTTCTACAACTCTGGTTTCACCACAGGTATTGCTTGTGCGCAAGTGGCCTACAAATGTTTGACCACGCCAACAGACTACCCCGTGAATGACGGTAGCTTCCGCCCTCTGAAAGTCATCATGCCCATGGGCACGGTCATCAGTGCAGAGCGTCCCTACCCCATGCGTGTGTGGATGACGTTCCCCATGACTGTGATCGACACCATTTTCAAAGCCCTCGCACCAGCGATACCGAACCGTGCCATTGCGGGCCACCATGCCGATTTGGTGTTCCCCAACATCCACGGCATTTCGCCTGAAGATGGTCGCTTGTTCATTGTGGGCATTGGTCCTCTGGGCGGTGGATGGGGTGCCAAGTCTCGTGAAGATGGCGTCTCTGTGACGGTCTGTATCAACGATGGCGACACACACAACAGCCCAACCGAACAACTGGAAGCGAAATATCCCGTTTTGGTTGAAAGCTACAAGATTCGTGAAGACAGTGCAGGCGCTGGCGAGTTCCGCGGTGGCCTAGGTGCCGAGATGGTGGTGCAAGCCTTGTCTCCGTTCTCAGTAACGACCCGCATTGACCGTATGCATTGCAAACCTTGGGGTTTAGAAGGTGGCGATGAGGCAGCTGGAAACGGCATTGCCATTCGTCACAAGGGTGAATGGAGTTCTGATTTACCCAACGCCAAGATCTTCAACGTTCGCTTAGAACGCGGCGATGCCTACAAGATGCTCTCGGGCGGCGGCGGCGGTTTTGGCAGCCCATTCAAACGTGACGCAGATGCAGTGGCACATGACGTGCGCGAAGGCTATGTCAGTCGCGAAGCTGCTGAAAAGCTCTACGGCGTGGTGTTGGATGACAGCGGCGAAGTGATGTCATCTGAGACCAAAAAAATGCGAAGCAAAGCCCTTGCCTGAGTTATTTGAAATGACAGCATCCCAGCAGCAAGCTGCTTACCTCTCCGGTCTTTGGAACCGGTTATCGGGTCAGCACATTGCAATGGGATGCTCATGCACGATGAGTGGCATGAGTGTCACGCTTGAAGACTTCGAGCTCGACATTGCAGACTACTTATGGGCGGAAAGTGAAAGACTAGGCCAGACAGATGTCGTGGCTTTTTTGCTTGCCCCAGGCCCTATCGCATCACAAAGTCAAGCCATTCGAAGCATCCTAAGCCGCTTGGAAGAGGACGATGAAGTAAGCGCATCTGTGAGTGATTGGCTGCTGCCACGTATGACAAAAACAATCGAGTCATACGCCAAGCTGCATGGTCCTGCACCTGAGGCTCCCTTATTTGGAGGCTCATCTTCATGGCGCAAAGGTTACAGAGATTAAGCAGGTGTGAGTTCAAAATTTAATTGGAGACAAACATGATTTCATTGACAAAGAAAATGCTGTCCATTGCATTGCTGACAGCAACAGCATTTGCATCGGCACAGACAAAATTTCCAGATGGCACGATCAAATTGATCGTGCCATTTGCTGCGGGCGGCGGTGTGGATAACGCCGCACGTTTGATTGCAAAGCAAATGCAAACGAATTTGAATGTTTCTATCGTCGTGGAAAACAAACCAGGCGCCAGCGGAACGATCGGCGCTAAATTTGTTCAAGCATCGCCCCCAGATGGTCAAACATTGCTTTTCTCTGCCTCCACACAAGCATTGACCAAGCTGGTCATTGCAAACCCACCCTACGACCCATTGACAGACTTTTCATATGTGGCACGCGTGGGTGAAGCGCCGTTACTCATGGTCATTGCGCCGACATTGCCACAAACGAAATTGAAAGAAGTCATGGATGCAGCCAAACAAAATCCAGACAAATGGACCGCTGGTTTGCCAGCATTAGGCGCTGCCAGTCATTTGGCCACCTTGATGTTTGCCAAGGAAGGCAGCCTCAACTTGACCATGACGGCCTACAAAGGCACGGCCCCAGCATTGACTGATGTTGCTGGTGGACACTCGCAAATCTTGATTGACTCCATCATCTCGCTGCAATCCATGGCCAAAGCAGGCAAGGTGAAGCCCATCATCGTCACTTCTGCCAAACGAAGCTCTGTGATGCCCAATGTACCTACTGCTTCAGAGAGTGGCTATCCAAAATTTGTGACTGAGTCTTGGTATGGCATTTGGGCACCCAAAGGTACACCTGATGACCGAGTTCAATTGCTCAATAAGGCGGCCAATGAAGCGGTGCGACAACTCACCAAATCAGGTGCTTTCGAACAACTCGGCATTGAACCCATCGTGGAGTCTGTCGATGAATTTAAAAAGTACACCGGCAAATACATCACCGAAAACGCGGAACTGCTCAAAGGTGCAGGCTTCAAGCCCGAATAAGAAAAGGCCCCATTGAATGGGGCCTTTTTTATGGTTTAAGTGGTCGACTTAAACAAAGCCGCCATCACCCGCTTAGGCTTGATGTTGGCCGACTTGCGCAATGGGTCAGGGGCGGCAGGTGCTGCGGCCTCTGCGCTGCGCACAGGCGCTTCGTAGGGCTTATCAAAGAACGGGTCGTTTTTGATGCGGGGTGCAGGCACATAGCCCACTTCGCGGCTGCGGCGGTTGTTGTCTTGCTCACGTGGGCGTGAGTCACGTGACAACGCGCTGTCACGTGGACGGCTGGAAGACTCTGAACGCTCACCGCGATCACCACCGCGAGATTCACGTGAATCACCACGTGGCTCACGACGCTCACGCGAGCGATCTTGCTCCACAGTCACCGTTTCCAAGTTGATCTTGGTCTTGAGCAATTTTTCAATGTCGCCCACCAAGCGTTGGTCGCTGCCCGACACAAAGCTGATGGCGTGGCCCAACGCACCGGCGCGGCCTGTGCGGCCAATGCGGTGCACATAGTCTTCGGCGTTGAAGGGGATATCAAAGTTGAACACCGCTGGCACGTCTTTGATGTCCAAACCGCGTGCGGCCACATCGGTACACACCAACAAATCCACCTCGCCTTGCTTGAAGCCTTCGAGGGCTTTCAGGCGTTCGTCTTGGCTCTTGTCGCCGTGCAAGGCGCTGGTACGGAAACCATCGCGCTCGAGAGAGCGAGCCAAACGGGCGCAGCCGAGTTTGCTGTTGCAAAACACAAAGGCTTGCTTCATGCCGTTGGCTTTAATAAGGTGGCGCAAGGCGTTGTACTTGTCGTCCACGCTCACGCTGTAAAACTGCTGCGTGATGGTGGCGGCTGTTTCGTTAGGACGCGCCACTTCGATGGTGACGGGGTTTTGCAAGTAGCTGCCAGCCAAGCGCTTGATCTCGGTGGAGAACGTGGCCGAGAACAACAGCGTGGTGCGCGTCTTGGGCAAGTGGCTCAAGAT
>JACCDG011459056.1_pt1 | contig 12473 bp, 12 predicted proteins | sample 7442471 | NCBI WGS metagenome assembly JACCDG01 (sample SAMN15323444, study PRJNA562643) | freshwater metagenome | isolation source: river surface water | place: USA:Blue River Watershed | collected 2017-08-17 | reverse complement strand
TCCAGGTCGGTGACGTTGAATGCAAAATGAAACAGGCTGCGCATGCGGCAAAGCATAGCAGCCTGTGGGTGGGGCGCGGGGCCCGAAAAACCCGCACGGCTGTGCGGGTGGGGGTCGATCACACCTGGGTTGGGTCGGCCGCCATGGCGTCGAACTTTTTGAAGTACTGCTTGGCCAGGGCCACCAGTTGGTTGTCGCTCGGGTGGTCGGCGGCGATGCTGTCGACGATCACGCCAGCGGTGGCTTGGGCGTGGTTGGCGCACCAGTCGCGGAAGTCGTTGCGCACGTTGCCGGGGCCGGTCAGCAGCACTTCGCGGGCGCCGTTCAGGGCCTGGGCCACTTCGCCGTAAAAGGCGACGGCATCGTCCATCTTGCCTTGGTGGCGGTGGTGGCTGCGGGTTTTGACGCGCTGGCTCTCGACGTGCTCACGGTCGAACATCAGCACGTGGGCTTCGTGGCTGTCCATCCAGACGACGGCGTGAAAAGTGCTCATGAAATACTCCTTGGTGGTGAGGGGCATCCTGAACCACGGCGGGTCACAGGGGCGCCCCAACAGACCGGCGTGGCCTGCGGGTGGCTGGCGACACCTGGCCACCAGGCCAGGCGTGCACCAAAAAAAAGGAAAGGCTCAGTGCGCTTTTTCGGCGGCGCTTTGGCAGCCGACGCAGCGCAAGGCCATGGGGTAGGCGGTCAGGCGGGCTTCGGGGATGTCCACGCCACAGGCCTCGCACTGGCCGTACAGGCCTTGCGCCAAACGCGCCAGCGCGGCGTCGATGGCGGCCAGCTCGGCGGTTTCGTGCTCGTTCATCGCGAACTCTTCGTTCATCTCGGTGATGGCGCGGGCATGCGACTCCATGGCGCGCATGTCGTGTTCGGCCGCCATGTCCACACGCGAGACCTGCCCGCCGCGCTGCTGCGCGATGCGCTGCAACAGTTGCTGGCGCTCGCTGAGCAAACGGTCTTTGAAGGTTTGGGTGTGTGCTGTGTCCATGCTTGAAATGATAAGACAGACCCAAGGTTAAGAAAATTGATTCGAATCAATAAATACAGCAAATCCGCGCATTCCCCCTGCCCGGTGGGAACTGGGCCCGCAAACAGCGCCGTCAGCCGTGCATGCTGGGCTTTTCGTTGAGCTTGCGGTACAGCGTTTGGCGGCTGATGCCGAGCTGGCGGGCCGCCGCAGAGACGTTGCCACGGGCGTTTTCCAGGGCGCGCTGGATGGCCTGCAGAGAGAGTTGGTGCAGGTTCTGCGCGGGCGTGCGCATGGCCAAACCCGATGCGGGGCGCAAGGTGGCCACGAGGTCGTCGGGCATGTGGGCCCAGGCGATCACGGTCTCGTGGGTGTCAAGCAAAGCCACTGCCGTTTTCAGCACCAGGCCGTATTGCCGCAGGTTGCCAGGCCAGCGGTAGGCTTGCAGCGCGACCAGCAAGTCAGGGGCGATGTGCAGGTCTTGCCCCGGGGCGTATTCGGCCAGCAGGGACCGGGTCAGCGCCGCAAAGTCGGTGCGCTCGCGCAAAGCGGGCAACTGTACCGCCAGGCCATGGATGCGGTAGTACAGATCGGCCCGAAAGCGCCCGTGCTCGACTGCCCGCAGCAAATCCTGGTGGGTGGCGCAGACCAGGGCGAAATCTGTGGCCACCGGCGTGCCGCTGCCCACGGGGGTGACATGGCGCTCTTGCAGCACCCGCAGCAAGCGGGTTTGCAAGGCCATGGGCATGTCGCCGATTTCGTCCAGAAACAGGGTGCCGCCATCGGCCTCGCGAAAACGGCCGACCGAGCCGTGCTTGTGCGCTCCGGTGAACGCACCTGGCACGTAGCCGAACAGCTCGGCCTCGATCAAGTGCTCGGGCAAAGCGGCGCAGTTGACGGCCACAAACGGTTTGTCGCGGCGCTGGCTGCTGGCATGCACCGCTTTGGCAAACAGCTCTTTGCCCACACCTGACTCGCCCAGCACCAGCAGCGGGATGGCTTTGTCGGCCACGCGCCGGGCCTTGTCGGCCGCAGACTTCCATTGCGCGTCGCCCGTGTCCAGGCTGGCCAAAGCGTCGCGCACGGGCGGCACGCTCACCGTCAGGTGCTGGCGCGCCTGGGTGTGGTGGTGCACCTGGGCAAACAGGGGCTGGCCACGCACGGTGTGCAGCAGGCGCGGCCGGGCACCGGCTTTGTGATCGCCCGACAACAGCTGGGCCAGCGGCACATCGAACTGTTGCGACCAGGTCACCCCCCCGATGTCGGCGTGGCGCAAACCCAGCCACTCCAGCCCTTTGCGGTTGGCGCCCACCAGCCAGCCGTCTTCTGAAAACGCCAGCACCCCCTGCGCCACCGAGCCAATGCCCTCGGCGCGGGGGTGCATTTGCAGCAGGATGTGGTGGCGGCACGACGAGAGCACCAGGCTGTTTTCGATCATGCGCGCCGAGGTGGCCACCAGGCCCAGCGTGTGGGGGTGGCGGCTGCGGTGGTCGCCCGAGATGTCGAGGATGCCCATGAGCTGGCCTTGGGCCGACACGATGGGGGCGGCCGCGCAGGTCAGAAAGCCATTGCGGTCGAGAAAGTGCTCCGCCCCATGGATTTCGACTTCGCGGGCCTCGGCCAGCGCCGTGCCAATGGCGTTGGTGCCACGCTGGTTTTCGGCCCACGAGGCGCCACAGGTGAGCGCCACGCGTTCGGCTTTGCTCAAAAAGTCCAGATCGCCCAGCGTGTGCATCAGCACGCCCTGCGGGTCCGACAAGATCACCATGCTGTGGCTGTGGCGCACCTGCTCGAACAGGTATTCCATGACCGGCTCGCAATGGCTGATCAGGTCGTGGTTGCAGGTGCGTGCCCGCTGCAAGGCCAAACCCGCCAGGTTGTCGTGGCAGTCGATGCGCCCAATCGGCGACAGCCCCGCACGCACGCTGCGCGACCAGGAGCGCGCCACCAGGTCGTCGATGGCACCAGCGGGAGCGGGGGCGATGCCTTGCTCGACCAGTTGCAAACGCGCCTGCCGGATCAGCGGTGCAGGCAAAGGGGTGTGGGCTCGCATGGGCTTGTCTCCAGGGGGGGCAGGTGGGCCTGCTTGTGGGTGTGCAGCGCAGTCTAGGCGCTCGCGCGGGTGGCGCAAGGTTTGCGCGCGGCCACGGGCTGCAACTGTCTCAATTTGTGACAGGTGTCGCTGACAGGCGGCGGACAGTGCAACACGCGCAGCGCAGACACCCGTCGCGGGTAAACCCGAAAGCGCGGGCCCACCCACCCAATGAAATCAAGCACTTGCGGCGGCCCCGGCCATTTGCCACCGCGCTGGCACCGTATTTGCGATGCCTCAAGTCAGCCGGGCAGACAAGGCGTTTGCCGGCCCCATGAACTTCTCAGGAGACACGCATGATCTACGCAGCCCCCGGCCAAGCCGGCGCCAAAGTCCAATACAAAGCCCGCTACGACAACTTCATTGGCGGCCGGTGGACCGCCCCGGTCAAGGGCCAGTACTTTGACGTCATCACGCCCATCAGCGGCCAGGTCTATACACAAGCCGCCCGCTCGGACGCAGCCGACATCGAACTGGCCCTGGACGCCGCCCACACCGCCGCTGACGCATGGGGCAAAACCGATGCCGCCACGCGCAGCAACATCCTGCTCAAGATCGCCGACCGCATCGAGCAAAACCTGGAACTGCTGGCCTACGCCGAAACCGTGGACAACGGCAAAGCGATCCGCGAAACGCTCAACGCCGACATTCCGCTCACCGTCGACCACTTCCGCTACTTTGCCGGTTGCCTGCGCGCGCAAGAAGGCGGCATCAGCGAGATCGACGAGAACACCATGGCGTACCACATCCACGAACCGCTGGGCGTGGTGGGTCAGATCATTCCGTGGAATTTCCCCATCTTGATGGCGGCCTGGAAGCTCGCACCCGCCCTGGGCGCAGGCAACTGCGTGGTGCTTAAGCCCGCCGAGTCGACCCCGATTTCCATCCTGATCCTGGTCGAACTGATCGCCGACCTGCTGCCGCCGGGCGTGCTCAACGTGGTCAACGGCTTTGGCCGCGAAGCCGGCATGCCGCTGGCCAGCAGCAAGCGCATCGCCAAGATCGCCTTCACGGGCTCCACCAGCACCGGCCGCGTGATCGCCCAGGCCGCCGCCAACAACCTGATCCCGGCCACGCTGGAGCTGGGCGGCAAGTCGCCCAACATCTTCTTTGCCGACGTGATGGACAAGGACGACGCCTTCCTGGACAAGGCCATCGAGGGCCTGGTGCTGTTCGCCTTCAACCAGGGCGAGGTGTGCACCTGCCCCAGCCGCGCCCTGATCCAGGAAAGCATTTACGACAAGTTCATGGAGCGGGTGCTCAAGCGTGTGGCCGCCATCAAGCACCAAAACCCGCTGGACACCGACAGCATGATGGGCGCACAGGCCAGCAAAGAGCAGCTGAGCAAGATCTTGAGCTACCTGGACCTGGGCAAGCAAGAGGGTGCCGAGGTGCTGGCCGGTGGCAGCCAGGCCCACATGGGCGGCGACTTGGCCGGCGGCTACTACGTGCAGCCCACGCTGTTCAAGGGCCACAACAAGATGCGCATCTTCCAGGAGGAAATCTTCGGCCCGGTGCTGGCCGTGACCACCTTCAAGGACGAAGCCGAAGCGCTGGCGATCGCCAACGACACGCTCTACGGCCTGGGCGCTGGCGTGTGGAGCCGCAATGGCAACGTGGCCTACCGCATGGGCCGCGCCATCAAGGCCGGCCGCGTGTGGACCAACTGCTACCACGCCTACCCGGCCCACGCCGCGTTTGGGGGCTACAAAGAATCGGGCATCGGCCGCGAAACCCACAAGATGATGCTCGACCACTACCAGCAGACCAAGAACCTGTTGGTCAGCTACAGCGAGAACAAGCTGGGCTTTTTCTGATCGCCCCAGCGCGCAGACGGTCAGGGGCGGCGCGGTCCGCCCCTTTTTTGCATGACAAGGAGTTCCCCATGGTTGAGCGCGTGGTGGCCACACCCGAAGCACTGGCCCTGATTGCCCAGCTGCAAGCCGAACACGGCACCTTGATGTTTCACCAAAGCGGTGGCTGCTGCGACAACAGCGCCGCCAACTGCTACCTGCCGACCGACCTGACCATCGGCCCCTACGATGTCCTGCTCGGCGAAGTGGGCGGGGTGCCGTTCTACATCGGCAAGCTGCAATACGCCTACTGGAAGCACACGCAGTTGATCCTGGACGTGATCGACGGCCACGGTGGCACGTTTTCGCTGGAAGGCCACACCGGCAAGGCTTTTCACACCCGCTCGCGGCTGTTCAGCGACGAGGAGTGGGCGCAGATCGAGGAACAGGTGAGGCGGGATTTGGCTTGAGGTCCGTCGGGGCCGCCGAGAGGGGCCGCTACACTCGCGGGCTGTAATGCGACAGATTTTTTCGCCCCCGATGCCCCCCTTGTGCCGCGGCCTCCTGGCCGCATGTTGCGGGCTGGGCGTTGTCCTGCAAAACGCCTTCGCGGGCGAAGTTCAGGTGGCCGTCGCCGCCAACTTCAGTGCCCCGATGCAGAAAATCGCAGCCGCTTTTGAGAAAGACACGGGGCACAAAGCGGTGCTGTCTTTCGGCGCCACAGGCAAGTTCTACGCGCAAATCCGCCACGGCGCACCCTTTGCCGTGCTGCTGGCTGCCGACGACGAAACACCGGCCCGTCTGGTCAAGGACGGCTTGGGCATGGCGGGCAGCACGTTCACCTATGCCGTGGGCCAACTCGTGCTGTGGAGCGCGCAGCCGGGCGTGGTGGACGCGCAGGGTGCGGTGCTCGGCGACATGGCCACGGGCAAACTGACCGGCAAGGTCGCCGTGGCCGACCCCAAGCTGGCGCCTTATGGCGCTGCAGCCCTGCAGGTGATGAACAAACGCGGTCTGGTGAACGCGTTGCGCCCGCATTTTGTGACCGGCGAAAACATCGGGCAGACCTTCCAGTTCGTGAAGACGGGCAATGCCGCACTGGGTTTTGTGGCGCTGTCGCAGGTGATGGTGGACGGCCAGATCGCCTCGGGGTCGGGCTGGGTGGTGCCGGCCCATCTGCACGAGCCGATCCGCCAGGATGCGGTGCTGCTCAAACCGGGCGAAGCCAACGCGGCCGCCAACGCGCTTTTGCAATACTTGCGCACCGATGGCGCACGCGCCGTGATCCGCGCCTACGGCTACCAGCTCTGAAGCCCCTCGTACCGAGGTCACACGCCCTTGCCCGACACCCTGATTTCTGCCGACTTTGTGGCCAACGCCTGGCCCGCGCTGGCGCTCACCTTGCGCCTGGCCGCCGTGACCACCGCGCTGCTGCTGGTGCTGGGCACCCTGCTGGCCTGGTGGCTGGCGCGCACGCCGTCGCGCTGGCGCGAGCCGGTGGGTGCGCTGGTGACGCTGCCGCTGGTGCTGCCGCCTTCGGTGCTGGGGTTTTACCTGCTGGTGGCGCTGGGCCCGCACGGTCCGCTGGGTCAACTCACGCAGTGGCTGGGCTGGGGCACCTTGTCGTTCAGCTTCGCGGGCTTGGTGATCGGCTCGGTCGTTTACTCCCTGCCGTTTGCGGTGCAACCGCTGCAAGCGGCCTTTGCCGACATGGGGCGGCGCCCCATGGAAGTGGCCATGGCCTTGGGTGCCCGGCCGCTGGACGCTTTTTTGACGGTGGCGCTGCCACAGGCGCGCCACGCCCTGCTCTCGGCGGCGGTGCTGAGCTTTGCCCACACCCTGGGCGAATTCGGGGTGGTGCTGATGATCGGGGGCAACATTCCTGGCCAGACCCGGGTGCTGTCCACCCTCATCTATGGCCATGTGGAAGCCATGGAATACGCGCAGGCCCATGTGCTGGCCGGGGCCATGGCCGTGTTCGCCTTTGTGGCGCTGCTGGGCTTGGCCTGGCTGCGCCGGCGCAGCGAGCGGAGCCGGGCATGAGTGGCCTGCACCTTGACCTGCACCTTCAGCGGCCGGGCTTTGCCTTGCAGGCCCAGTTGGCTTTGCCCGCGCAGGGCGTCACGGTGCTGTGGGGTGCATCGGGTTCGGGCAAGACCACGCTGCTGCGCTGCGTGGCGGGGCTGGAACGCGCGCAAGGCCGCGTGCAATTGGGCGATGCCGTGTGGCAAGACGACGCCATAGGCCACTTCACCCCGCTGTGGCAACGCCGCCTGGGCATGGTGTTCCAAGAGGCCAGCCTGTTCGACCACCTCGATGTGCAAGGCAATCTGGACTACGGCCTGCGCCGCCTGCCGCGCGCCGAGCAAGCGGGTGCGCGGCAAGCACAAACCCAAGCCATCGAGGTGCTGGGCATCGGCCCGCTGCTGCGCCGCGCGCCGGCCACGTTGTCGGGCGGTGAGCGCCAGCGCGTGGCGATCGCGCGCGCGCTGTCCACCCAGCCCCGCCTGTTGCTGCTCGACGAGCCGCTGGCCTCGCTCGACGGCCCGCGCAAGCGCGAGGTGCTGCCCTGGCTCGATGCGCTGCGCCAGCACCTGCAAGTGCCCATGCTTTATGTGACGCACGCCGCCGACGAGGTGGCGCACCTGGCCGACACGCTGGTCGTGCTGGACGGCGGGCAGGTGCGCGCCAGCGGGCCGGTGCAGGCGGTGCTGGCCTCGGTCGATCTGCCCATCCACCTGGGTGACGATGTGGGCGCGCTGGTGAGCGGCACGCTGGTCGCGCACGATGCGCGCTGGGGCCTGGCCCGCCTGCAATTGCCGGGTGGCGAGTTGTGGGTGCGCGACAGCGGCGAAGCGGTCGGCAGCGTGCTGCGCGTGCTGCGCGTGCGCATTCTGGCGCGTGATGTGAGCATCACGCTGGCGCGCGCCGAGGGCACCAGCATCCAAAACCACCTGCCTTGTGTGGTCGAGCAACTGGCCCCCGAGCCCGGTGGACACCAGGTGCTGGTGCGGCTGCAGGCGCAGGGCACGCCGGTGCTGGCGCGGCTGACGGCCCGCGCGGTCGATCAGCTGCAGCTGCGCCCCGGTCTGGCGGTGTGGGCGCAGATCAAGGCGGTGAGCCTGGCGCGCTGAACGGCTGCGGCCAGCCCCCAGCCCTTCGATGGGATAATGCCGGCATGCCCACCTTGCAAACCCTGCGCAGCGCCCGCTGGATCACCCGCCTTGTGCTGGTGTGGTTTGCTTTGTTCCTGGGTGTGGCCATCGCCTCGCCCATCGTCAAACCGGCCGGCGGCCAGATGGTCTGTACCGCCATGGGCGGCATGAAGATGGTGGTCGCCGGCGAAGACGGCAGCATCAGCACCTCCAGCAGCATGGACTGCCCGCTGTGCGCGCCGGTCATCACCCCACCAGTAGCGCAGACCGCCGCCACGGCCCAGCCTCAGACGGGACTGGGCCATGTGTTGCAGACCCTCCCTGCGGCCCACATCGCCGGCCTGACCGGCGCGCCGCTGCCGCCGCGCGGCCCCCCTGCCCTGAACTGAAGCCCATCGCCTGCGCCAGCGCCGAGCACGGCTCGGCCTGCGCGCGCCGTTTGCATTCATTTCAGGATTTTTCTCATGCACCAGCATCCTCTGGCCCGGGCCATCGCCCTGGCCTGGCCCCTTTGGGCCGTCAGTTCCCATGCCGTGGCCGACCACCAAAAAGACGGTGGCGTGGTCACCGTCACCGCCAGCAACCCGACTTCGCTGCCCACGCAGATCCCGGCCACGATGGAGGGCCTGAGCGCCCGGCAGATCGAGGAGCAGATCAACGCCAGCGACAGCGAAGACGCGCTCAAATACCTGCCCAGCCTGCTGGTGCGCAAGCGCTACATCGGCGACTACAACCACGCCATCCTCTCCAGCCGCGCCTCGGGCACCGGCAACAGCGCGCGCTCGGCGGTGTATGCCGACGGCATCTTGCTGTCGAACTTCCTGGGCAATGGCGTCAGCGGCCTGTCCTTCCCACCGCGCTGGGGCATGGTCACGCCCGAGGAGATCGAGCGCGTGGACGTGCTGTACGGGCCTTTCTCAGCCGCCTACCCGGGCAACTCGGTGGGCGCGGTGGTGGACTACACGACCCGCATGCCCGACAAGCTGGAGGGCTACGCCAAGCTCGGCTACTCGCACCAGCCCTTCGACCTCTACAACACCCACACCAGCTACAAGGGATGGCAAAGCAGCGCCGGCCTGGGCAGCCGCGCGGGCGACTGGGCCTGGCGCCTGGACTTTGCGCGCACCGACAGCCAAGGTCAGCCGCTGACGTTTGCCAACGCGCTGCGCAGCACCACCGCCGCCAGCGGCAGCGACACGGTCGTCACCGGCGCTGTGCCCGGTCAGAACAAGCTGGGCCAGGACTGGCTGCTGCTGGGCACCGGCACGCAGTACCACACGGTGCAAGACCACTTCAAGGCCAAGCTGGCCTACGACTTCAGCCCCACGGTGCGCGCCACCTACACGCTGGCGTCGTGGCAAAACACGTCAGAAGGCCGCCCCGTCAGCTACCTGCGCGACGCCAACGGCCAGCCGGTCTACAGCGGCAACGTCAACATCGATGGCCAGCGCTACACCCTGAACGGCGGCACCTTCGCGCTGACCAACGAAAGCCTGCGCCACAGCCTGCACGCCCTCTCGGTCAAGAGCCGCACCCAGGGCGTGTTCGACTGGGAGGTGGCCGCCAGCGTCTACGACTACGGCAAGGACGAGAAGCGCAGCAACGCCAGCGGCAACGCTTTGCCCAATGCCGCCACTGGCGGCCTGGGCACCGTGGCCGACGGCTCGGGCAGCGGCTGGAACAACCTGGCGCTGCGCGGCACCTGGCGCCCCGAAGGCCCCAAGGGCGAACACGTGGTGGACTTTGGCGCGCAACAAGACCAATACCGTCTGCGCTACCTCACGTCCAACATCACGGGCAACTGGCTCACCGATGGGGCGAGCAGCCTGGCCAGCGAGGTGGGCGGACGCACCCAGCTGCAAAGTGTGTATGCACAAGACACCTGGCGCTTTGCGCCACAGTGGCGCGCGGTGCTGGGCCTGCGCAGCGAGCACTGGAGCAGTCATGACGGCAAATCGGTCGCTGGCTCCACCGCGCCCGTCAACCACCCGGCTCGCTCCGAAAATTACCTTTCGCCCAAAGGCGCCCTGTCCTGGCAGTTGGCACCGGATGCCTTCGTGAAATACGCCGTGGGCCGCGCCGTGCGCATGCCCACCGTCAACGAGCTGTACGGTGCCACCTCCACCACCATTTCGCAGTACGTCAACGACCCCAACTTGCGCCCTGAAAAATCCTGGACGCAGGAGCTGAGCTTTGAACAAACGCTGGACCAGCACCACTGGCGCTTGACGGCGTTTGCCGAAGACACCCGCGATGGCATCTACTCACAAACCATCGCGGCCAGCACGCCGTCCTCCACGACCGTGACACGCGTGCAAAACGTGGATTTCATCGTGACGCGGGGGCTGGAGGCGGTGTGGAGCAGCTACCACCTGTGGCTGCCCGGTCTGGACATGTCGGCCAGCGTGACCTATGCCGACTCGACCATCCGCGAGAACGCCGGCTATGTCACTGTCCCCGGCGACACCCTGGGCAAACGCCAGCCCAACATCCCGCGCTGGCGCGCCACGCTGCTGGCCACTTACCGCTGGAGCCCTGAGTGGAGCAGCACGGTGGCGGTGCGCCACAGCGGCAAGCAATACAACACGCTCAACAACAGCGACACCAACGGCAATGCCTACATGGGCGTAAGCCCCTTCACCACGGTGGATGTGCGCGCGCGCTGGCAGATCGATCCACGCTGGAGCGCGGCGTTGGGCATCGACAACCTCACGAACCAGACCTACTGGAATTTCCACCCCTACCCGCAACGCAGCTACACGGCCGAACTCAAGGCACGTTTTTGAAAGGACGAACCATGACAAAACGCCACACGCTGCTGTGTGCCGCCCTGGCCCTTGTGGCTCAGGCGGCCCAGGCCCATGTGACGCTCGAATACCCGGTGGCCACCGCCGGCCAGGGCTACAAGACCACCTTCAAGATCGGTCACGGCTGCGGCGCCTCGCCCACGCGTGTGGTCGAGGTGCGCATCCCCGCGGGTGTGCGCGGCGCCAAGCCCATGCCCAAAGCCGGCTGGCAAGTCGAGGTGCAGCGCGAAAAACTCGCCCAGCCCTACAACAGCCACGGCCGCACGGTCAGCGAAGACACCACGCGCATCCGCTGGACCGCCAAGACCGAGGCCGACATGCTGCCGAGCGGTTTTTACGACGAGTTCGTGCTGGTCGGCGTCCTGCCCCAGCAAGCGGGCATGCTGTACTGGCCCGTGCGCCAGCTGTGCCTGCAAGGCGAGTACGACTGGTCCGAAATCCCAGCCGCTGGCCAGGCCTGGGGCGATCTGACATCGCCGGCCGCTGCGCTGGAACTGATGCCGGCCGCCGGCGCCAGCACGCACAATCACTGAAACCACCTTTGAGAGGAGTCCCCATGAAACGTCTGCTTCGCCCTCTGCTGATCATCGCCGCCCTGGGCTGCACCAGCGCTTGGGCCCAGGTCAAGGTCGAACAAGCCTGGGCGCGCGCCACGGTGCAAGGCCAAAAGGCCTCGGGCGCCTTCATGAAGCTCACGGCGCCCCAGGCCACACAGCTGGTGGCCGTGTCCACGCCGGTGGCGGGCGTGGCCGAAATCCATGAAATGAAAATGGACGGCGGCGTCATGAAAATGCGTGCCATGCCCGCGCTGGACTTGCCCGCCAAGCAAACCGTGGAGCTCAAGCCCGGTGGCTTTCACCTGATGCTGATGGACCTCAAGGCCCCGCTGGCCAAGGACGGCAGCATTGCTCTGACGCTGACCTTCAAGGACGCCAAAGGTGTTGAAAGCAAACAGCTGGTCAATGTGCCTGTGGGCACGGCCATGCCAGAGCACACGCACGGCCACGGTAACCATCAGCACTGAACAGGCAGCCGGGCGGCCGGCTTGTCAGTTGCGCATCAGGCACCGTCTGTTTTAATGCGGGCAGCACAGCGCTGCGCGCAAGGAGACACTCATGAGCGACACATCGGCTTTCGGCTTTGGCAAGTTCGTGCCCGGCTTCGATTTCCTGCAAAACCTTGCGCAGTCGGCCAGCAAGGCCGCACCGGCGGCCGGCAACATCCCCGGCATGTCCAGTTGGGTGGCGCCCACACTCAGCGTGGAAGACATCGACAAGCGCATCCAGGAGCTCAAGGCCGTGCAGTTCTGGCTGGAGCAAAACGGCACCGCGCTCAAGGCCACCATCCAGGCGCTCGAAGTGCAGAAGATGACGCTCAGCACCCTGCAAAGCATGAACGTCAACATGGCCGATCTGGCCAAGGCCTTCACCGCGCGCGCGCCAGAAACCCCAACGCCTGCGGCCTATGCCGAGCCCGCGTCCGCCGCCGAAGCACCGCCAGAGCCGCAAGCCACGGCACCGCAAGAGGCTCAAGCAGCCCCCAAGTCCAAACGCCGCAGCCAAACCCAAAACGCAGACAGCAGCACACAAGCCAGCGTGGACCCCATGGCATGGTGGGGCTCGCTGACCCAGCAATTCCAGAACATCGCCAGCGCCG
>JACCDG011332210.1_pt1 | contig 12473 bp, 7 predicted proteins | sample 7442471 | NCBI WGS metagenome assembly JACCDG01 (sample SAMN15323444, study PRJNA562643) | freshwater metagenome | isolation source: river surface water | place: USA:Blue River Watershed | collected 2017-08-17 | reverse complement strand
TTGTCACCAGGCATAACCATTTCAGTACCTTCTGGTAAACCAACTGCTCCAGTTACATCCGTTGTACGGAAGTAGAATTGTGGACGGTAGTTACTGAAGAATGGTGTATGACGACCACCCTCTTCTTTGCTTAGTACGTATACTTCAGCTTCAAATTTTGTATGTGGCTTGATTGAACCTGGTTTTGCCAATACTTGACCACGCTCAACGTCTTCACGTTTTGTACCACGAAGTAATAAACCAACGTTATCACCAGCTTGACCTTGATCCAATAATTTACGGAACATTTCAACACCAGTACAAGTTGTTTTTTGAACAGGACGGATACCAACGATCTCGATCTCTTCACCAACTTTGATAATACCACGTTCCACACGACCTGTTACCACTGTACCACGACCTGAAATCGAGAATACATCTTCCACAGGCATCAAGAATGTACCATCTACAGCACGCTCTGGTTGAGGAATGAATGAATCTAATGCATCAGCTAATTTGAAAATAGCTGGTTCGCCGTATTGACCTTGATCGCCTTCTAGAGCTTTCAATGCAGAACCACGAATTACTGGAGTATCATCACCAGGGAATTCGTATGAACTTAATAATTCACGAACTTCCATTTCAACTAATTCTAATAATTCTTCATCATCAACGATATCGCATTTGTTTAAGAATACTAATACGTATGGCACACCAACTTGACGAGCTAATAAGATGTGCTCACGAGTTTGAGGCATAGGACCATCAGATGCAGCAACCACTAAAATCGCGCCATCCATTTGAGCCGCACCAGTAATCATGTTTTTGATGTAATCGGCATGTCCTGGACAATCAACGTGTGCATAGTGACGACCTGCTGTTTCGTATTCTACGTGAGCTGTATTAATTGTAATACCACGTGCTTTTTCTTCTGGAGCGCTATCGATTTGATCGTAACCTTTTGCAGTACCACCAAATTTTTTAGATAGGATTGTAGTAATCGCAGCTGTTAATGTAGTTTTACCATGATCCACGTGACCAATCGTTCCTACGTTCACATGCGGTTTCGTGCGTTCAAATTTTTCTTTAGCCATTTTGCTATCCTTTAATTAGTAGCTGGTCTAACCTAAAGCCAGCTACTATTGATTATTTAAATTAATTATTTCTTCGAAACTACTGCATCAGCAATATGTTTTGGAGCTTCTGAGTAGTGTTTGAATTCCATTGAATACGTTGCACGACCTTGAGTCTTAGAACGTAAATCAGTTGAATAACCAAACATCTCAGCTAGAGGTACTTCAGCGCGAACTTTTTTACCACCAGCATCATCGTCATCCATGCCTTGGATAATACCACGACGAGAAGACAAATCACCCATTACATCACCCATGTATTCTTCAGGAGTTTCTACTTCAACTGCCATCATTGGCTCTAACAATACTGGATTTGCTTTACGCATACCATCTTTGAACGCCATTGAACCAGCTAATTCGAATGCTAATTGAGATGAATCGACATCATGGTAAGAACCATCAAATAAGCTAACTTTTACATCAACTACTGGATAACCCGCAACCACACCTGATTTCATCGCACCTTGAATACCATAATCTACTGAAGGAATAAATTCACGTGGCACTGTACCACCTTTGATTTCATCCACGAATGTATAACCATTACCCTCACCAGCTGGTTCCATTTTAAGCCATACATGACCGTATTGACCTTTACCACCTGATTGTTTAACGTGTTTACCTTCGATTTCAACCGCATTACGGATAGTTTCACGGTAAGCAACTTGAGGTGCACCTACATTAGCTTCAACGCCAAACTCACGTTTCATACGATCAACCAAGATTTCCAAGTGCAACTCACCCATTCCAGAGATAATAGTTTGGTTAGTCTCTTCATCACCTTTAACGCGGAATGAAGGATCTTCTTTAGCCAAACGATTAAGAGCAACACCCATTTTTTCTTGATCGGCTTTAGTTTTTGGCTCAATCGCAATGTGAATCACAGGCTCAGGGAAAACCATACGCTCAAGAGTAATAACTTCTTTTTGATCACATAAAGTATCACCAGTGGTAACTTCTTTCAAACCAATAGCGGCAGCGATATCACCAGCATAAACTTCTTCAATCTCTTGACGATCATTTGCATGCATCTGAACGATACGTCCGATACGCTCTTTTTTACCTTTAACTGGATTGTAAACTGTATCACCAGATTTAACCACACCAGAGTAAACACGGAAGAAAGTCAATTGACCTACAAACGGATCACTCATTAATTTAAATGCTAATGCAGATAAAGGAGCAGCATCAGATGATTCACGAGTAGCAGGAGTACCATCTTCTAGTTCACCAGCAACCGCAGCAACCTCTACCGGAGAAGGTAGATAGTCAATCACCGCATCCAACATTGCCTGTACACCTTTGTTTTTAAACGCAGAACCACAGAACATTGGAATAATTTCACTTGCAATTGTACGTTGACGAATCGCAGCCATAATTTCAGTTTCGCTAAGCTCTTCACCTTCAAGGTATTTATTCATTAGCTCTTCATTAGCTTCGGCAGCAGATTCAACCATCTTAGCGCGCCACTCATTACAAGTTTCTACTAAGTCAGCAGGAATATCAACATATTCAAATTTCATACCTTGTGAAGCTTCATCCCATGCAATCGCTTTCATTTTAACTAAATCGACTACACCAGTGAAGTTTTCTTCAGCACCGATTGGCACTTGCATTGGAACTGGGTTACCTTTAAGGCGGTTTTTGATACCATCAACCACTTTAAAGAAATTAGCACCCTGACGATCCATTTTGTTTACAAATGCAATCCGCGGAACTTTATATTTATTTGCTTGACGCCATACTGTTTCAGACTGAGGTTGAACCCCACCCACAGCACAGTAAACCATACATGCACCATCAAGTACACGCATAGAACGTTCAACTTCGATCGTAAAATCCACGTGTCCAGGCGTATCAATAATATTAATACGATGTTCAGGATATTTACCATCCATACCACGCCAGAACGCAGTAGTAGCAGCGGAAGTAATTGTAATACCACGCTCCTGCTCTTGTTCCATCCAATCCATTGTAGCTGCACCATCATGTACTTCACCAATTTTGTGATTTACACCGGTGTAAAACAATACACGTTCAGTAGTCGTTGTTTTACCCGCATCAATGTGTGCAGAAATACCAATATTACGATATCTTTCAATCGGGGTTTTTCTAGCCATTTAGCATATACTCCAAATATTAATAACGGAAGTGAGCAAAAGCTTTATTTGCTTCAGCCATACGGTGAATTTCTTCACGTTTTTTCATAGCCGCACCGCGACCTTCTAAAGCTTCTAACATTTCATTCGCTAAACGAATATCCATTGATTTTTCACCACGTTTACGCGCAGCATCACGCAACCAGCGCATAGCTAGTGCAACTTGACGCTCAGGTGCAACTTCGATAGGAATCTGATAGTTAGCACCACCAACACGGCGTGATTTTAATTCAACGATAGGTTTAACAGCTTCTAAAGCTTGAGTAAAAATTTCAATTGCATCTTTTTTTGATTTAGTTGAAGCGATGTCTAATGCACCGTATACAATTTTCTCAGCTACGGCTTTTTTACCGCTTTCCATGATGATATTCATGAATTTTGACAATGTTTGGCTACCAAATTTAGGATCTGGCAGTACATTTCTCTTCTCGACTTCTCTACGTCTAGGCATAATCTCTATTCCTTAAAAAACCAACGAATCTTAAATATTATTATTTAGGACGTTTCGCACCGTATTTAGAACGGCTTTGTTTACGATCTTTAACACCAGCTAAATCTAGTGAACCACGTACTGTATGGTAACGCACACCAGGTAAATCTTTTACACGACCACCGCGGATTAATACCACGCTATGCTCTTGCAAATTATGACCTTCACCACCGATGTAGCTATTTACAGTGAATCCGTTAGTTAAACGTACACGGCAAACTTTACGTAATGCTGAATTTGGTTTTTTAGGAGTTGTAGTATACACACGTACACAAACACCACGGCGTTGAGGACAGTTCGCTAATGCAGGAGATTTACTCTTGTAACGAACACTCACGCGAGGTTTTCTTACTAATTGGTTAATAGTAGGCATTATCTTCCTTCTTTTATTAAAAATACTGAAGCGTGGACCCCATGTCCAAGCCTCCAAGCATAAGCCGCATCAGATATATACAATATATTTGTTGATTATAAATATGCTTTTATTCAAAATATTATTTTGAGGCGCGTTATTATACCATACAATCAAGATAAATCACAAAGCAAATTAACTCAAATAACTACATCAAGCTTACACCTGCATTATTCCCAGAAAATACGCCAATTTTCTGTAGCGTTATGCCACAAATACCACCCTATAAAACCACAGAGAAATACAGTTTTGCGCTCAATACATGCCTAGCTTTATTATTCAGCTTGCACAATAACCAGCTTAAATGCTAAACTTGAGCGTTACTGAACCCCACTCAATCTTAAAAATTTACATACCTCAGAGCTAAATTTTATCCGAAAAGGATCTCCATTAATGCTGGATCAAGCACAAAAAAATGAATATCTGGAATCTTAAATACTGGGCTAATCTAGAAAGATTAATTAAGCTAATCACATAAATTTTATAATGCATTTTCCCGGAAATAGCCAGTTTTTAAAATCAGATAAATCGGTAGTTGCAATAAATTCCCTGAGATCCGTTTGTTGTGACCTCAACTTTTCCGTTCAAGTGCAGAGATCTAGATTTTATTGGTCTAAACTTAATTCTATATTCCATTAGTTTAGCTTGTACTTTCAACGCAAAAAATTCCAAACATCTATATCTTGATGATTACCTTGAAAATAAAACACTCTCTTATAGGTCTAAGAGAGTGTTTTAAGCTGGTACGTTATCTAATGGATTTCTTTACCTCCCGGACAAAGTTCAATTGTAATACCATCATCAGGAGTTGGGTTTGACGTATTAGTTTGATGTAATACAAAATTTGTGAAAGTCGATGATTGGTCATCAAATTGATATGAGTAGCACGTTGGACAAGCTTGCTTGATCCATGTTACACCTGGTAAAACATGACTTATCCATGCTGGATTAGATGATCCACATTGTTCAGCTGGTGCTGTAATACCTGCCCAATTTGTGCAACCTGCTGTATCAGCATTAGGGGTTCCTCCTCCATATCCAGTATTAGGTCCGCCTTGTGCCGGGTTATACAGTGCAGACATTGGCCAGTTAGAGCCAGAATATGTTACATTAAAAGGTAATGGAATATTACTATTACTACCAGATATAGCTGTCAATGATGCTAAAGTTAAGTAGCCAATTCGTTTACCACATATTAAGGAATAAGAAACATTCTGACCAGGAACAAACGTCTGATTTAATGTCCACGGGCTGTATCCACATACCTGACCAGTTGGGCATGTTGGGTTTTGTTGTGAACAATTTGATGTGGTGTCTGTTGAATTAGGTGGAATCACATAGTTAAATAAAACTGTACTTTCTTGTGGCCACCCAGCAGCTACTGCATTAGACAAATCAGGCTCCCACGTTGCTGCAGGAAGAGCATACTGGGTACCAGATTGGGCTAGAATTCCACCTGGGATTCCATTCTGATATGCACTTTGATTATTTATTAATGGTTCATACGGAGTTGGCGTCATACTTGTAGGCTGCATCAATCCTTGAATATTTTGAACATCACTACTTGTTGGTCCATTGCCTAACAATGTAACCTCATATCCTGTAAATGGATTGGTAGGAGATTTACCAAAAGGACAAGATTCATTTGCTGAACTAACAACAGGATTTCCAGTACAGTCTCCATATATATAGTAACCTGACTCTATTCTACGATTAGTTAAAGTTCCATTCCACACACTCCCAACGTTATCCATACCTTGTCCCGCAGGTATTTCAAAGGTTAAATACTGCCCGGTTGATATTTTGTATGGATTGTTAGTATTGAACTTATTTACTGGTATTGGATTTGCCCATTGACAAACGCCATTTAAAATACTCGAACCATTTGGACAATTTGACGAGTTTTGATTAGAAGCACCCGCAATTTCCGGATATGAATTATAAGAACAGGAATTAATTACTTTAATTTTACGTACTACTGGTGATACATTTCTAACAGTAGCGGTAAATGTTGCAGGCAATATTGCCTCATCGCCACCTTGTGCAGATGCCTGAAATGAGGCAGAAGATCCAATTACTTGTGCAGATGCAAACAATTGATTAACTACTTTCATATAGCAAACAGGGCTTTCACTACTCATAACACAGGAAGTAACGTTATAATAATAGGCAAAAGAAAATGCTGGATTAATGCCTGTACCTGGTAGTGTTACCGTAATTGGTGCAGAATCTCCATTTATTAGCCTTAGGGTAGCAAGTATCTGCCCTCTTGATTGATCAGTAGAAGCCGGTAACCCCATGCTTGGCTGATCAAATACTAACTGAGGTTGCTGGTTCTTATTTGTTATGGTTACTTGAGCAGTTGCACTGTAACCACTTACACCGGTACTAATTGTACTATTTCCAGCTGTAACACCACTAACAGTGATATCACAAGATTTTTGGTCTGTTGATAATGTACAGGTATTTGGCGTTACTGTTACATTACTATTATTAGCCGCAATTGGAACAGTTAAATTGTTAACGTTAGAACTATTTTCTAGAAGCAACTTCATAGGATATGTGCTATTTGTTTTAACAGTTATATTTGAGGGAACAAAAGCCAAAGATCCTTTTATAATTACTGAACTAGGTACTACCGTTACCTGACTTGTTACACTACTATAACCGGATGCAGATGCAGTTATGGTACTTTGCCCTATGGCACGCCCAGTAATTTTGATTGTACATACGTTGTGTGGAAACTTGCTATCAAAAATACATGTTGTTGGTGACACACTGATATTATTGTTACTACCCGCAATATTAACTGCTAAATTTTTAATTCCTTGTCCACCATCATAATATAGCTTTACCTCAGTCGAATCACCAAACACAACCGACTCTGTGCTACTAGCAAAAGCAAGATGACCTTTTACTTCTGCATTTGAGACATTAAATGTCATTCCAGCAGACTCATACCCACTAGCAGAAGCTGTAACTGCATCTGTACCAACAGTTTTCCCTGTAACTAAAAATATACACTTTGGACGTAAACTGGATAGTATACATGCATTGGCTTGATTGAAAGATACATTAGAATTTTCTTCTGAAAGAGTTACCGTAAAAGGAGAAATTCCAGAACTTCCAACCAAACTAACAGTTGCTTCTTCCGTTTCCCCTGGCTTTAATATTTGACTTGATGCTGATATAACTATATTTCCAGGCTGAGACTCATTTGTTACATTTACGTTATTTGTTGCCTGTAAATTGTATTCGGTAGAAGTAGCCGTGATTTGAGCACTACCTAAACTAAGACCATTAATAGTTACTTCACAAAATTTTTCATTGCTATTAAAGGTACAAGATTTTTGTTCCGGTACTGCTATATCTGAATTAGAGCTGGCTAGATTAACTGTTAAATTATTAATGTTAGATCCAGAGAGAAGTTTTAGCATGACTTTAGTGTCTTGCCCAAGAGTGACAGATTCCACACTGGGTTCAAAAGTCAGCCCTGTTATTACATTACTTTGGACAACGTCCAAAGATGTACTTGCTGATACAGCTGTAGGGGAAACTGCTAGAATTATTGCATTACCTATATTATTTCCTCGAACTCTTACTTCACATGAATTATTGAATCCACTTTCATCACTTAATGTGCAAACACTATTAACAATAGTTGCTATGTCTGGATTAGATGATTGTATAGAGACATTAGTACTGTTTGTAGCAGTTGATTTAGTTAAAGTTAATTTTAGCTCGGTTATAGAATTTTGTGATACTTTATACTGAGAATCCTGGAAAGATAATATTCCATTCTTAATAGAACCATTTCCACTGCTGCCGCCACCACTACAGGATGTGATTGCAATAGCTGCTAGGCTGATACAAATAAACCTTTTCATGATTGTTCCTTAAAATTAAAAATTAGTTAACATTAACAACTTACTACGTAACATTAGAGATTAAATAAATATTTCATCTAACCAGTCATAAACAATACAATTTGCAAAACCTAAATTAGTAACTTGACAATGGGTATCAGCACCATCCTCGCTCGTGAATTTATATGAGTGCTGAAATTTTATATTTTCAACAAAATAATTAAATTGTCTTAAAGGTTCACCTCCTTCACCATCTCCAATTAAAGCCAGAACAGGACAATCTATTAATTCCAAGCTTTCACTTATATCAAACTCTTGTAAATAGTTTATTGTCTCACTCATTAAATTATGCCCAAAACGCAATAATAAGTTTGCAGTTTGTTCTTTAAGACTGGGTGGCATGATTTCATCTGGTATGTAAGGAATATCATCATAACTAAAATCCTGAAAGTCATTGCCTTGATTATCAGCAAATCCAAGGATGTAGGAACAGAGATTAATGATTGGTGAATTTGCAATTAATGCTTTTATTCTTGGTTCGTAGCAGGCGGTTCTGGATGCAAAATACCCACCAAAACTAATTCCCATCAATGCTAATTTATCCAAATCTATCCATTTGTAGAATCTTTCAATTTCGTCCAGCAGTATTGCTACTGGTCTCTCGAAATCTGGTTCAAAGAATGTTCGTGTATTAAATCGCACAGAATCCATTTGGCCTGGTCCTGCAAAGCAAATTACATTATATCCACGCTCAAGCGCAGCAATTCCATAGCTAATGAAAGACTCTTCGAGAGTTCCATCAAATCCGCTTACAATTAGGATGGTTTTTCTTTGAACCGCTTCTTTATCAGGAGAAACTATATAATAAGGTAATTGTTGATTTTTATAGGCTACAAAATTGGCTTGAAAATGATAGTTGGTTAACTTTAAATAATTAAGAAAACAATCTCTGGACTTTAATCCGTACTGTTTATGCTCCGGTTTATGTGAGTGAATAAAGTATTCAACTGATCGATAACTATTTGCTGCCTTAAGAAATTGTTCTCGACTGCTAACATAATGATGCTTATGTAATCTATTAACTGCATCTAAATCTTGTTTTCTTGCTAATTTTAAGAATTTATCGACCCACTCATTAGCATTCTCACACTCCATTCGTGAGACACAAGACAAAGTTTCGCCAATTGATGTGCCACCATAATTGGCAGAACCAAGCTGACGCAAAAGCTGAAAATCCATCTCTGCATCATCAAAGCCCTTTACTCTTGTTATACTTCTTGTAGTATCAGCCATGTTTTGCTCCCAATATTAAAAATTAGGCGTAAGCGTGTAAGTAAAAGAGCAGCTACCAAGTGTCGCATTGTTTTGTGAAAATGATACTGTTTGTATTGTTGTAAATACATTATTTGATACTGCACAATTATTATATGCCTGTACTGCTGTAATTCCACCGTTTGATTGACTGTTTGAAAAGCATGGATTATTATTTAAATTTATAGGTGTCGGAGAACACTGGCCATCTCCGGTACACTCTATTCCGGCGGCATTAATTACAACAGGATTACTTGGAGCAAAACTGTTGCTATCGCATGTCAATTCATCTGGAAGAGTACCGCTCAAACTATAGTTAGAAATTGCAGCAGTATAAAAACCAGCAGTTAAATATTGAGGTGATGGAGATGAGCTACTGCTACCACCACTATTACATGAAACCAAAAGAACAGCCGAACTTAACAATGAAAGTATAAAACGATTTTTCATAAAACTTCCTTATAAATAAATTTGTATTTTAAATACTAATTGAATATCCATACTTCCGTTTTTAATTAATATTCAATTAATACTATTATCACCTCCAGTATAAAACATCACGTGACGTGATGTTCAAGCACTAAATAAATGCTATTTTATTGCACATTGCTATTATTTGCAATATTATATTGATATAATTACATATTTTAAATTCATTGAAAGTACGCACAATTAAACATTATGTTGCTTTTTACAACCATGATATAATTTCATTGCTATTAACAAGCAATATTTTGATTATATGACTGGAGTAATCATGACACAGCAATGGAGTGTAAAAGAGTTCTGTAAAATAACTGGCTTATCCATACGTACGTTGCACTATTATGATGAGCAGAATATTTTAGTCCCTAGCTATAAAAAAGAAAGTGGGGCTCGTTATTACTCAAATGAAAATTTATTAACTGTTCAGCAAATTACCACTTTAAAGTGCGCTGGTTTTGATTTAAAAAAAATTAAACAAATTCTAACCATCTCGGAGTTTAATCTTTTAAAATCATTGCAATTACAAGAAGATATTTTACTTGATAATATTGCACAACTTAATAAAGGGGTAGTTATCCTTAAAGAAGGTATTGAACAATATACCAAGACTGGTAATATTGATTGGAATACTATGAGCAAGCTGCTAAAGTCATTTAAAATATCACACAGTGAGCTCACTAAAAAGTGGTCGAAACGTAATTTCTCAATCGAAGAGCGCAAATTTTTTGGTGATAAAACGTTCCAAAAAACTAAAGTTGATTATATGCAACCATGGATTGACTTATTTACCCAAGCTACTATAGCGTTAAGACATGGTAAAGATCCACATTCACCGGAAGTACAGCTACTAGCTCAAAAATGGATAGATTTATGGATAGAAATGTCCCAGAAACAGTATCCTGATAATCCAGAGCTAGCAAATAAGATGTGGGAATTAATGAAGTCTGGAGATATTCCAAATGGGTTAATTGAGGGTTATGACCATGAAGTAATTTTGTATATGAATAATGCTATGGAATATCTCGAGAAATCTACTAATTACGGATAAAACTATTGACAACAATATTACATTGAATGCGATTAGCCATTACTTCACCAGTTATTTTTGCAGGATCTTTACTACACCAAGCATCTAATGATTTTTTAAGATCATTAATATTCTGATTACCCTATTTAGCAGTAACACCAAACGCTACGTTTCTTTTTACCAATGTCAGTACCAATACTATAAAATAGACACTTAAAATAATCATTTTTCGAGGGAAGATCATATGTTTACAGGATGGAGAAACCACCCGAGAAGTCTGAAACGGCTTTTCTTTACCGAAATGTGGGAACGCTTTAGCTTCTACGGCTTAAATGCGGTCTTAGTACTATTTCTTACTAAAGCGGCGCATATACCAGAAGATTTAGCTTTAATCATATTCGGTAGTTATGTAACATATGTTTATCTCTCGACTACAATTGCTGGATTTCTTGCCGATCGACTTTACGGTTATGCAAAGGTTGCATTCATTGGCGGTATATTCATCCTGATTGGGCACCTGACGATGGCTTTATCAAATTTTAGTTTCTCGTTATTCTATTTCGGTCTTGGTTGTATCGCTACAGGAACTGGACTACTAAAACCAAATGTCTCGGTCATGGTTGGTAAATTATATTCCGACGAACATGAAGATATGCGCGTTCAGGGATTTAATATTTATTATATGGGAATTAATATCGGTGCGGTGATTGCCCCAACTGCGGTTGGTTTTGTTGCCGAAAAAGTTGCTTGGCATGCAGGATTTGGGCTAGCAGCAATCGGAATGGCACTTGGCTTATATATCTTTAAACGTGGTGAAAAAGAATTCCCAGCTAATTGTAAGGTTGCCAACAATCAACTAATCAACTCTCGCTTTGCTGGAATCAAACTAAACGTTTGGGTCTATGTAATGCTTTTGGCTTTAGCAGCAATCTTTGCTACACTATTGGCAAATCCGATTCAATCAACAGTAGTTTCGGGAATCTGTCTCTTAATCCTTGGCGGTTACATAATCTCATTATGGCGCAAACTAACTATTGAAGAACGCAGTAAAGTTTGGATTATTCTGGTATTATCGATATTCTCAGTTAGTTATTGGACATTATCTAACCAGACTATTGCAAGCTTACCAATTTTTATTGACCGAGTAGTTGATTTAAGTTATTTTGGGATTATGATTCCCGCTTCAAGTATCTCAAGTTTCTATTCACTAATCCTTATTATTCTTGCACCAATAATTGCTTGGTTCTGGAATTTCACCAAAACCATTAATCATGAACCCGGTTATGCTGGTAAATTCACTATCGGATTAACCATCGCCACACTTGCCTTTGTCTTCATCATCTTCGGAATAATGCAAGCTGAGCACGCTGGCAAAATGAGCTTATTATGGATATTAGCCTGCTATAGTTTACTAGGCTTTGGTGAATTATGTATTTCACCAAATGGATTAGCTTTAGTTACCAAATACGCCCCACAAAATCTATCTGGTATCATGATGGGCTTATGGTGGATGATTAATGCTTTTGCTGGTTTAACCGCGGGTTTAGTTGCTCAACTGATTGGCTTTCAATCCACTGCTCAGTTAGAAGTTGACCAACAGCTACCAATTT
>JACCDG010483742.1_pt1 | contig 12476 bp, 16 predicted proteins | sample 7442471 | NCBI WGS metagenome assembly JACCDG01 (sample SAMN15323444, study PRJNA562643) | freshwater metagenome | isolation source: river surface water | place: USA:Blue River Watershed | collected 2017-08-17 | reverse complement strand
GACGACAACACGTTCATGTTGTGCGCCCCGACGTTTACCGAAAACCGGTTGCGAAACCCCGGGCTGCGGCGCGCCATGGTCTGGGCATCACCAAACACGATGCGAGCCTGGTCACGGGTGGTGGCCAAGGAATACACCTCGGCGCCACCTTCACGGTCGGCTGCCAGCATGTACAGCGCTACCGCCGACGACAAGGTGGACTTAGCGTTACCGCGCGGCACCTCGATGTACGAACGCCGAAAACGTCGCTTGCCGTCATCCTTCACCCAGCCGAACACTGTTGACAGAATGAACACCTGCCAGGGTTCCAGGCTTATCGGTTCGCCGGCAAGTGGCCCCTTCACGTGGGGCAGCCGCTCGATGAAAGCGCACAGGTTGTCGGCCGGATGAAAGCTCCGGCCATCCCGGTCCACCAGTTTGGGGTTGAAGCGGTATGGACTACCTTTGCCCTTGAAGCGGGCCAGGTCGTTGAGTTGCCGTTGGCACGCCAGCTGCACCCAACGGCAGGCCAGGATGTCGCCGGCCACGACTTGTTCGGCATAGCGTTTGGCCATGGCCGCGTAATTGTTTGCGACCATCAGCCAGCAATGTCCGCCCAGGGGTCCAGGTCATCGTCCGCTGCTTCCATTGGAAGCGTAACGCGGGAACGGGATGCCGGTGTGAATCCCATCTCCGTGGCGGCTTTTGTCATGATCTGAGCTTGCTTGTTTGCAATGGCCAGGTACGGTGACTGCATCGGCACCCCCGTGTTAGGGGCTTTGACCAGCAGGCCAGTCTTGGCAATGCCTGCCTGGGCTTTGCGGTACAGATCTGCCGCACAGGCCCAGATTTCCAGCACCGACATGTCGAGCTTTCTCAGAAGGTGCGGCGGCGCGCATTCCAATGCATAACGCCAGGCGGCCTTGGCACCCTCAGGCATGTAATCGGGCGGATCGACCAGATCCCCTTGGGGCTTGGGTTCCCGTAGGTTGGTGCGGCACTTTTGAAGCGTTCCTTTGATCTGCTTGACCTTGGTCGGCAGCGGCTTACGACCGGCCATGAATGTCCCCATCCGGGGGATCCCCCCCTGTTTCAATTTGCACGCACAAAAAATTGGGCAAGCGCACGCATCTGCGCCTGCCAACCGTAGAGATTCGACCCCCCTAGGGGGGTGTCTGGCGGTCTAGCGCCGACCGGCAGTCTCTCTGGCCGTCTTGCGGTTGTGGCAAGAGGCGCAGAGAGGCTGCAGGTTGGCCCTGTCAAAGCGGGCGCCACCGTCCTTGAGCGGCACCACGTGGTCAACAACGGTGGCTGCAACCAACATGCCTTTCGCTTGGCAGGCCACGCACAGCGGACCATCACGCAACACCGCTGCCCTCAACGCCCGCCAGTCCTTGGACTGGTAGAAGCCGACCTCGGCATCAAAGCCGCGCCTGGCTCGCCCGTAGTCACGGTGAGTGCTGGCCTGGTGTTGGGGGCAAAAGCCTGGGGTCGCCAGTACCGCTGCGCACCCCGGGTATCGGCACGGTGTGGGGGCACTTCGGGGCATGTTGGGGTGTGGATCAAGAAGGAAGCGACAGATGTTCTGAAATGACTTGTCTTCTTCGAGAAGTGAAGCGTTCATACGAACGTCATCAACAACCGCATGGAGCACGCATGTCCTACAGCAACACCAAATTCACAGTCGATGAGCTCGGCTTCATCCAGACCACGCTCACCAAGGTCCTTTGTGCCGTGGCCGCAGGAGAGTTGGATCTCAAACAACTGGCCAGAGAAGAACTGGCCTCCCGTGGCCTTGATCTCAACGGCAACTGGGTGGGCTTCGATCGTGCCCGCCAGCTTCACAAACTGGAGGGCAAACAGTGATGGACACAAAAGCCCGCGACCAACTGCTGGAGCGCATCGCTGCCGAGCACCTCTCTGTCGAGACGCTTCAGACACGCAACAGCGACCGCTTGGACTTCTATGACGTGAGCGTCTGGGGCATCCGGCAAGCCCTTATCGACGCCTTCGAAGCTGGGCAAAAAGCCAGCGCCAAACAAACCCCCAACTGATCAGGAGATACAACATGTCCAACCAACTCACGCCCACCCAACACGCCATCTTGTCCCATGCTCTGGCTCAGACACAGGGCAAATTGCTCTGGTTTCCTGATGCCCTCAAGGGTGGCGCCAAAGACAAAGTCATCGACAGCCTTCGCCGCGGTGGCCTGATCGCTCAGATCAAGCACGAGACCGTGGTCACCAAGGCTGGTTACGAAGCCCTGGGTCTGAAGCCACCATTCATTGAACACCGCGAGGTCAGAACCCGCGAGAACAGCAAGCAAGCGACCGTGATTGCAATGCTCAAACGCCCGGAAGGTGCCACCGTCGACCAAATCTGCGAGGCCACTGGCTGGCAGCCACGGTCCGAGGTGCCATGGCCGGCGCACTCAAAAAGAAGCTGGGCCTGAACATCACCTCGGACAAAGCGCCTGGTGGCGTCCGGATTTACAGCATCGCTTCGTGATCAGCCACAACCAATGACTCATCGACGACAGGGCACACACGCGTGGCTTTGCCGCCGGTGAACTCCTCCCAACGTTTGACGATGACGTCCACGTATTTGGGATCGAGTTCAATGAGCCGGGCACGACGTCCGGATTTTTCGCAGGCAATCAACGTGGAGCCGGAGCCACCGAAAGGATCAAGCACCAGGTCGCGGGTCTTGCTGCTGTTTCGCACGGCACGTTCCACCAGTTCCACCGGCTTCATGGTGGGGTGCAAATCGTTCTTGGCGGGTTTCTTGACGTTCCACACGTCACCTTGATCACGGGCGCCGCACCAGTAGTGATCGGTGCCGTCTTTCCAGCCGTAGAGGATGGGCTCGTATTGGCGCTGGTAATCCGCACGACCCAGCGTGAAGGTGTTCTTGGCCCAGATGATGAAGGTGGACCATTTGCCACCAGCAGCGCGAAACGCAGCTTGCAGGGTATCGAGTTCACTGGAGGACATGGCGATGTACACCGCGCCCTTGGTTCGATTGAGGATGTTGTCGCAGGCATCGAACAAGAAGCTGCCGAACCCTTCGCCCAGGTTGTCGTTCATGATGGGGCGATTCTTGCCACGCATCTTGTCCTTGGCCGTGTTGGCGTAGTTCACGTTGTAGGGTGGGTCGGTGAAGGTCATGTCCACCAACTCCTCACCCAGCAAGGCGTTGTAGTCATCGGCCTTGGTGGCGTCACCACAGAGCAGCTTGTGCTCACCAAGCACCCAGATGTCACCCGGCTTGGAGACCGGAGTCTCGGTGACCTCAGGTACCGCATCTTCATCGGTCAAGCCGTCTTGGGTTTTCTCTTCGCCGGCAATCAGAGCCTCCCACTCCTCGGTGGAAAAGCCCGTGAGGCCAAGGTCAAAGCCCGCGTCCTTTAGCTCGGACAACTCGATGCCAAGCAGTTCGTCTTCCCACGAGGCGTTCTCACCGATCTTGTTGTCGGCCAGGATCAAGGCTCGACGCTGGGTGTCGGTAAGGTGCTCCATCGGCACCACAGGAACCTCGGCAAGACCAAGTTTGCGAGCCGCCAGCAGCCGACCATGCCCGGCAATAACGTTGCTCGCGCCATCGATCAGGATGGGCGCACCCCAGCCGAACTCACGAATGCTCGCAGCGATCTGAGCCACCTGAGCATCGGAATGCTGCTTGGCATTGCGCGCATAGGGGATCAACGAATCGACCGCGCGGTATTCGAGTTTGATGGGGTTCATGAAGGCCTGAAATGAAAAACCCGCCTCGCAGCACCGGGTGCATGGGGCGGGTTTGAAGGGCAGAAAACAAAACGCCCACCGAGATGAACTGGGCGGGCGTGATTTGAGTGATTAGCTGAATACTAGCTCTTCGATATATATTGGTCAAGCACTTTTTCTACTCACCAAGAGGTAATCTCTGGCAACGAATCTCGGAAGTCGTCGGGGTCCACATAGTCGACGTCAGGGGTGGGTGAAAGATGCAATTCCCAACCCGACTTAGGAAATGTCCAGATTTCATCCTGCCAGCGCGTCACTACGTACTCGTTTTTTGTCCACCGGAACCTACTAGGAGTAACCCACCCAAACCGATCTCTCCGATTAAAGATCACCCCATCACCGGGGCGCATTTCAAAATTTACTGTGAGGCCGGTCAGAGGTGACTTTCGGTAACTTGGATTGAGATCGTCAGGATCATCGTAATTTCCCAATCGGATCGAGGCGGGGCTATCCAGTGTTCCACTATCCATAACGGAAACATAGAACGGCTCGGGTACACACTCAACACGTTTTACCTGCGTAACTACGAAGTCACACGGATCGTTGCCGTCCTTACGCCCTCGAAACTTTTCACCGAAGAAAAGCTCTTTTTCCTTCTCAGATGGTTCAATTTCACCTGAAACAGGCTTTTCGAGCTCGAAGTTAGCCGTATCGCCTTTTGAGTTTATAGCGAGGACCTGCGCTACAAGCTTGAATTTCTGCAGCATGGCTTTTTCCCAGTATCAACGAGCACTCAAATTGCTTCCCGGTCGAATCGAGGTCTTCATCATAAAGCGAAACACTTGAGATCCACAGGTATCTAACCCTTGCGTGAATATCCGTAGTGAACTGCAAGCACTGCGAGCGCACCGACCAGGATGCCTTTGGCCTCGTACTGATTGAGCGTTCGGCCGTTCCACCCCTCAACGGCAGACCACTCTTTCACGCTGCGACCCAGACCTGCCACATGCCACACGGCGCAGCCTCCCGGGCTGCTGATTCCGCCTACCGCGTCGAGCGCCTCATGCATGCGTTTGCGTGCCCAGACCACCCGCTCGGTCATGCTGTCTTTCCACTGACCACCGGGAATGCGGGTGAGCGGCGGAGCGCCTGCCGGATCCATCTGGGCAAAGACAAAGGTTCGGTTGAAGTCCTGGCCTGCGTCGTGCATTTGCGGCGTGATCGAACCGTTGCGCAGCAAGATGCCCAGGGAGTCGATGCAGCGAAAGTGCTCGGTACGGTAGCTCGTGCCCTCTTCGGCAAGGCTGTTCCACTCGGCAAGCCGGCCGCCGACCAGGCGAACGACACTGCCGTGCTCCAGGGGTTGAGTGAGCGGTTTTTTAGCCATGACGGGCACCTCCCGCAGTGCGTCCGGCACTTTGCGCCAATGCCCAGTCCAGGACGGCCAAGGCATCAGCCTCGTTGTCATCTGCCACCAGGTAGCCTCGGGCACGCACAGCAGAAACCATCTCGGACTTGCCAGCGTTTCCCTTGCCGGTCACATGGCGCTTGAGGGTGCCCACCGGCACGCCCTGGTAGGCAATTCGGTGGTGCTCACACCAACTGGTGAGCGTCGCCAGGAAGCCGCCGTAGGCATGCGCAGCGTCCACGCCAAGGTGACGACGCACCTCTTCGAAATAAACGGCGCCAAGGCCGGATTCAGCACCTTGCGGAGCCGTCGTGGTCAGCAGCTCATTGAGCCAGCGGCGAAAGCGCAAATAGCGCATGCCGCCACCTTCGAAGCGCTGCGGCTTGAAGCTGACAAAGCCGTGATGGATAGACCCGTCCGCCAAGCGCAGTGCCCAGCCGGTGGTGGTGCCCAGGTCCAGCGCCAGGATCGCCCGTGGTGTGGCGTGCGGTGTGTCGTTGGTGTGTTGATGCATGGGGAGCCCTCCAAGGATGCGAACAAGCGCTGCTGCCAACTTGTTCAAGCGACCTGGAGGAGCCCGGGCACCGCCGGGTCAGGGCTGGTGCGGCTCCCTCATGTCCGGTTTCGTTACGGCTACGGGGAAGTTAATGCGGTGCGCAATGGACTGCAAACAAATTTCAATACTTCATCTTTCAACGCCAAGACAGGGTGCCCAGGCGTAGTAGAGAGATATTTCAATATTTATTTATTTCAATCTAGTTCTCTTTCTCTCTGGTTCTGTCTTGGCTGGGCTTCGCGCGCGCGAGGCTCTAGGCCCCCACTATTTATATGTGTATCTCTAGTGGGGGCTTTGAAAGATGAAATAACTGAAGTTGCCCGTCTCGGGCGCTGCCTGCACCTCATAAGACCTTGATCCACTGGGCCGGGCGGCCCTTGCTTTGCAGGGCCATGGTCTCGATTAGTCCAGCCTCGGCCAGGGTGCGCAAGACCCCATCGCGTTGGCGGTGGTCCATGAACTGGGTGCGCCGGGTGAAGTCGCTCTTGGACATGCCGGCCATGCCCGCGTCCCGCAGGATCTGCATGGCCCTCTTGTGGTGCGACTCCACCTGGTTCTCCGACACCCGGGCTGATGCCTCGCGGATCGTGAGCTCGGCGCAGTGCCGCGACAGATTGATGCCCCATTCGGCATCGTGATCCTCGATCTGCGGATCCACGGGATCACGCGAGACCGCACGGATGAGTGCCAGCTTGGTGGCGTTCTCCTCGATCCGCGCCAAGATGGACGAAAAACCGGTGCCGCGCGAGGTGCGCAGCCGCTCCACCAACTCCTGGTCCAGCAAGCGAAAGGTGGCCCGGGCCTGCGGGGTCATCGGCACCACGCGGGGGTCAACCAGCACCTCATCAATGGCGCCCACATCCGTCAGATTGCCGTTGAGCTTACCGCCACCCTGGTGGATGAGGATGAGCCGGTCAATCAGGTCCTGCGGTGGATCGATGATGCCAAAGGCCTCGTTGCTGTCCGGGAAGTCGTCCTCGCTTTCCATGATCAGAAAGCGTGCCAGCGACCCATCGGCCACGTTGGAAGCCTGCAGGGCCTGCCAAAAGTGCAAAGGCGTGGTGGTGCCGTAGATGCAGGCACACGGCTGGTGGATGGCGCGGTGGGCATTGTTGTTTTGGGTGCTGGCGTACTCCACCCCAAAGTAGGTGGTGCCCGAGGTGGTGTACAGCTCAGTCATCAGATCTAGGATTTCGCACACGTAGCGCGGCGAGCGCTTGCGGTCGGCCGCTGCCGAGAGGAACATGCCGAACTCATCGAGCTGAAACAGGATGGCAGGCTGACGCTGGATGGCTGTCAACAAGCCTGCACCGGACGCGATCTTGTTGCCGCCCAGGTATTGCAACAGGTTGGCCTTGCGAAACAACTCGTTGATCACCACGCGACTGTGGTTCTTGCCGGCACCGCTCTCGGCAATGCCAACCACATAAAGGTTGGAGCGGATATTGCTCTCGGTGCGGTACTTGCGCCCCATGAGTGCTCCGATCGCGCACAGGCTGGCTCCCAGGGCCAACACGGGTTGCGGCCGTTTGGCTGTGGCTGCCATCAGGGTCATCATGTCGGCAATGACGCCGCCCACCTGGTCCCATCCGGCAGGCATGGGCTTGGGCGGTGGCAGTGCCACTTGGGCGGGCTCCAGACTGATAGGGTCTGCGGCCTGCAATGCATTGAGCAACTCGCGCGCTGGGTGGTGGCCGTTCATGACGATCTCACCGTTGAGTTGAAGCTGCGCATCGGGCTCCCAGCCACTGTCGAGCGCCAGCTTGTAGATCGTGCCGGCGCCAATGCGCTGAGGCGCGAAGCTGCGCCAACTGCGTGCGGTGGTCTTGGGCTCGTTTTTCTGAGAAGTCTGCGACCAGGCCTCGAACAATGGCCAGCCATCGTCACCAAGGGCGCCTTTGATGGCCATGCCAATGCGCACCCAACTGTCGTAGTCCAGGTCGGCGTTGACGATGTGCCGCAAGGCATCCTCGACGGCTTCAAAAGTGCCGCGCTGCTCCGGCAAGTTGGCGCACTCGATAGGGGCACGCAAGCCAACCCCCAGGCTCTTTGGGCGCAGATCTGCGGGGATCAGCCGGTAGGCCTCCTTGGCGAACTCGCGCGCCTGGGCCTCCGTGATGCCGGGTAAGTCATCGGGGCTCAGGTCTGCCAAGGTGCTCACTGGCCAGTCGTAGGGCTTGCCGGTATCAGGGTGAATGCCATAAGCGATGAACTGTTGGCCAGATCCCAGCACCTCGATGGGCGGATACTTGAAGCCGGAGAACGGTTGCACAGCGCGGTAGACAAGCAGGCGCTTGGGCGCGTGTCCAATGCGAACCGCTGGCGTGTCGCCCAGCATGCGCTTGGCCAGGGCCTCAATCTCCAATGCCACCGAGGGTGAATCGAGCACATCAATGTCGATGCCAATGACGCGGCCAGCGGCAATGCCGATACCGGCCTCGGGCCAGTTGCCCCAGACATCCACTTCGTTGTCGGTGGTGTCACGCTCGCAGTGACGGCTCCATTTAGGGTACTCGTGCCAGGCACCTAGTTTGTAGAGGCCAGGCTTTTTGGTGTTGGGCTGGATCGGCAGGATGGGAAAACCGCGATCGACCAGGGTGGCACCCAACTGCGCCATGTAATTTTTGTTTGTCATGGCGTTCCTCAAAATGGTGGGTCATCGGCATAGGCCTGGCGCAGAAAGTCTTGGAATGCGGTCACCGCCACATCAATGAGCGTGGCCCACTCCTGCTCGGTCCAGCTGGCCAGGTCGGTCTTGCCCACCTGCTCGACATAGGCGCCCGCGCTCATGCCGGCGGCTGCCAGCGCGTTGGACTCGTGTTTGTTTGGATCAATCATTCCCTTCAACCTTGCTGTTATGCCCTGACAACGACGCGAGCACTGCTTGCTGTCTGGTGCTCGCTCACGGAGATAGCGAGGCGCAAACCCGTAGCCACGGGCGTCACGCCTGCAAATCACACACATCATGAAAACTTCGCCCCGACGATTTCGGTGTAGCGCCCGCTGGGGCGAACCGCGATCTCGGACGGGCAGCGCAACTTGGCCGAGCACGCGATGGCCTCATCGACGCGCCGTGGCAACGGGACGCCCTGGGCGCGGTTGGCCCACCAGGTGGCCGCTTTTTGGCGGGGATAGCCCTGGTGCTCGATGCAGACCCACTCGCTGTGGTGTGTGAGGCCACTCCAGTAATCCACTCGCAGTGATGGCGGCTTGCCTGGCTTGTCGTGGCGGGCGTAGGAGACGCGGGTGACAGGCACCCACTGAGATTTTCCGGAGGTGAGGATGTCCAGGTTGCTGGCTTTGGCGTCGAGCTTGAGCTCGGGCGGCGGAAACACATGGCCGCAATCGGGGCACTCGCGCACCGAGGCATGGACGATGCTGGAGCACTTTGGACAGGCCTTGGTGGGTGCGACGCCATCCTCACCGCCCTTGGGGCGTTTGGGCTTGATGGCATCAATGGGGCCGTGGCGGGCGATGTTGCCGGCAAAGTCCAGCACCAGGCAATCGGTCTTGCCCGGCGCCAGGCGGCAACCACGGCCCACGATCTGCACATAAAGGCCCGCAGATTTGGTGGGGCGCAGCATGGCCAGCAAGTCCACACCCGGGGCGTTGAAGCCCGTGGTCAGCACGTTGGCGTTGGTCAGGCACTGGATGCGGCCCGCCTTGAAGTCATTGATGATGGCCTCGCGCTGCGCGCCGGGCGTGTCTCCAACAATGGTCTCGCAGCTCACACCACGCGCTCGGATCGCATCGCGCACGTGATAGGCGTGGTCCACACCGGCACAGAAGATGAGCCAGCTTTTGCGGTCCTTGCCGTAGGAGAAGATTTCGTCAACGGCGGCCTGGGTGATTGAGTCCTTGTCTACCGCCACCTCCAGGTCTTTGGCGATGAACTCACCGCCGCGGGTGCCAACGCCAGTGATGTCGATTTGCGTGGCCATGCGCTTGGAGATCAGCGGTGACAGATAACCCTGGTCGATCAACTCGCGCACCGACACCTCGTAGGCCACGTCGGTGAAGATGGCGTCCTCGCCTTCGTGCAGGAGGCCTGAGTCCAACCGATACGGCGTGGCGGTCAGGCCTATGACTTTCATCTGTGGGTTCAGGCGCCCCAACTCCGAGAGGAAACGGCGGTACATGGTGTTGCTCGAGCGCGGAATCAGATGGGCCTCGTCAATCAGCACCAGGTCACACTGCTGCACGTCATAGACACGCTTGTGGATGGACTGGATGCCAGCAAAGAGGATGCGCGCGCCTATGTCGCGCTGCTTCAGGCCCGCTGAGTAGATGCCTGCTGGGGCTTGTGGCCAGAGCTTTTTGAGCTCGGCGTGGTTCTGCTCGATCAACTCACGCACATGGGTCACGATCAGGATGCGCTGATCCGGATAGGCCTTGAGCACCCCCTCGACGAAGGTGGCCATGACCAGGGACTTGCCGCCAGCGGTCGGGATCACCACCAGCGGATTGCCGGTGGCCTCATGGAAATAGTTGTAAATGCCTTGGATGGCGCCGCTTTGATACGGTCGTAAGGTCAGACTCATGCTTGTGCTCCTGAAAAGGTGTTCGCGTACTTGTTCTTACCGGTGTCGCGCCAGCGATTCCCACTGGCGAACTCGTACTCGACCCAGTCCTCGCCAGCATCGACTTGCTGGCCCGGCACCAGCGATGGGATGAAGAGGTGCATGGCGCAGGCAGCACGCTGGTCGGCCTCGGTCAACCGGCGGTGGTGACGTGCGCAGTGCCACCCACCGTCAACGGGTGTGGCATGCAGGCAGGTTCTGCAATTGATCTCGGGGGCCGCCGCGTCTGCTGCACCCGCGTGGCAGACCGGTGCGTGGTCACACATGCGGCACTGGTACCAGGCAGGATCGGTGCTGATCCGCGGCGGTGGGGTGGCCGCGAAGATGACGCGCTCCGCCTTGGCCAATAGGCCCTGCGCAAAAGCCGGATCTGCCTCGACCCGTTCGACGTAAACGTCATCGGTGTCCTTACAGACCGCCAGATACATCGCCCGGGTCAAGCCCATGAGGTGCATGTAGGTCTGCATCTGGGCAAAGTGCAGCGGCTTGCTGTCGCGCACTTTCTTGGCCATCAGGTCGTTAAAGCTCTTGACCGAGTGCGTCTTGAACTCCAGCACGTGCCAGGTCTTGGGCGCCTCCAGCAGGTTGATGGCCACTCCGTCCAGCGAGCCACCAAAGTGACCGCCATGGGCTTGAACCCGAAACTGGCGACCCGTGTCCGGATCAACTTCGAGAACTGTCGCGCCAGTGCGGCGCAGGTTCTGAACCAGCCGGGCTTCTTCCAACTGGCCGGTTTCAAAAAGGCGCAAGAGTCGGCCAGGATGCTGGGCGCGGGTGACCCAGCGGAAGTCAAACCAAAGGGCACGCTCACATTCCTTGCCGATCAGCGACGCGCCAAGGTGGGCACGAAACCCATCTCCCGCGTCGGCTTCGTAGGCAGCGAAGATCGCGTCACGGGTGGGGCTGGTGATGGTGGGTAACTCAGCCATGCTGCACCCCCTGTTTGGCGTGAAGCTCGCGGGCGCGGGTGACCGCGGCCTGCCAGCGTTCATCATCGCAATCGGCACGCAGCACCTCGATCAGCGCATCCTTGAACCTGGCACGGTGGCTGACGGGCTCGGCCGCATTGAGCTTGGCCATGTGTGCGGTCAGCTGCGCCAGCTCCTGCTGTTTCAGGCGCAGCGCCGTCTTGGCCCGATGGAACCAGGTGGCATCCAACGACTTCTTCTCTGTCTGGCGACGGATGTCTGTCGTGGCGATCTGAATCCGGATCGACGCGATCTCATCTTGAAGTGCGGTCAGCCGCTCCCGACAGCTCGACAAGGTGTCAGGCTGTCGGACAGGCGTGGCCAGGTGAACGTGCTCATGCATGCGAGAAACCCCCTCAGGCGCTGCGCTTCCAGGGCAGACCGTTGGCCGCTGGCGTCATGGTGGGCGCCGCCGTGATCGGACGGGCGGCCTCAGTTTGCGGCGGCTGCAGGAATGCTGGGGTGGATGAAGCGGGAGCAGCAGCACCAGACGTGGCACCCGAAGTGACACGTGGCAGGTAGCGAATCGAGTTGGATTCGCCGTACAAGCCCTTGGGCGGGCGCACCCGCACATCCAGGGTCATGGGGATCAGGTGCAACTGTTCGGAGTTGCTCACCTGCATCTTGCCCACGGCGCGGCAGATCGATGACAGCGTGCGCTGGGCAATCTGCACCGTATCGGTGTTGGCGTTGACCAGGTTCAAGCGGTCGAACAGTTTGCGGCCGGCATACTGCCCGTCTAGGATGTCGACCTCCAGGTACAGATACTGGCCATGGCCGTCTTTGGTCGCACGCATTTCGCTGACGACGATCTGGCCGAGGTACTTGCCCGGGGGCAACACGTCGTAGCTGCTGCTGGGCTCAACTGAGGAAGCGTCAAAGGTTTGTCCGAATGAAGCCATGGTGATTACTCCTTTTTCAAGTGCGAGTGGTGGTTGGGGAAGGGATCAGGGTGGAATGCAAGGTTTCAGGCATGGCCTGCGCAAAGGCAGTCCATTCCAGGGGCAGCGTGTCGGGCAGGTCGTAGCGGTTCTTGGCCAGGAAGGCTGGGCGCTCGACCGTGTGAATCACACGCTCGCCGGAGCCCACTGCACGACTGACCTTCTTGTTGAAGCCGACGTCCGCCTTGACGGTGGAAATTCGGTAGTTGGCAAACAGCACGACGTCCGAGTGCTCTTGCAGCAATGCCGCTGCGCGAGCATGGAGCTTGATCACGTACCTGTCGTAGGGGTCGTGCTCAGGGGAGTCGAAGCGCTTGATGTC
>JACCDG010203834.1_pt1 | contig 12480 bp, 11 predicted proteins | sample 7442471 | NCBI WGS metagenome assembly JACCDG01 (sample SAMN15323444, study PRJNA562643) | freshwater metagenome | isolation source: river surface water | place: USA:Blue River Watershed | collected 2017-08-17 | reverse complement strand
TCCATTCATTGGTCCACTTAAATTTTTTAAAGTAACCCCAGTTACCGAAACGATTCCGTTGTTGTTATAAATGATATTTTGTAAATCGGATAAAATAATAGGTTGATCTATCTCAAAATGCTTTTGATCAAAATATTTTTTTAGTCTCGAAATAACGTTTTGAAGAACAAGTTTTTTGTTCTTTGAGGGGTCAACCACAACAGAAAACTCTAGTTTTAAATTAATTATTTGGGCATCAAGTATGTCAATTGCATCAGAAATTACTCTAAAAGAATTCAAATAAGTCTGTAGATTTTTCTTTAAGGAATCTGGAGATGTCGATAACTCTCCTGAAGAATTTCTGGAAATGATAAACAATTGAGAAGCTAAAGGATTGTTTGGGTTTGCTCTCACAGAGGCTCTGTAGACTCTTCCAAAATTTGATGGCATCGTATAAATTCTTGCCAATAAATCTGGTTTTGTTACAATTCTGTTCTGAGATGCTCTTACTGCCGGAATTCTTGTTTTTAACTCATCGACAGAAGGAGCATCGTCGCCTCCTCTTGCTTGTTTCTCGTTTGTTGCATCAACAGATTTTCTAACAAAGGCGGCAACTGCTGGGGTAGGAGAGTTGGGAAAAAGAATGTTTAAAGTTCCAACACCGCGAATAGAACCCTCTGCCACATTGTGATTTAAACCACCACCAAATCTATATTCTACAGTTAAAGTTGTGTTTGGAGTTAAAACACCAAGGGTTGTTGTTTGTAATAAATTGCCTGGATTTAATGAAAATCTTGGAAAAGTTCTTTTACCATAAAGAGGCATTGCAAATTCAGAAGGGTCTGGTACAACGTCTTCATCTAAAGTCTCAGCACCACCTCCACCAAAAGTCAAAGAAGTTAATCTTGTTTGTAAGTCTGTTCTTTTAATAAATCTGTAAGGAGCAGGAATTACGGCAAGATTTTCTTTTACAAGTTCATTGTCATCATTTCTGTTTAGGATTGCCTTATATACGGTGTCTTGAGTCAGATACTCAACTTCATAATAGACATTTCCTTGAGAATCCTGAACTGAAATTACTTCTGTGATGTTTTCTTTCGCGAGAGTAAATCTTTTAAATTGTTCAAACTCTCCAACAGAAAAAGTTTCTACTTGCCTAGAGCCGGAAATAGCAATTCCCTTTCTTGAAAGAATAAAAGCAGTTGGATTCTTATTTGCATCTCTTTGAGAAATTTTTATAGAAGCCAACAAATTTCCGTCTTGGGTTTCAGAAAAATCTAAATCTTCAGTTAATTCAAATAAAGTTCCATTGTCTGAAGGGAAAATGGTTCCTGCTTGAATTATAGGAAGACTTGCATTTAGTGGTACAGGCGGACTTGTGTCTGTATTTGCAGGAACTTCTAAGGAAACCGTTACTTCACAAACAGCCGGACTAGCACCGACAACCTCAACTCCAGCAGTTTTTAAGTGTCTCTCAATATTTCTAAGCTCTACCGCCGAGTTTGGGTCTAGTTCATGGAACTGGTGGTCTAGATAAAAGCTCTGAACGTCTCCAATATAGGCTGCCATCTCTAAAAACAAACCACCCAAAGAAGCTTCTGAAAAGTCTTTAATCTTATCAGGGAAATGAATTTTTGCATATTCATATAAATCTTGTTTAAAACCGTCAAAATCTTTATTGAGATATTTACGGGTTTTTATTTGTTTTATAATTTGAGAACGAGTATCGGATGTCATAATGATTAATCCTTAAATAACAAACAAATCAATTTCTAACTGTGCATTTGTTAAACCAATATTAGTAATTGAATATATTAATATTAATTTAACTTGTGGAATTGGTGAATTTTCTTTCTTGAAGGTTTTTGATTCATAAGCGACTGGTGTTACAAATGGCATATATTTTGAAATAGCTGTATTAATTCTTACCATCGCCTCTTCATCAAAGTTTTCCTTGTGAGAAAAATCAGCTAACAAAGGTCGTAAATTGGCTCCGAAAAAATAATTGCCTAAACGTTCACCCCAATTTGTTAAAACTAAGTTTTTCAAATTGTCTGCAATTTGGTCTTTTATATCTGTGTTCATAACAAATATACCAAAACCATCAGCCCCCATTTCAATAGGAGTTTTTATACCTATTGGAACAAGAGTCTTGTTTCTCACCAAAACATCTTCTTGACGAAAACCCTTTGTTCCTACATTTTTGAAACTTATTTGTGCCATTTTATTTAAATATTACTGTTTACGAATCAAGGAATTAAAAGTAGACCCTTCCACAAGAACAGGAGTTCTCGGATTTCTAGCATCTATTTGTAAACTTGTTAAAATTTGCTCTAGTCTGGTTCCTATTTGAACCTGAATATATTCATCAATTGACTGAGCTAGACTTTGGGCCAACCTTTTTCTCATCTGAGCGGCTTCTTCTAGAGTTGTGACATTATTGTTAATGCTTAAAATTTCATCAATTTTTTGTGCCAAGTCGTTTCTATCTCTCATTTTATTCTCCGAAAATAACTTTAGATTTTGCTTTATCTACAATGGAATTGTTACCACTTTGCAATAAAGCTTGTTTTTTTTGTACTATTGTAGTATCGAGTGGGCGATAAATAGCATTAGGTAAAATATTGGCAACAGCATTTAAAGAAGCAATTTGATTATAAGGAACAGCAATGGCTGTGCTAAAAGCTGTTTGAAGAGTTGTTGTAAGTTGCTCACAAAAATTCTTCAAAGCATCTACCTGATCTTGCAAATTTTGAATGGAATTTTTATATTCTGACCACTTAATATAGGGCTCCTCTTGACCAGTGGATTTTCCTAGATAAATTTCTGGACCTAGAAGCTGAACCTTCCCGTCTTCATTTATGTGGAGATATCCGATATTTTCTTCACTATCGCCTTCTCTTAATATTAAGATGGTTCCTTTGATTTCATCTGTTTTTCTGGCAATTAAACGAATATTGTCAGCTTTTCCAAGAACATAAGACTTTCCTTCAGTTCCTTCCGAGCCTTCTTTTGGCTGAGAGAATTCTAAAACGTTATCTGGAAAAGGTTGTTCTGTTATTTGGAAATTTATATCCGCTTCTGTTTGCATTGAGACTAAAAGTCTGGCTGCATCAAGATTAAAATCAGGATCTCCTTCATTTGGGTTGTCGTTATTTTCTTGCGACAAATAAGGTGCTTTATTAACCTCTTTTTGGTCACGAGAATTGGTTATAACTCTAGGAGAGGTAGCCTCTGGTTCCTCAGTGTCTGTTCTTGGCAAAACTCGACCACGACCAACAACAATATCAATTGAACCTGCTTGCCCAACAGAATCTTGTTCAACTCTCTCATAAGGACCAGTTCTGTCTTCCCCAAAAATAATAGTTGCATTATTTTTACCTTGAAGAACTAATTCTCCTGGTCTTTTATTGTATCGAGGTACTGGCTCAAAAGAAAATTGCTGAACCGCAGTGCTGCCATCAAGTATGCCAAAATAAGGATTTTCGTTATTTGAACCAGTTATTCTGAGAGTATAAGTCCCTTGAGAATCTCCACCGTTAGGAAATCCGGGTGGGTCCTGAGATTCTTCCTGCCTTGCTCGTTCGCTGGTTGCTCGAAGTTGAGGGTTGTATCTTGGATCAAATCTACGGTCAGAAACGTTGTAATTAACATCCTCTACGGTTCTTTGTTCTGAGGTTCTTGCAAGCCAATAACCAATGGTTGTTCCTCTTCTGCTAGGGTCATCATAAACTACAAAAACATGTTCTCCTGGGACAACTGGTAACTGAAGGTAACTCGAAAAGAAAGGAAAAAGCAAGGCGGAGCTTGGGTTTCCTACATCAGAAGAATCATTAACAAATCGTGCCAAAATTGAGTTTGTTGGTAAAACGTCAACAAACTCAGGATTTGTTACTTGATTTGCTATAGCTTGTTTTTGTTCGTCAGTTAACGAACCTGGATTTCCAAAAACTTCTACAACAACGGCTCTTTGTAAAAGAGGTTGTTGACCAGCAGTTGTTACTTGACGTAATTCTGGAGTAGGATCTGTTAAAGTAGAACTGCCGATAACTCTTCTAGAAATAGAACTGGGTAGACGTGTCATATTTATTAAATATTAGTTACCCAATTTCCTAGACTATCAATGAGATTCTAAATCTTTATAAATGTCTTCTTCGGAAATTTCTACAGAATCCTTCTTTTTAGCATTTCCAACCAATTCAGACAATTTAATCAACTGATCGTTAGCCTTCGACATTCTTTCCAAATATCTAGAAAGATTTTGGCCATGAATTGCGTGTTCAGCCGGTTTCCCTTGAACGTTTCCATATAAATCAGACCAAATAAGATAAGCGTTTACTCTATCTGTATTTGCATTTTCATAGATTTGTCGCCAAAGTGCTTTTTGTTTATCCTCTGTAGAGGAAAGAGAATCTAAAAGCTCATTAAAATCAGCTAGTTGCTTCATCGTTTTATCGTGAAGTTCCCGATATGTTGCCGAAATTTGGTCTTCAGCAGAAACAATTAAATTATCCATTTCTTCATTACTGTTATTCATATATTTTTTTTGCTTCTTTGTAGTGTTTTTTGAGAGATGCCAAAACAATGCTCAGTTGTTTTGAAGATAATCCTGTTATTTCTCTTAAATAAAGTAAAACAGCTCTTTTATTTAAAAGATCGATTTCTTCAATGTTTTGAAGTAAAATATCCACTGCTTTTATACAAATTTGTTCATTTTCAGTTTTTGTTCTATCTGAAATGATTTTTATTAAGGTGAATATTTGTTGTTTGGTTTCATCCCCAATCATCATTTCTTCGCCATCAATCGCAATGTTGTAATTTTCAATCGTAAATAAATCGTGCTCAGAAATACTGTCTCTGTTATCAATAGAGAGATAAGTCTGAAGTTTTTTGGCGTTTTGTTTTGACTTTATTGTTAACCAATTTTTAGCAACAACGTTGAAATAAGAAAAGGCTTTTGAGCCTTTTTCAGCATTAAATTTTGGCAAAGCTGTGTACAAAAATTCAAGACATTCGTTCTTTAAATCTATTCTGCTTTCTAAAGCAACATTAAAACCATAAACATTTATAAGATTTTCAATTAAGGAATCAAGAGCAGGATATATTTTTTCCAAATATATTTGATTTTTTAATGCAATGTTGTTTTCTTTTTGATAGGAGACTATAGCTTCTTGAGTAGAGTCATCAAAATAGTTAATTGGTTTACTGTTTGGCTTTCGTCTTATCTTCTTTTTTTCTTTTTGAAAAGAAGATTTTAACAATTCCTCAACTTCCTCGGCCCATTCACCTACTATTTGAGTAGTTTTAAACTTATTTTTCTTCTGAGTTTTGTTCTGGTTCGGCATTAATTTCCACCATTTCATATTGCTGTTTACTTAATTTGGTAAAGTTTCTAATGGATTTTCGAACCGCCACCAAAGCAAGATTAACGTCCACCAAAGCATTTTTTGTAACAAATCGGACTTCTGGTGCGTCAAAAAATAGCTGCATTTCCAAAAGTCCTTTTAAAGCCTGCTCTGCCTTTTCAAAATTTTGTATCGCTTCCTCTAGTGTTTCCTGAACTGCCAAAATTATTCTAGCAAACCGAATTAAATAGAATATTGAAACAGTTAAACATAAAATTAAAATACAAATAACAAAAATTGTAAAAAACAAAGATAACATCATAGGAATTTACTCAATACGGAAGTATATTTTTCTGATATTGCCGAAAATTGATATTTTTGTCTTATTTTTTCGCCTAGAGTTTTTGCCCATTCTTTCGGAGTATGAGGTCTTTGGTAAAATTTCATTATCTTTTCTTTAAATTTTGCTTCTTGGGGAACTGCCCATTTTGAATTTTGAACCCAAATATGACCATCTACCCGAGATTGGGGGATAGTTTGTAACTCAGAATCAATTTCAATATATTTCCCAAGATTTAAAAATTCTGTATGTGCAGACCAATTTGTCGCAATTACCGGAATGTCACAAGCAGCGGCTTCTAGTATTGGTAAACCAAAACCTTCACCGTGAGTTAATGTCACCAAGGCTTTAATGCTTGGATGTTTGTATAATCCAACAAGTTCCTGGTCTGACATATCTCCATGCAATAAATAAATCTTTGGATTATTTGGAGCTTTTATTTCGGTCAACAACTTAGTAAACATGTTCTCGCATGTTAATTTATCAACCATCGAAAACCTACCAGCATTTGTTTTTAAAATAATACCAACGTCTGGATTATTAGCAAACGCCTCAGAAAGCCATTTTAAAGTATATGGTAAGTTTTTACGATCAGCTTCTGCATCTCCACCTGTTGCTTGACCAAAGACCAAAAAATTAAATTTGGTTGTAAGTTCTAACGGTAAAGAAGAAATTGAATCTTTGTTCAAGATAGCATCTGGAAAAGACTCTGGAACAACTACTATTTCGGTTTTCAGCATTCCTGCGGGAGCAGTGTTAATAAAAGCTTGTTTTGAAAACTCCGATGGAACAATAACAAGATCCATAGAATTAACTGCTCCTATCCAGAGGGGATTACAGGTTGTGGCTTCAATTCCGGCCGTTATTCCTACATTAAAACGTCCAAGAGACGGACACCATTCGTTTGGCAACTGAAGCTGAAATGTAACATCATATGGTTCTGAAGGAGCACCAATATGATTTGCAGTTGCTTGAAAACATCTTCCAATAAGCCCATCAAAAGCATATTGATCAACATACCAGGGAGTGTTACCCCATCTTAACAATTCCGTATGAACTTCAAGGTTTCCGTTTTTGTCTGCCAAATCGAATAACCAGCGAGCAAGTTGTCTTGAATGAACACCATATCCACTTTGACTTAAAAGTGGGGCTCTTAGTAAAACTCTTTTCTTTTTCATCATAGTCATTTTCATTTCCTCAAAGTTTCTGCGTTTTTACTAATTTTTATTTGTTTTAACAAATAGCCTGTTATATCAACAGGTAGTTTTCCTAGTTGAGACTCAGCACTGATTTGATGATCTTTAAGGACCTGTTCTGCTAAACTCAAAACTTTATTTGGATTTTTAAGTTCTTTTAATGTCCAAGTTTTTTCTTGTTTAGAATGATGTTTTAAAATAACTTCCTCCAAGGAGGAATCCCAGCTTTTAATCATATTTTCATACTTAAATTCAAAATCAACATATTCAAGAACTTTTTGTTTCATCTTGATTTTATCAGAAGGAGTCATTTCGTAAACCTTCATCAAAGCATTTACAACCTGAGAATGTTCCGTTAAATCCTCATAAATATAAGGTGTTATTTGTGCTCCAACCAATTGACGAGCAGCAGGAGGAATAGCAACTCCATTTTCCGTTCCGTCTCTCCAATCAATTACCTGACGAGTAAGACCACCTGTTGTAAGAGCAATAATAGGTTTTCCAACCATCATTTGAATCAAAGTAGAAAGCCCAAATCCCTCAGCTTTTGCAATGTTAATTAAAGTGTCACACAAATTGTGCATCAAATTGACACCATCAGCAGGAATTTTATCTACACTAAAAAGAATATTCTCATTAAGTTGAAAATGTTCTTTTACTTCAAACAAATTTGGACCTTCCATATCTGTTGGATCTGTATGCATTACCAACAAAGCTTTTCTGTGACCATGTTTTCTTTCTAACTCGTCAAGAAATTCAGAGAAACAAGCAATCACATCAGCAGGCATCTTTCGTGTGGCATTTCTGTTTACCCAAAGAACTTTAAACCAATCTGCTTTCGGTCCAAACTTCAATTGCATTTCTTGATCAACTATATGCTGAGGAAGCGGATAATACATCTCTTTTGGAAACGTATGAGGAATATATTTCGCTCTGTCTGGGGTAATTTTAGAAACCATTTCAAATGTCTTGTAAGACAAACAGTTTATTAAATCAGTTGATTCATACCAGACTTTATTATACATAGGAACTGGGTCGTTGTCCCAAACATGCCAATAAACTATTGGACAAATTTGGCGAATTTCATCCGACATTTCCCAAACCCACATAAATTGTCTTGGATCTGTAAACAAAAATACTGCATCGGGTTGTTCTGTGAGCAACAACTTTAGCAGTTCTTCTTTTGTACCAAATCCATCAACTGGTTTAATGATTAAATCAGGATGTGGAGAAGTTATTTTGTAATCTGCATGTTTTAAGGCTCCACCCAAACTCTTAAAAGAATACTTTCCAGTTTGAATTAACCCATTAAACAATGCACCCGCTTGAACACCTACACCAGATGTTGAGAGAGGATGATCACAAAGAGTAATTATCTTATATTTCTTTTTTGGTAAATTAACTTGAATTTGTGTTGGATCAAAACCTGTCATTAAAAGCTCCCAAACTTATTCTCAGTCAGGAGAACTCGTTTGTATCCAACTACTTACTCTTTCGTGTTTTGTTCTTCTGCTAAATCAGCCTCAAACATGATTCTAGCAAGTTCTTTAAAAGAAACTTTTGGTTCCCAGTTCAAAATACGTTTTGCTTTTGAACAATCTCCCTTGAGGTGAGGAACTTCATGAGGTCTCAACTGAGACTTATCAAATTCAACCAAGTTATCAGTTTTAGAAAACCCAGCAAGTTTTAGAACTTCATTTAAAAATTCTTCTACGGAATGAGTTTCTCCTGTGGCAATAACAAAATCATCAGGATTTGGTTGTTGAAGCATTTTCCACATCAATTCCACATATTCTTTTGCATAACCCCAATCTCGTTTGGCAAGCAAATTTCCAAGTTTGAGAGTTTTTTGTTTTCCGAGCTTAATTCTTGCTATTGCTTTGGTTATCTTTCTCGTAACAAAAGCATCTCCTCTTCTTGGAGATTCATGATTGTGTAAAATACCAACACAAATAAACATTTTGTAAGCTTCTCTATAATTCACACAAATATTGTGTGCAGCTACTTTTGCACAAGCATATGGACTTGCTGGCATGAAGACAGTTTCTTCGTTTTGCTCGGGCGCAGGATTTGATCCAAACTGCTCAGAAGACCCAGCTTGATAGATACGAGCATTCGGAACAAGCGTTTTTGCGGCGTTTAATAGACGCAAGGTTCCCATTGCTACTACATCAAAGGTTTCTTCTGGTGTATCAAAACTTACTCTTACATGCGATTGTGCAGCAAGATTATAAATCTCATCTGGTCGATATTGGTCAAGAATTGCCCACAAGGAAGAAGCGTCTTGCATGTTTCCATAAACTAAAATAAAATTTGGGTGATTAAAAATAGGTTCTAGCCATTTATGACGCAGTTGAGAATTTCTTCTAACCATTCCAACTACTTTATATCCTTTTTCCAGCAAGAGTTCAGCTAAATAACTTCCATCTTGACCAGCTACACCTGTAACCAACGCACATTTTTGTTTGGAATCAGTTTTCAAAATTTCATTCTCCATAAAAAATTCATATGCTTTTTTGATTGAATCTTCAAACCTAGTTTTAGGTTTCCAGCCCAAAATGGATTGACGAGTAATATCTGATAGTTTTCTCATCATTCCATCGGGTTTGTCTGTTTTGAAACTAAACTTTATTTTATTTCTATCTTCAGGTTCAATAATAACATCTGCAATGGAACTATAAATCTCCGAAATAGAAAGATCCATTCCAGGCGAAACGTTTATTACATCTGGAACTTTATCGAAGATATCAATTGAATAAAAAATAAAATCTGCCAAATCGGCAGCGTCCATAAATTCTCTTCTGGGAGTCCCAGTTCCCCATATCTCAATATCCCAGTTTTTTGAAACTTTCGCCAAATGTGTTTTTCTTATTACGGCAGGTAAAAGGTGAGACTTCTCAGGATCATAATGATCCCATCTTCCAAACAAATTACATGGAATAAAAGTTTTATATTGAACGTTTTTTTCTTTTGATGCAAACTGACAAGCTCTTTGAACTGCGGTTTTAGCTATTGCATAACCCTCATTGGTTGGTTCAAGTGGGCCTGTAAAAAGATATTCTTCTTTTAGTGGTTGTGGTGCGGCGGCTGGATACATACAAGTTGACCCAAGATTTATCATCTTGGTTACTCCTGAAAGTTTTGCAGCCTTGACAACATTTAATCCCATAGTAATGTTGTCCATCATAAAATCAAAAAGATTATCCATGTTGGCTTTTATACCACCGACCAATCCAGCCGTATGAATAATCATTTCTGGCTTAAAATCACCAACCACTTCACAAGTTTTAACAAAATCAAGTAAATCTAGTTGACTTCTCGAAGGAGCCCAAATCTCATGGTTCTTTGCAGCAGGGTGTTCGAGAATATTTCTTCCAACCATCCCATTGCCACCTGTTAACAATATTTTCATATCTTCAAATTTCTTTCTTTACTCGGAAGACTCCGTAAGAAACACAGTCGTTATAAACTGGAGAATACAACATAGAAGAATCACAATCTTGTTTTACTGGAGGGGTTTCCGTTGGTTCAAACCATTGTGCAATGTCCTCTGAGAAATCACAAATCCCATAAGACCGTCCGTGAGTCAGTTTCCCAGCACGAATTCTAGCTTTTTCAAGCTCATTCCAAGGCAAGCAGTTCTGGACATTGTGTTTCCAAAATTCATCCAAAGTTAAAACCATCATTCCACCTGGTTTCAATACCCTATGAAGCTCTTTCATTACCTTGTCAAAAACTTCTAAGTCATCAATATGTTCAAAAGTTGAAATGGAAAAGATTAAATCAATAGAGTTGTCTTCGAGTTTTAGCTCTGTTGCATTCATCCAAAGAACTTTATGATTTTCTTCATTAATTTCTTCATTCTTTAACCTTGCATCCAAATCAATTCCTAGATAACTTGCAGGCTTAAGATTTTCTCTAACATAGTTGTGCCAAGTATGCTCAGAAGGCAATCCTGTTCCTATGTCTAAAACCTTAAGATTTTCAACGGGAACTACATTCGCAGCCCAGCAATACTCATATGGTCTTGAACCCCAATTTCCATATCGAATTCCATGAATCATAGGGTCGGTTGGTTTAAAATATCCAAATTTATTCATAACACCTTCAGCATATTTTCAATACGATTAACAAACGTATGTTTTGTTCTAACTTTTTCTATAAGCTCGTCCAAAGTCTTTTTGTTTTCAGGATTGATTTCCCAATCAAAAGCTTTTTGTACTAATGTTTTAATGTTAGGATCATATACAAGTTTTTTATCAAACAAATTGTAGACGGTTTCTGAGTTTGTTGCAGCCATTCTCCCGTATGAAAGATTCTTGAAAACTCTACAAGGAACATATCCTTTTTCTACTTGCCACTGCCCCTGTATAGCTGGGGAAATCCAAGAAGAAGCAATTGCCTCAGGCTGCATATCGTTTTGAAGCTTGGCATGAACAAACCTTATGTTCTTTTCTTTTGCTGCTTCAATTAACTCCTGGATTTTGTCATCGTTTCTATGAGGTCCACCCATAATGCTTCCAACCCAAAATATGTTTGGAATAACCGGTCCCTTTCTTCTTGTTGAATGATTGTTCTCCGCACTAAACTCATTTGGCAAAAGATTTGTAGCCCATGGTTGATAAATTGTTCTGTTGTCGCATCCATGATCAGGTCTCGAATAATCAGGTTCTGCCTGATAATAACAAAGTTGTTCTTCGTCTATTACTTCCACTTTCCTTGAAAGGCAATCATGTGTATAAACTTGAAGGTTTAAAACATTTGGCAGAATAGGTTTATATTTTTCTATATTACAATTATGAATAATATATTTTGAGGAAGCCACAATTGGAATTTGTTGATCAACTTGACCCTCTGTCAAAAACAGACAATTTTCAAAATCAAAATTATTTAAATTGATTTTATCTGAATTATCTAACCAGGCAACTTCATAACCCATGTGTTTGAAAGTTCTAAACCAGGAATCATGAATAAAGGCAAAAGTATTTGCCGTTCTTGCATCGAATAGCTTATGGCCCCAAATTATTACTTTTTTAAATTGTTTTGACATATTTTCCATGTTCCAAAAATTGATCTAAACGATTAGCCAACTCTGTTTTTGATATAACGTAGTCCTTAGAAGAAAATTCTTGACCTTCTTCGTTATTTCTAAAAGGTTGATTATCGCTAATAATATAGTGATTGATTGTTTCAATGGCTCTAAGAACTTCTTCTTTACTCATCAAAACCTCATGGATCTTTTCTCCAGGTCTTATTCCAATAATTTGAACCGGCTTATTAAACCTTTCACTAAAATAATCCGCCATATCTTTTACAGAAAACGCATCAATTTTAGGAATCCACATTTCTCCCCTTTTACCTTGACACAGAGCATCATCTATTAATTTTACAGATTCTTCAAGAAGCATCATAAATCTGGTCATTCTAATATCTGTAACCGTAAAACCTTTAAAACTTGGTTCCGTTGCCTGTTTTAAGAAAAGAGGAATAATACTACCCTTTGAAGAAATAACGTTTCCATAACGTGTAACTACATACTCCGACTTACTGGTTTTAGCAACCGCCGCCACCATTCTTTCAGAAATGCTCTTGCACATTCCATAAACGTTAATGGGATTAC
>JACCDG011321762.1_pt1 | contig 12484 bp, 9 predicted proteins | sample 7442471 | NCBI WGS metagenome assembly JACCDG01 (sample SAMN15323444, study PRJNA562643) | freshwater metagenome | isolation source: river surface water | place: USA:Blue River Watershed | collected 2017-08-17 | reverse complement strand
TAAATCAACTATACGGGTTCGGTTGCGAATCAAAACAGCAATACTGATTGGCTTATCATTATTATTACTTTTAATAATAGCCTTGATACTGTCGACTATATGAATATTTTCGTGGTTAAGATTATTAAATAAAAATAGTTTTGGTTGATTATTAGCCCCCTCTGGTTTAGTCGCTTCTGCTCTACTATACTCAATAGCCCCGAATAGATTATTAGCTTTTTTAGGAAAAACATCTTCAAACTTACTATTTAACCAATCGACTACTTGTTGTTCTGAACGAAAGTTTTTTGTAAGCCTTAAAAACTCAATAGGTAAATTATTTATACCATTTTGACGAACCCGTAAAAACAAACTTACATCTGCTTGTCTAAAGCGATAAATACTCTGCATTGGATCGCCCACTAAAAAGATGGTTCGCGCATCAAATGGTTCCCAACCAGCAATTAAATTAGAAATCAATCTAAATTGTGTGTATGACGTATCCTGAAATTCGTCGACTAAAAGATGACTAATTTTATAATCCAGCCATAGGCTAATATCAAAATTATGCGTACTTGTTGTAAACTCAACATTCTGTTCATTGAGTGACTCCGCTGCTTCAAGAGCGTAAAGAGCACCTTGCGTAACACCCTGAAAATCTATAGTATTATTTTGTTTGAAGATTAATCTTAATTCAGCCTCTAATAATACTAAAACATTCGCCAAGATATCCAGTATTTCCCAGTTATCATAAAAGGCCAGCGGCAGTTTTTTTAACAATGCAAAGCTTTCCAGTAATATCAAATTATCATTATTTAGCTCATCAATGAGACTTAATAACCCTGCTTTACTATTTATATAAAGTTCTTTTTCTTGTTGGTTTTTCCCTTCAGTTTTTGCTGGAAAGCCCAGACGTTTATCAATAGTCTTGCGGAAACTTAATTTATCATCCTGGGTAAATAAAAGGACAGCAACAGCTTGCCAATATACCAATGAGCTCTCTTGGTAATTAACCAATATAGCTTGAGTAGAGTTCAAATCTTCAGAATTATTGTACTTCAATAAATTATTTCTGGCGTATGCTAATAAATCATTAAGTTTACATTTAATAGCCAACGATAAAGACTGATCTATATTAGCTGTAACATCAGCTGTTAATTGTTCAAAGCATTCTTTTATCCTATCATGATAGTCTTCATTCGATTTGACTTGGATAAGATACGGTAGCCACTGATCGCGCTTATATAACATCGAAATCAAAAAACCCTGCAGCTTACTGTAAGAGGCACCGAAATGAGCAAAAAGAAGCTTAAATTTTTCAGTCCATTGTTGATAAATGCCAATCTGTCCTTGATCTGTATCTGCAATATTATTATGGTTTATTAACTTAAATAATTCAAAAACAGCTTGCTCATAGTACTTTTTCGGATCGTCACAAATATTAGTAGTCGCTGTCCGTGATAACAAGGGCATCTTCTGCACAATTTTAGTACACAACGCATCTATCGTCGTTATATTAAGCCTGTTTGGGTTAAGCAACAAATCCCAATTACATTTCTTATCCTGCCGTAAAACATCTAGAGCTAATTTTAAAGTGACATCTTGTTCAAGCAGGTTAGTATCAATCGCCTCTCTTGCTTTGAGTAAAGCATTAATGATCCGAAAACGCATCTCGCCAGCAGCTTTTCTAGTGAATGTTAAAGCCACTATCTCTTCTGGAGAATTCACTACAGCAAGTAACTTTAAAAATCTTCTGGTTAGTAATTCTGTTTTACCAGATCCTGCTGGAGCCTGAACGATAAATGACTTAGAAACATCTAACGCTGTTTGGCGTGCTAGTTCATCTGACATTGTTCATCCTTACGACATAGCCTGGCAAGATGACAACTACGACAAGTTTGCTCGCCATTTAATGGCGACAAGGCTGCGTTACCATCAGCAAAATCTTTAGCTGCAGCGTTAAGCAAACCATACCATTTGCTTTTTAAATCATCCCATAATTCAACTTTGATACAGCCATCAACAAATTTATCACTACCAATGCCGTTGTATAAAGCTTCATGATACATGAGCTCAGCATAAACCACGGCTGAACAATTTTTAAACTCATCTAAAAACAAATAAACTGGCAACTGAGGATCAACTAATTGATCTTTAAACAAGTCGTTAATATTTTGGTAATTAGTTTTATAATCTATAATTAATAATTGCTGTTGATTACTTTCTGAGTTGCTTTGTTTGCTAATCACCCTATCTACACGATCTACTCTGACATTAAACTGCAGATGATCTAATTTTATGAGACAATTTTGCTCCAAGCTCTCAATTATATAATCATCTCGATGAATCTCTAAATCCAATAATTGCTTAATAAGCTTGCTTATTATTTCAGTCTCTATAGCAACTATCCCGAGCTTATAAATATTTAAATATTTCTTTTTATACTGATGGATTACATCTATGATTATTTCGCTCAGAACACTGGCCTTACGGACATTTTTTAATTCATCTAACAGCTTGATGATTTTGTCTTTTGTATTGTATATTTTATATAGCTGATGTAACACCTCATGGATCACTTGTCCTCGCAACCAACTAGCCGGACCAATGTCAAGAGCATAATCTCTGCTAGCTCCTAATCTCACTTCTGCGAATGCTTTAAATGGGCAAGTTACTTGTAAGGATAATGCTTTTATTCCAGCTTTGATATGACTGCTGGTTATTCGCGGCCCAAAATTATCGCTAGAATATTGCAACAAATCTTCTGACACAGATTGACTTGCATCATGTTTTTCGTGACTCTTTAGTGAAGTTTCATAAGCTTGCAGTGGTAAAGAGTATAATAATAAGCTTAAATTATTTTCTCTTTCGCCATCATACTTACTATAACTAATAATAGGATTATCAGCGCTACTCAAATAACGTTTTGTTAATTTTTTTGCATAATCTACTTCTCTATCTACCGTCGAATGAGGCAAAATATATTTTTTTTGCAAATCAAGTGGTATGAATGGATTTGGATCAGGCAAAGCCGGCCAAACGTCACTTGTCAAATTACAGATCCAGAGCTGATTATAAATCAATCCAGCACCTTCGAGCATACCTAAGATATCAATAGCGTTTTTGTTAGTCTCTATCTGAAAGGGTTTATTATCTAATAAAGTTTTTAATTCGTAAAACACTGAGCCAAGTTCTATAGAACCATATATGATATCAAGAAGGCTCAGCTCACGTAAGCATTTTTCCCATTGGCTTATCGCCTGAAACTCAAAACTATTAATGGTAATACCCGAGCTTGCAGGCCACCCAAGTCCAGCTAGTTGTTGCGAAATCAAGGTTGCCCATTGACTTGGTAGTCTCGCAGTCGAAGACTGTTGAGTGCATACTTTAAGCTTATCTACAAAATCTTTGTTAATTCTTGCAACATAATAAAACACATCTGTAAGATTGAGTTCTTTGTATCCAAGCTGTTTTAATTCCCTGATTAATCCGCTCACTTTACCATTTGCTTCTATTAACTTGGCGGGCTTTAAATAATAATTTGACTGTAATATATAGCTTAAATTTATTAGACTAATTTTTTTGCTAGTAAGCAAATCCAATAAAAGCACCGCAACTTTGACGACCGGTATAGCTGATAGTGGTTCACCTCCGGATATATTCCAGGCATCACGGCATTTAAATCTTTCTGAAAATACTTTAGTAAATTTGGACCGTTGCTGGCCTAAGTTTGGGACTATAATACCTATGTTATCAATATTATGTTGATAGTTTGCGTGCGCCCAACTTGCTATGTTTTCTACTTCATGATCAAAATCTCGTGCTGTAAAAATTTTGATACTTCCTGAGAGAGTATTTGACATCAAAGCATCATCTATCGAATGAATACTTATTCCGTAATTTTTTAATGCTGCAAATAGCGTCAAATACAACGGGGAGAGGTCATCGAAACCAAAAAGATCTATCTTTTGGATGTTAAATATTTTTCTCATCGAAGCTTGGCCACTAGATAAATCAAACAAATTAAGTAATATATTAATTTTTTGATCTGGATCGCAGTATTGTGAGCCATCTAAAATCTGCTGATATTCCCGTGCCCAATAATAAAATAAATTAGACTCTGGTTGTAAGTAATTAGTGTAAGTCTGCCAATCAAGCTGCCAATGCACACCTAATGACCATGCTTGCACAGCTTTATTATATATAGTATGGGCTGATAAAATATTTTTCGCACTTTCGTCTTTATTAAGATAGTCGCTAATAATATTTCTAAACAAGATTTCTCGTTGCCATGGGTTTAGGATATATTTATTATGATACAAAGGTAGCAAGCCGCATTCTAAACAAATAGCAAAAATTTGATTAATAAAGTCAGCCAAAGAGTAAATATGATACCCTTCACTCACACGATTAGCCTGTAAGTATTTTCCAGAAGCACAGCTAATTAATTTTCTGGCCAAACGCTGATTAGGTACTAATAAATAACTTACAGAACTAGAACTAGAATTAGAATCCGATTGAGAATAACTCGAAAAATCAATATTATACTGCACCGGATACTGATCTCTTAATTAATGGTCCTATCGTAATGCCTTGGACAATAATAGAAAACATTACAACAATATAGGTCATTGTAATTATCATTTGTCTCCCTTCTAGCTCAGGAGGTATAGATAAAGCTAAAGCAATAGAAATCCCGCCTCTTAAACCACCCCAAGTCATAAAAGCTAAAGTAGTATGATTAAACTTTCTAAAACGATTAGAACTTAACACCGGTATTAACACACTAAAGTAACGTGCTATTAAAACTGTAGGAATGACTAATAAAGAGACCGCGATCATATTTATGTTGTAAATTAAAAATAATACGACAAAGCCGATTAAAACAAATAATATAGCATTCAACAACTCATCTACCCATTGCCAGAAATGTTCAAGCTGAGTGATAATATGATCTGGCATCTTACCTTCACGGCAGGCAAGGCCAATCACCAGACCAGCAACAGCCATAGCAATCGCGCCGGAAACATGGATCACATCATTAGCCAAAGAGTAACCACCTGTTACTAGAGCAAGTGTAAGAGATAACACCACATCAAAACTGCCTACTCGTTTAATAAAGAATTTGGCAACTTTACCTAATAAAAAACCAACTATTATTCCACCTATAACTTCACGAATAAAATCTATACTTACATCCGTTAAGTCAAGATCATCTTTTGCACCTATAATTATGCTCAGTAACATCGTAAATAAGACGATACCGACACCATCGTTAAAAAGGGCTTCTCCAGCAATTTTAATTTCTAAACTTTTTGGCGCATCTATTCGTTTTAAGACGCCCAAAACAGCTATCGGATCTGTTGGAGAAATTAAAGCACCAAATAAAAAGCAGTAGATTATAGATAGATTCAAATTAAAAGCATAAGTAATACAATACACCATTAGGCCTACGATAAGCGTTGAAATAATGACACTCAAAGTCGCAAGCTGAGCTATAACCCAGCGAAAATTATACATATGATTAACATTCATATGTAAAGATCCTGCGAATAAAATAAAACTCAACATAAAATCCATAACCGTGCGGGTAAAATTGATTTCATGTAAAAGATTCTCAAAGACGATGTCTAGTGCAAAACCAAATTTACCTAAAATCATCAGTGCGACCGACAGAATCAACGTTACTAAAGTAAGACCTATGGAGTTAGGCAGTTTGATAAACTTATAATTAATAAACCCTGCCATTGAAGTAATGGTCAAGAGTAATCCTATTATTAACTGTATAGTCATATATTACCTATTATTTTTTCCATAAATTTATTATGCAGCGCCATTTCTTCTTCATTAGCGGTTATTATTTTAATTTTATAATTATTATCAACTTTATTTAGTGATGAATTAGAATTACTCATACTGCTATAAATTGCAACGTCTTCTTCTTGAAATTCAAAACTTGATTGCCCCCCTGTCATCGCAAGATAAACATTTGCTAGTAGATTGGCGTCAAGCAAAGCTCCATGTAATTCTCTATGCTTATTATCAATACTATAACGTTTACACAATGCATCTAATGAGTTTTTTTGTCCTGGAAAAAGCTTTTTAGCCATCTCCCAGGTGTCAGTTACTTTTAGATATTGAGCAATTGGTTTTACAGACAGCTCTTCTTTAAGTAGAGCAAACTCATAATCTAAAAAACTAATATCAAATCTTGCATTATGGGCAATAATTTCAGCATCTAGAATATAGTCAAGCAATTCTTGTGCAATATGACGAAAAGTTGGTTTATTAGCTAAAAACTCATTGGTGAGACCATGGACTTTAATCGCATCTTGTTCAATTTCTCGCTTTGGGTTTAAATAAATATGAAAATTATTACCTGTTAATTTACGATTAATAAGCTCTATGCAGCCTATTTCGATAATTTTATGTCCCTCTAACGGATTAAGTCCTGTGGTTTCTGTATCTAAAATAATTTGTCTCAACATGTTTTTTATTATTAATTTTTGTTATTAGTTAATTATTTATGTTTAAGAATCTCCTGACGAGCTGCAGCATCGACAATCTCATTTTCTACATGACCATCATGCCCTTTTACCCACTGCCATTTTATCTTGTGCTGTGCACACAAGGCATCTAGTTTTTTCCATAGATCAATATTCTTAAGTTTACTATCTTCTTTTTCTAATAATCCTTTTTTTTTCCAGTTTTTAATCCAAGTTGTTATGCCATCCATAACATATTTAGAATCAGTAGTTAGAACTATTGTTGTTGGTTTTTTTAACAAAGACAAACTTTCAATCACGGCGGTCATTTCCATACGATTATTTGTAGTGTGACTTACATAACCAGAGATTAACTTTTCCTGATCTTTATAACGTAGCAATGCTGCCCAACCACCTGGACCAGGATTACCACTGCAAGCACCATCTGTATATATATATACCGCTTTATCCATATATCTAGTATCTTATCAGTTCTCATTAATTCGCATCGATGGCTTAGCATACGATGATTTCCCAACAAACGAAACATCACTTTGCCACTTTGGTCTTATTAATTCTAATCCTACTTGTTTTTTGACTGCTATTATACAGAAGCCTGCAGCTCCCAAGGGAATTATTTTTCCTATATTTTCAAAAAATTTAGTGTATCTAAATAATTTTTCGTTACTAATATAAGGTCTAAAAAAATAATGCTGCTTAAAAGTAACTTTATAATTTAACAAGCTAAGCCAATCAGTGACCCTACGACTACTAAACCATCTCCCGCTGTCATCCCATGGAAAAGATTTCTCCATTTGAGGTGGTTTTCTAAAAGTGAAGGTTTTCCGCAATCCCCATAGACTCCAAGGATTAAAAGATAAAATTATTAAGTGCCCTTCTGGCAATAGAATTCTGTCTATTTCTCTTAACAACGCATGTGGATCTGAGGTAAATTCAAAAGCATGCGCCATTAAAACTGCATCTATGCTCTGAGAAGCCAGGGGAATGAAACAATCATTGGCGAATAAAATATTTTTTGTGGTTGGTAAATCTGTAGATAAATTATTCGATAATGTAATTTTATGATTAATTTTTAATTTATCACCGAGATCCTTCAAATAATTAGATTCATCAGCACCAATCTGTAATACATGGAAGCCAAATATATTATTTAAATTATTTTTCAGGGTATTCAATTCCGTTTTGTAGAATTCTTTACCATAGATACTATTATGCCAGAGGTTAAAATAATCTTGCATGCCCGTCAATTAATCCATTAATCTATTCAATATAGCTATGCCTAGTTAGCATATTGTTAAACAATATATCTTATTTACTCAATTTATCATAGTGTTAAAGCTTCAAAGGAGTAATAGACCTGCTACTGTTTTCTTAAGTTTGACAATCTATTGATAAATCTTCTATAATTCATTCAGTTTATCAGCTTTATTAATACTCTCAGTGACTAATGCGCCGAAAACACCTTAGATTTCTGTTTTTATTAATATATTCCTTCTGCGCTTGTGCTTCATACGCTAATTTTAATACACTGTCTTCAACTGTAACTGATAATTCTTCCAATCAGCCTAATAAATTAGTTGAACCGCTAAATTCAAGTCAAAAACAATCTAATATTATTATCGTTGATATGGGTAGCACTGGTTCCAGAATGCATGCTTTTAGTATGCAAAAACCTCCAGAAAAAACCAAAAATTCAATCTTAGTTCTCAACGAAATTGCCTTAAGCAAAAATGATCCGAATGATCGTTCAATCCTTGGCCATGCTGTGGCAGATTATATTAACTCTCCTAACAAAATCAGTGAACATATACTCCCCCTATACACTAATCTTGCTAAACAGTTACAAAACTTGTCGATAGATATTAACAAAACGCCCATTTATTTCTATGCAACCGGCGGCATGCGACTACATGAACATAGTAAACAACAAGAACTCCATCGTAATATTAAAAAACTCATCATTGCAGCAGGTCATGATAAAGACAGCATTATCTCACAGACCATAACTGGTGAATTAGAAGGTATTTTTGCCTGGTTAAGCGTCAATTATAAATTACAAACTTTACAAAATAATCTACCTACCCTCGCTGCTTTAGATATGGGTGGCGCCTCCACACAGGTAGCATTAGAATACAATGCTAAATCTGTTCCTAAAGAAAACCTGAAGAATCTTTTTAAACTAAAATTTAATAATAAAAATTATTTAGTTTACAGCAAAAGCATCTTGGGATATGGACTAACTCAAACTAAGCTGAATATCAGTAATTACAATCAAAAACAAGCTATGCAAGAATGTCACTTACATAGCCAGACTAGCCCTAAACATCAAAAAAAGTACAAACATAGTTTAGGCAATGATTTAAACTTACAGCCTAATAATGATAAGTCGGTGAATTCGACTGATTTCAACTATTCCAATTGCAGCAAATTAATAGCATTATTTTTAAAAAACAAAAAAGAGCATATTGGAATATCAAAAGCCATTAAATCAGCTGTGCAGAATAATATGAAGTTTGTGGCTGCTTCTGGCTACTATCATAACTTTAACTTTTTTAATTCAAAACTACCTGAGGATTTAATCAAATCTATTCCTGATAGCTGTCACTTACACCGCGAAAATTTTCGTAGCAAATTTCCAAATCTGACTGAAGAAGAATTAAATGAAACTTGTTTTGACGCTACTTATTTAAAGATACTGCTTAATCATGCTTATCACATGCCTGATGGTTATCATAACTTTACAATCCCGAAACACGATATTGATTGGACGATTGGGGCTGCCTTATTTATAGCAACTAATCAGATGACTTTACAAAAGAAATAATATTACGTAGCTGTTCGCCCAATGGCGTCAACTTAAGAAAGTGTTTTATGTGTTGTCATCGCGGTCAAGGCAGCTATGCTGCCGCAGAACCGAGATCTCTTCTATATTAGATTCCGGTTCTGCGCGACTAAAGTCGCTTGACCGGAATGACAAATCTCTTAAGTTGACGCCATTGTGTGAACGCTACAATATTACAAATAGAGTAGAAGCAAACCTGACTTGACCTGGTATCCCAGATACTTATGCTGTTCACTTCTACAAAATCAATAATTATTAGCTTTTTTCTTGGCTAACAGATTTCTTATCTTTTTTAGCATGCTTAGCTACTTTAGTTTTAGTGTGTTTTTTAGCTACTGCAGGTTTGTCAGCTTTAGGGGCAGGAGCAGCTTCTTCTGTTTTGCTAACAGTTTCAGTAGCTTCAGTAGTTACAGCAGCAGCGTCATCAGCAGCTAATTCTTGAGAAACTTGCATATCAGTATCATCAGAAGTTAATGGCATATCATCAGCAAAAGTGAATGGTGTTGCAGTTAAGCCAAGAGCAAATAAAGCTGGAATTAATAATTTTTTCATTTGGTTACCTTGTATATAATATATAAATCTTGTTTAATAAGCTTCAAAATATTATTGACTAAGCTATTTTTTAAAATATTAGTTTTTTATATATTTTAATCTAATAGCGAAGACATAATAAACAAGTACATCATATTCATTCCAAAATTTATGTCAAGGTATGAATAACGAAGATTAAAATAATTTTAAACGAGTGATGACTTTACCAGATGATTAATCTGATAAAGTACATGAAGGATATTTTTTAGCTACTTCTGGATCATTACAATTTAAATCAACTATCTCATCACCTGTACTTAAAGCTGCTGCTTCTTGTACTACTACCTTAATGGACGCCTTATATCTTTGAAAGATTATATTATCCGCACATGCTTTAACCGATGCACAGGCAATTGCATATTTTGCCATATCTGAATTACGCACAGCAGTTTTACAATTAACGTTATTATTGCACAAGGTTATTAAATCAGAATTTACGTCTGCTTTTAATGGTGTACAAATTAAAAACATTACAAAGCTTAACAATAGTTTTGGGAATGTTTTGTTGATCGTGTTTTTCATAAAGTTACCTTGATTTATATATTTCAGCTTATAAAGTTATTTGCAGTTTTTTTCTAATAAAACGCCTTGCATAGCAGTTAATAAAATATCAGCTTTCATAGCATTTTTTGCACCCTCAGTAGTATTCCTAAATGGCGTTGTTGCTACCTTAGCATACTTTCTAATATTCTTTTTTAATTCCATACAACTTTGTGCTCTGTATTTAGCTAACAACGAATCAAGATCTGTAACTGCCTTAGGCTGTGTTACTACAGATTGTGTTGGTGAGCTCACAGGAGTAACTGTTTTGGGAGCTGGTGCCGGAGCAGCTGTAGCTGTTACAGGTGCTACTGGAGCTGCAGGCTTTGGAGCTACCACTGGAGCTGGCGCTAGTGCTACAGGAGCTGCAGGCTTTGGAGCTACCACTGGAGCTGGCGCTGGTGCTACTGGAGCTGCAGGCTTTGGAGCTACCACTGGAGCTGGCGCTGATGCTACAGGAGCTGCAGGCTTTGGAGCTACCACTGGAGCTGGTGCTGGTGCTACTGGAGTTACCACTGGAGCTGGCGCTGGCGCTGCTGCTGCTGCAGGTGCTACGGGAGCTGGTGTTGGCGCTACAGCAGGTGCAACTGGCACATCAGGAACTGGTGTTGGCGCCACCACAGGTGCAACTGGCACATCAGGAACTGGTGCAGATGGAGCTGTTACCTCACCTTGTATAGGAGCTACTGGCATCTGTGGACTAGCAGCTGGAACTGGCGGTTGATCAGTTACTGATGGTGGTGACGGTATTTCAGGAACTGTTATTGGTGTTATTGGTTCAACAGGAGGCTGCTGGGTTGATTCTGGTGATACACTAGTAGCAGGCGCTGGCGCTGCCGGTGCTGCTGAGCTAGCATCAGGCTGGGTAACTGCTGGTACTGTTGGTACTGCTGATACTGCTGGTACTGCTGGTACTGTTGGCGCTAAACATTTTCCAGCTACTGAATCGAAAGTTTCGCCAACCTCACACTTAATACATTCAACTGATTTATCAGTTTTAACAAACTCAAATGAACCTTCAGGACAGGAATCTTGTTGATCATCCAAAGAAACCCAATAAACTATGCCTACAGCCCAAACAACAAAAAATCCTATAGCAATTTTAACACTGTTTTTTGTAAAAGACATTTTAAGCTCAATCCCTGAGGATATTTTAAATATTAACTATTTTTAGAATAGACCTGATACACTTGATGTCAAGTAGATGTCTGATAACGTTAAAAAATTAGCTCTGTTCCTAAAACAGCAATAAGTCAGGAAATTAGTCAACAACACATTTTGTACTTCATTTTCTGAAACATTCGACTAAAAACTGCACTATTGCTCCCCAGCTACGTTCTGCAGATGATTGTTCATATACGGTACCAAAATCATAATCGTTAGCTGCAGGATCAGTAAAAGCATGCATTGCTTTACCATACGTTATGAATTGCCAATCAGCCCCACGGTCATCCATTTCTTGCATAAACTCTTTTATATCTTCTATTGTCACCATGGGATCAAGATGACCATGTAATGATAAAATTTTGGTGTTAGTTTTAATATTTTTTAAGTTTGCTGGTTGATTTAATAGTCCATGAACACTAACAGCACCTTTTAGATTTATATTCATTCTCGCTAAATCTAAAGCACATAGACCTCCAAAACAATAACCCATGACCACCATTTTGGTGTTTTTTACAAAAGCAAGTTGTTCAACTGCTGCTATACCAGTAATTAAACGTGCCTGTAATAAAGCGCGATCATTCAACAACGGCTGCATTAAAGCCATATTCTCTTCTTTGTTTTTGCCGAGTTTTCCCTTACCATATACATCAAGTGCAACCCCTATATAACCTAGATTTGCCAATCGATTAGCTACTTCTTCAGCAAATTTGTTTCTGCCAGCCCAAGCATGACAAATAAAAACAACAGGTTTTGGAGTAGGATCACTTGGTCTTGCTATATAAGCTTCCATCAAACAATCTGCATGCGTATATTCTAATGTTGACGTTATATTACTCACGATAATGGGCATTTTTTTTCT
>JACCDG011795976.1_pt1 | contig 12485 bp, 15 predicted proteins | sample 7442471 | NCBI WGS metagenome assembly JACCDG01 (sample SAMN15323444, study PRJNA562643) | freshwater metagenome | isolation source: river surface water | place: USA:Blue River Watershed | collected 2017-08-17 | reverse complement strand
TTGTTGCCAAATGAACTGTCGATCTTCGGACTAGTATTGACTCAAGATTCCATTCTACTTATCGCATTTTCGCTTCTTATGTTTTTGGCTTCGGCATCTATGATTCGAGCGTCTCTGACTACTAATACAGATGTTGCATCTGCAAATAACAGCGTTAGCGTTTCAAATATGGCATTGTTTTTTTGCGGACTAGCAGTAGGACTTTTGGCCGGATTCGTTGGTGCAGGTGGAGGCTTCTTAATCGTCCCAGCACTTGTGAGTATTGGCAAACTTGACATGAGACAAGCTGTTGGTACTTCACTTTTTGTAATTGCTCTCCAATCGCTTTTAGGTGTCTTTGGGGATTTCAAGGCTTTGGGTCAAATGGATTTTATCCTTTTTTCTATAGTCGCCGTACTCGCAATTTTGGGCATGAGCTTGGGCACGCTGTTTCGAAAACGCATTTCACAATCAAAACTTAAATTGGGCTTCGGAGTTTTTGTTCTCGTTATGGCAGGCCTGATTCTATTTCAAGAGTTTAGAAGGGGATTAATATGAAAACGTTCGAAGTGAAAAGTCTGTACGATGAAGTCACAGCGACGATCACATATGTCGTCTACGACAAGGTGACTTGCGATGCGGTCGTTATCGACCCTGTCTTGGATTACGATCCGGCCTCGTCGAAGGTATCAACTGAAAGCATAGAAAGGCTTTGCAACCTGCTAAAGAGTGAGAAACTCAATGTTCACTACTGTTTTGAAACACATGCTCACGCAGATCATCTTTCTGGAGCCCAAGAACTGAAGAGATGGTTCCCTCAGGTCAAACTTGCAATCGGTGAGCGGATTACAGAGGTTCAAAGTATTTTCAAGAAAATCTATAATCTTCCTGAAAAATTTATTCCCAACGGATCCCAATTTGATCGCCTGCTCAAGGAGGGCGAAATAATCCAAGCAGGTAGTGTTGAGGTGGAGGTGATCTTTACCCCTGGGCACACGCCAGCTTGTGTTTCGTATGTCATTGGCGATGCTGCTTTCACAGGTGATGCGATTTTCATGCCTGACACGGGAACTGGTCGATGTGATTTCCCAGCTGGCAGTTCGGAGACACTTTATCATTCAATTTCCAGCAAGCTCTTCAAACTACCTGAATCAACACGAGTGTTTGTTGGTCATGACTACAAAGCCAATGGAACTCGTGAAGCAAAATGGGAAACCACTATTGGCCACGAGAGGGCGCAGAATATTCAGTTAAAAGCTGAGACCACAAAACAAGAATACATTAAAATGCGCAATGCTCGTGACGTGACTTTGGCTGCGCCTCGATTATTGTTGCCAAGTATTCAAGTTAACATTGATGGCGGGCGCTTACCTGAACCAGAATCAAACGGAATGAGCTATTTAAAAATTCCAATAAGAAAAAAATAAAAGGAAGATGTATGAAAAAGAACATTCACCCGATTGAAAGAGGCATTAGGTTTATCGTCGGCGCGATTTTAGTAAGCTTTGCTTTTTGGGGGCCTGCAAACCTCTGGTTTCTTTTGGGCCTCATACCAATGGCCACGGGACTCATTGGTTGGTGTCCGCCGTATGCGATGCTTGGAGTTAGCACCTGCAAACGAGAAGTTTAGGTAAGGTTTTTCGGGATCGGTGCAATTTTTCTGAGTCTAGTGATTTTCGCTGGGTTCTATTCGAGATTCGAAAATGCGTCTATTGCCGGTGCTCGAAGATGGGTGCAGGGGTCCGAGGGTAAAGCCTGCGAACTGTCTCAGCGATGCTGAGCGAGCTAAAATCATTTCTATCGCGACAAGCGAGGAGTTCATCAACAAGAGTCCGCATCAGATCGTACCAACCCTTGCTGATCGTGGCGAATTTGTCGCTTCGGAATCCTCGTTCTATAGGGTCATGAAGGCCGACGAAATTCTCGCGCATCGCGGGCGGTCGCAGCCCCGAGTTGTCGCTCGCCCGAAGGCGTTGCAAGCCACGAAGCCAAATGAGATCTACTCGTGGGATATCACCTATTTGCTCTCCAGCCTGCGAGGTCAGTTTTTTATCTCTACCTGTTCCTCGATATTTTCTCTCGGAAGATGGTCGGCTGGCGCGTACACGAAAGCCAGTGCGCCGATCTTTCGTCGAAGCTGTTACCAGAAATCTGCGGGCAGCAAGGGATCAATAAAAACCAACTCACCATGCATGCCGATAACGGCAGCCCGATGAAAGGCGTAACGATGTTGGTCACAATGCAAAAGCTCGGCGTCATGCCATTGTTTTCGCGGCCCTCGGTGAGCGATGACAATCCGTTCTCCGAGTCACTCTTCAATCCGTTGAAATATTGTCCGCAATATCCGACCAAGCCATTTGAATCGATTGAAGAAGCCACTATCTGGGTTGAGTCGTTCGTCAACTGGTACAACAACGAGCAGCTGCACAGCGGAATCAAGTTCGTGACTCCTGCCAGCCGACACGCCGGCGAGGATACGTCGATCCTAGAGAAGCAAAATATTGTTTACAAGCAAGCGAGAGAGAAAAACCCAATTCGCTGGTCGAAAGAAACCAGAAACTGGCAGAGAATTTTGCAAGTCAAATTAAATTGCTTGAAAGAAGAAAGTGAATCCGTTACGACTGCCGTAGTTGCGTAGTCAGTCGACTCCCACGCGACATCTATCCTGAAATTTTCCGAAACTGAAGGCTACAACCGGATCGCAAAGCTTTATCAATACAGAGCTTTTGGATACAGAAGCTTTTTTAACTACAGTCTTCGATTGCTAAATGCATGAGAGTTTTGGACTTTTGACAAAGTTCTACGATCGACCAAGTAGGGCCGTATAACCTTAGAACCCAATGCATCACAAAAGCAAAGGCCGCTCATCTGGGTTCCCTATTTGGATGGCATTTATATCATATCGCGAGAGCTTTGCCGCAAAGTCGTCCTCTGCTGGCATATCGCTTGCACGATGGTATGCGATGATTGCGACTCGTGGCCTTGTATCATTTGTGCTGTTTAACTTTTTGTCGATAGCGACGCATTTTGTTTCTTTTGAAGCTATGGCCTGCCAAGGTTCAGGCTGCTTGCATTTTTGCGGCAAACTGGTTCATCAACTACCTACCACGCCGATACCGCCGCCAGCAGGATCTTGGAGATTCTTGGGCCGGGGGGATGTCTCTTATACTGAGTTTCACGACGGCGGCGGCTACACGGACCACCAAGTTCGATTGGCTGATTGGTCTCCAAAATTTCTTTTAGGAGAGGCCAAAAAATCTGTGTCGCCGGAGATGTGGTCATTCTTTCAATCGGGAAGCCTAGGGCATGCAAGAGCGATTGCCCAAAAGTATCCGGCTGACCAGTATGTTGTGATTAATTTGGGTCCGACCACTGTAGGTATGTCAGCAGCGATGGAAGCGTTGAGGTTAAACGGGGAGCCGGTGAGTTTCCTAATTGATTGGCCGTTTCCGTCGGCCAAAGGTATAGACAAAGAAAGTTTTAAAAACCTTCTGCCTCCAATAGAAGTTGTCGGCCATCGCAAGGTGGTATTCGCTAGAGTGCTAATGCGTGGGGTTACCATGCATGAGATATACGACACCGTGATGCAGCCAGCCGTTTTGGAAAAGTACGGCAGTGAGCCTTCGGCTTACTTTATTTCTGGTGAAACAAGATACACTCGATCGGCACGTGGCGATTTTCGGGATCTAGAATACCAAAAAGTTATACTGGAAATTTACGGAAACAACGGAGTTTATACCAGCCTGCCCAACGGTGGCAGCGTTCAATTTTGTTCCAGATTTCAATTGATTTCCGCGACGTACGGGAATCTGAATCCAATGTCGCTCGAAATTTATCCTTTAAAATACTCTGCTCTGCCTATGAACCCGGCGTACGAACTCTTCGTCAAAGAATTGCTGCAGACTTTGCTTGAGTCTGAGCAGGCAGCGGATGGCAGCAACCCCAGGTACTGAGCTTCAAAAACAGAGGATAAGACAGAGAAATTTTCAGATGTTGTGGATTGGTCATCAGGAAGCGGCGACCTCTTGATGCGATCGCTGAGGTACCACGACGCCGTCGCGATATTCAAGGCCCATCAACAAATTTTGTAATTCTTCTTTCTCGCCGAAGTTCAACCACGACTCAAGAATCGAAGTTTATTCCGAAATTTTGCGCAAAGCTCGGCCCCGTCAGAATTTCCACCGGAAATTCTGTATGAAAAATCTCTAAAATTTCATTTTAGCTTGCTGACGCCGACCTTAATTTCAGATCTGGGTTTAAACCGCAATTCGATCATGCAAGACACTTGGCCGATAGCTTTCAGCCAAATCATCAATCTCAACAAGATCAACTTTGATCGGCAAATCTGAAGTTTCCAATCTTTCTATCAGCTGTGACAAAAAACCCACCGGCAAATTTTTCGCTGGTTTTTTGTAAAGCACGTCCAAATCAGAAAATGTTTTACTCTTGCCAGTGGCTCGCGAGCCAAAAACCCAAACCAGGCAGCCTTTTGATTTTAATTCAGAGAAGAGATGTTGATGAACCCAGTCGTAATGTTGATCTGAAAGGCCGAACTTCATTTTGATTTTAAATAGTTCAAAAGATTTTGAGCGTGTGGGTAAAAGGTCTGAATCACGGCGAATACGCTTTTTGCAACCCCGTCATCATAGGTGTGTGACGATAAATTGCGAGATTTCACGAAATCGAACCACAATTCGGGGTCGCTTATAAAGCCATTTTGTGCCATCTCGCGAATTACGATATTGGCAGCTGTTGAGCTTGAACCCATCAGTTTGCCTGAGGTTTTCCAGGCCAGTTCAACGCAAAATTCAAAGCGCTGAATGCAGGCGTCTCGCGCAATCTTTTTTTGCGTCAAATCTTCTGTGTGTTGGTAAAACTGAAGGGCTTCTGAAAGAGAAACGAGAGCTTTTTCAAATTCAACAATTGAAACAGCCAAAAGAAAATCGCTCCCGAGAAAAATTGGTTGCGGGGGCCGGATTTGAACCGACGACCTTCGGGTTATGAGCCCGACGAGCTACCAGGCTGCTCCACCCCGCGACAAGTTGACCGCAGAGGCGAGACACTAGGAGGGACAAAACAGAATGTCAAGTTATGGGAGTGAATATTCAAAGTTGGCAGTGCCAACTTGTGCGACGGTTAAATCTAAAAAGCAAAGATCTACAGCTGCTAAAGGCTATGAAACTGGCACTTTATGGTCACAGGAGACTGAGACATGGTGGGGGTTGCCGCACGCATAGCAGAGTTTGAATTGCACTGACGGCGCGAGGTCGCGGTCGACAGCGACCCGTTTGTCAAAGACAAAGCATTCCCCTTCAAATTGCGTACCCTTTAAGGTTTCAAAATGGTTTAAAATGCCACCCTCTAATTGATACACGTCTTTGAATCCCATCTCTTTGAGAATTGGTACGGCTTTTTCGCAGCGAATACCGCCAGTGCAATAGAGTAAAACTGTCGTATCTTTGGGCAGCTTCTGGGCTTCAATAGCCTGAGGAAACTGGGAAAAGTCTTTTATCTTAAGATCTAAAGACCCACTGAACCGTCCCAATCTAGTCTCATACCAATTGCGCGTGTCAATCACGCGAGTATTTGCTTGGAGGGCGCGCTGGCTCCATTCTGCCGGGGAAAGGTGTGTGCCATCAGCGACCTGAGCAAGTGACATGTCTTTCAAGGTCACGGCAAATCGGCGAATCTCAACTTTGAACCTCTTAAAGGGGGGGAAATCCGCTCGCGAACTTTTCACTGGTGGTTTGGAGATTCCTAAACTCGTGAATAGGGTCGTCTGGAATCGCGCCAAGGCTTCATCAGCACCCGCAATTGTGGTGTTGACCCCCTCAGGTGCTAGAATCAGGGTTCCGAGGAGTCCCATTTCTTTGCCGAGGACTTGGAGGTCTTTAGCAGTGTCTGCCAATGGAAGTCCTCCGAGATTTTGAAATGAATAGAAGCTATCAATTCGCCAGTCCGCCATATAGGTGGGGAAAATAGTGCTAAAGGCAGCAGGTCGTCAACTGGCCTGAGAGAGTCCGTTGGAATCGACGATCCTCTTTAACCCCATAAATACTGTTCGGTTGAAGGGGACATTGAGTGTGTGTTCGATAAACATCAATGCTTCTCGTGCGCTTTTTGGGGAGGGGCAATTCACATTCCTGATAGTTAGTTGGGTGAATTGATCAGCAACAGAAACAACTTTGGCCAAGGGATGAATTTTCATGTCCTTTAAGCGTTGAGGGTACCCCTGGCCCAAAGCATTCTCCTGATGTTCGTATACTATTGAGACGATATCGTCTGGCACCATACCTAGGCTTTGGAGTAACTGCATTCCCTTGTAGGGGTGGGTTTCATATAACACTGATTCTTCATAGCTCATCTGTGCGAGCGGTTTGAGAAGCAGTTCAGGGGGCAGAGTCTTTAAACCAATATCATGCAGTAAACCTCCAACAGCTAGTTTTTCCAGGGTCGCCTTTTTTTCCCAGCCCAATGCGACCCCCATCATTACCGACAATGCCGACACTGCTAAGGAATGATTGAGCAGTTCATCATTTGACTGATTCAATCCTTCAAGCAACGAGGACAGTTCGCGATGAGACTGAATTAAGGCCATTGTGGCCTCGGTGACCTGTCGAGCGTTGTTGTAAATTTCCAGTGAAATTCCCAAATGTTCTAGCTGGGTAAAGACAGTTTTTGCTGCCGCGGAAAGAATGTTGGTTTTAGAATTCAGCTTTATGTTTAATTTATTTACTACCATGCCAGCCAAAGTGACATTCTGCTTAGAGATTTTTGAATATTCCTGACGTCTGACCCAAAGGTATTCCACTTGCTTTTCGCGAAATGTGTTGAGTTGATCATTTTGGGTCTTTGAACCGGCTTTTGCGATCAAGACAAATTTTTGGTCGGCAAGACGCACGAATAGATCTACCGGGACACTGAAGCCACCGATGAACTCCTGAATGGAAATGGGGATCATATCCTCTGGGACCTCAAGACTCATACTCACCGTATCGGAGAGTCCCATTTAAAAAGAGAGGGAGTAGATCAAGTTCTAGTCAGGACGCGGCGATGGTGGTAAGACCCGTCTATGAATCCGCTTGAAATCCAAGATTTATCAAAGAGTTACGGAAATTTAAAGGCAGTTAACGGAGTTTCCCTCGAGGTTCATCCTGGGGAGATTTTTGGTCTTTTGGGCCCCAATGGCGCCGGAAAGTCCTCAATTATCTCAATTGTCGTGACCTTGGAGAATCCCACCGAAGGTCGAGTTTTGGTCTTTGGAATGGATGTGGCTAAACAACCAACCGAGGCAAAAATGCAGGTTGGGTGGGTGCCCCAAGAGATCATCAATCACGGCTATTTCGATATTCGAGAAATCCTAGAGTTTCAATCAGGCTACTATGGTCGCCGCGCGAATCACGAACGCATCGATTTTCTGCTCCACCGATTGTCCTTATGGGAGCATCAACACAAAAAAGTTAAGCAGTTAAGTGGGGGGATGAAGCGGCGACTCCTTATTGCCAAGGCGCTTGTGCATTCTCCTAAATTGCTTCTGCTCGACGAACCCACCGCAGGCGTTGACATCGAGTTGCGAGCACAGCTCTGGGATTTTGTTCGAGAACTAAAAAAAGAGGGCGTATCGATTTTGTTGACAACTCACTACCTCGAAGAGGCAGAAGCCCTGTGCGATCGGGTTGCAATTCTTGACAGGGGGCGAATTCGACAAATGGGTCCCACAGCCGACTTAATTGCAAAATTGACCTTTAGACATATTCATATTTGTCTCAAAGAGCCAATTTTTGATGGTGCAAACCATCCCTACCTTGTGGGGCAGAAAGGTCAGTGGTTAGAATTTCGAATTCCCGCGGCGATGGAGGCAGGAGCATTTCTCGCTGATTTGGGGATCTCATTGGCGTCTATTTCAGATATGAGGATTGAAGAAGGAACTTTAGAAGAGGCCTTTAAAAGCGTAGTAGAGGTGTCGGAGTGAAAGTAGATATTTTGTTTGGACCGTTTCAAACATTGCTTGAAAGAGAGGTGGCGCGGTTTCTCAAAGTCATTGCCCAAACAGTGTTCAATCCTTTGATCTCAAGCGTACTTTATTTAATGATCTTTGGTGTTAGCCTGGGTGGCAACATTGAAATTTCAGGAGGGATTCCCTATCTTGCATTTTTGATCCCCGGAATTATAATGATGGGCGCACTCAACAATGCCTTTCAGAACTCCTCCTCTTCAATAGTGGCGGCGAAATTCTCTGGAGACATAGAGGATTTAAAGGTCACGCCCTTGAGTCTGCAGCAGATTGTGTGGGCCTTGAGTATTGGCGGCCTTATTCGCGGGATGCTGGTTGGCGGAATTACTTGGCTCGTGGGATTTGTCTTTTACTATTGGACCACTGGAAATATTTTGGGTTTGGAACATCCTTTGCTGTTCTTCCTTTTCCTTCTCCTAGGAGGACTTTGCTTTGCAAAACTAGGGATCTGCGTAGCGTTTTGGGCTAAGTCTTTCGATCAAATGAGTGCTGTTGGTGGGTTTGTTCTATTACCTTTGATTTATTTAGGTGGTGTGTTCTTTTCAGTGCAAGGACTTCATCCTGTTTGGCAAACAATTGCCTTATTCAATCCTCTCTTTTATCTGATAAATGGGATTCGCTATGGTTTGCTGGGTGTCGCCGATGTAAATTGGCCAGTGGCTTTGGGAGTTACCGTGATTGCCACTGTGTTTTTTCATTTTGCGGCGATGTACTCACTGAAAAAAGGATCATTTTCTCGTTGGTGATACCAATTCCTATTGACTCAAAGAGCATCGTTGCCATCGTCGTTGCCTTGTGCGACGTGCAGGTAGCACGCCTCCGCGGCAACTCCTCGGACGCCTTGCTCTTTGAGCCAATAGGAATTGGTTGAGAGAGGATCGAGTTTAGTGTTTTTGGGAGCATCGTTGCCATCGCTTGCGGAGAGCTCAATATTTTGGAGGGCTAATGTTTGAGAATCTTTCAGATAAAATCCTTGGGTCCATAAAAAAGATCCGTGGGCAAGCGCGAATCACTGAAACCAACATTGAAGACGCTATCGCCGAGATTCGTCGGCATTTTCTTGAAGCAGATGTCAACTTCAAGGTGGTTAAGATTTTTATCGATCGTGTCAAGGCTCGAGCTCTAGGGCAAGTTGTGTCTAAAGGGCTTTCCGCTGGTCAAGAATTCGTAGGGATTGTTCACGATGAACTCACTCATATTTTGGGACGAGAAGCCGTTGAACTCGATATCCGTAAGACTCCCGCTGTTGTGTTTTTGGTTGGTCTTCAAGGAAGCGGCAAAACGACATCGGCCGCAAAGCTGGCTTTGTTTATTAGAAACAAATTCGGCAAGAAGCCAGGCTTGGTTTCGGTCGATATTTACAGACCGGCAGCCATAGAACAGTTGCAAATATTGGCTCGCGCCAATGGTGTCCCTGTCTTCGAGTCGGATAAAGGCGAACAACCTGAAAAGATTCTCGCTCGCGCAAGATCTTGGGTGGCAGAGCAAATGATAGATGTTTTGATCGTGGACACTGCCGGCCGGACCCAGATCGAGGAAGACCTGATGTCGGAGCTGGTTCGTCTCAAGGACGTGTGGCAACCGGTGGAAACCCTGCTCGTGGCCGACGCGATGTTAGGGCAACAATCCGTCAACGTGGCCACTGGCTTTCATGACCGCGTGGGATTGACTGGGATGGTGCTCACCAAAATGGACGGCGATGCGCGTGGTGGTGCCGCTCTCAGCGTGCGCGAGACAATTGGCATTCCTATAAAGTTCTTGGGCGTAGGCGAAAAAGCAAGTCAACTCGAAGTCTTTCACCCTGATCGTTTAGCCAATCGGATTCTTGATATGGGTGATGTGCTCTCTTTAGTGGAGCGGGCCCAGGAAGTGATTTCCGAGGAAGAAGCCCAAAAAACCGCGCACCAGATACGCAAGAATAGTTTTTCATTGGACGACTTTCTTGCGCAAATTCAGATGATGAAGAAAATGGGTGGCATGGAGTCCATCATGAAAATGATTCCAGGCATGGGCCAGGCCTTAAAAAAAATGAAGGGCCTTGCACCGCCCGAGGCTGAAGTTAAGAAGATCGAGGCAATTATCCGCTCGATGACTCACAAGGAGCGGCGCAACCACAAGATCCTCAACGGCTCCCGGAGAGCTCGCATTGCCCAGGGGTCGGGGACCAGAGTGCAAGATGTTAACCACCTGATTCGCCAGTTTGAGCAGGCGCAAAAGATGATGTCGCAGATGATGAAGATGGGTGGTGGTCAGGGGCGTTTGCGTTGAAAGTCTTTGTTGTCAGAGAGGGTGCGTGAAGACTCCTTGCGGTTTTTGCCGGTGTGAGGTATCTCAAAAAGCTCAGTGGGCGTTCCGGAAGGCCCAACTAAGGGAGTGAGTGCATATGGTGGTAATTCGTTTGGCCCGGTTTGGCTCTAAGCACAGCCCAAGATATAGGATTACGGTGGCTGATTCACGGCGAGGGCAAAGGGGCAGGTTTATTGAGGTCTTGGGATTCTTCAACCCCCAGGCGTCTGAAAGTGAAGTGGGGTTGCGTGTTGACTCGGAAAGAGCACAATCGTGGATTTTAAAAGGTGCCCAGCCCAGTGAGCGTGTGAAGTCTTTGTTAAAAAAGGCGTCATCCCAGCCTAAGGCCTAAGCTCTGGGTGTGTGGATCTGTGTTTATTTACATGGGTCTATTCTTTGACATAAAATAGGATCACGATCCTTGAGGATTTCTTGAACTTCTTTAGGGCAAAATGCCCGAAAGAAGAGGGGAAGTGATCCTGAGTGGATGTGAGCAGTTCGAGCGGAAGTTGTTAAGGATGAGGTGGAAAACATGGATCATTCAAGTCTAAAAGATCTGGTTGAATTTATGGCCAAAGCTTTGGTGGACCGACCTGAAGAGGTGGATGTCAATGAGGTCGTTGGCGAACAAACAACTGTTGTTGAACTTAAAGTTGCCAAAGAAGATCTTGGAAAAGTTATAGGTAAGCAGGGACGGACAGCACGATCAATGCGGACCATTTTGAATGCGGCAAGCACGAAACTGCAAAAGCGAAGTGTGCTGGAGATTGTGGAATAGATTTAACAACCTCTGGCCCGTTTTTGTCTTCTTAGACCTCACATAGCCTATAAGATAATATAAAAATCGATTGGTACGAAAGACGAAGGGCCGGCAGGGCTATATCTATACCAATTACTTGTGGTTTTTAGACAGAGGCGTCCGAGGGACTCACACGCAAGCGTGCTACCTGCTGACCGCAAAAGCCGGTTCGTGGAAGATCTCGGTATCCATCGCTCATGAAATTTAGTTTAGTCAAAACCGCGACTCCTATGTTATGCCAACCTCTGTGGGGTTCTGGAGAAAGGGGCCTATGCGGACAGGAATGCAAAATGCAATTAATTGAAGTGGGACGCATGAAGGGGTCTCATGGCCTTTTGGGTGCGATTTATGTTGAACTTCATGCGGGCGTTGCTGAATGGCTAACCTCTGCGCAAAGGATCTACTTTTGCAAAAACAGCGTGGGTATTGGTGACTTTGTAGTGTCTTCGGCGAAACCATTTAAGCGTGGGCTATTGGTCAACCTTGAGGGGTTCCAGAGCCTTGATCAGACGGAGCCCTTGCGTGGCAGCGTGGTTTGCATTGATAAGCACTGTCTCAATGCACCGAAGGGTGAAAAACCCTATTTGTTTGAGTTTATTGGGTTTACCGTGTCCGACCTTACTGGCCAGAGTTTGGGCGCAGTTGTGGACATCTCATCAAATGGGGCTCAGGACCTTTTGGTTTTGCAGCGCTTGGCGCCTCCCCAAGGGGTCGATGGCAAGCCGGAATCGACACCCACGGAGGAGCGCTTCTCCTCGGTCAAAGAAGCCGAAAATTCCAAGCCAACGAAGGTAATGATACCGTTGGTGCCTGCATTTCTGCGAGAGGTGGATTGGCAACTTCGGGTGATAGTGATGGATCTTCCGGAGGGCTTGTTGGAGTTGGGTTTTGAAGATTAATATTCTGACCCTTTTTCCAGAAATGGTTGAGGCGAATCTAAATTATGGTGTGCTAGGGGCGGCGGTTTCCCGAGGGACTCTCCAAATAAAAATTGTTAATCCGAGGGATTTTACAGTTGATGTTCATGGGAGTGTGGATGATCGACCCTATGGAGGCGGAGATGGAATGTGCCTTTTGCCTCAGCCCTGGTGGGCCGCCTTGAATTCTTTAGAAAATTTGTCTCAAGGGCAGGGTGAAGGCGGTAAGCAACCGGCTCACCCCCCCAAATGTGTTGTGGCGTTGACCGCCCAAGGTCGTCGTTGGACCGCGCAGTTGGCGCGCCAATGGAGTCTGCAAGAGGAGATCACGTTACTTTGTGGTCGATACTCTGGATTTGATCAGAGATTCCTAAGCCGTTGTGTATCTCATGAGTATTCAATTGGTGATTATGTGGTGTCTGGAGGTGAGTGGCCTGCCCTTGTGCTTCTCGATTCCATCGCGAGATTTATTCCTGGGGTTCTTGGCAAT
>JACCDG011267558.1_pt1 | contig 12485 bp, 9 predicted proteins | sample 7442471 | NCBI WGS metagenome assembly JACCDG01 (sample SAMN15323444, study PRJNA562643) | freshwater metagenome | isolation source: river surface water | place: USA:Blue River Watershed | collected 2017-08-17 | reverse complement strand
GTCACTTCAAGAAGACGCAAGCAGGAATCGTGCTCTTGCTCTTTATGAAGGAACTCGTGATGATGATTTAGTCAGTGAAGAAGTTGATGAAAGAATTTTAAAACTTCTTGGTCTTGAAGATGTCTTTGATATTGACTATGGAACATATATGAGTCTTCTTCGCGGAAGATTGGCGGAAGGAAGACTTTCTGGAAAAGAACTTCCAAGAGAAGAAGATGAGTTATTATTAAACGAATTTAGAAAAGTTAAAGGAAAAGTTGGTAGATTTAAGTTAAAGAAGAAAAAAATAAGCGCAGAAAATCTTGGCGCTACTGGACCTATTAGAGTTTCAAAGCAACAATATTATCTTACAAGTAAAGCGATAGTTCCAGAAACTTCTGGTATTGGTGAAGAAGGTGGAGATATTGCTAAAAATATAACTTCAATTAATACAATTTTACTTTCTATATTAGAAAGTATTGGTAATCAAAACAAAATAATAAAAAAAGGTGAAGAGAATGATAGAAAAAGAAGAGAAAATCAAAGAAGAGGAAGAGTAGAAGAAGGATTAGAGAAAGGATTAGGTAAAATAGCATCTCTTGCATCCAAGATGCTTGCTCCAGTTCAGGGTATCCTAGATAAAATTTTAAACTTTATTCTTTATACTTTACTTGGAAGAGCATTTGTTAAGTTTATTGATTGGTTCAATAATCCAAAAAATAAAGAAAAGGTAGAAGTTCTCAAAAGATTCTTGAAGGATTGGTGGCCTGCTTTATTGGGAGCACTAGTTCTTTTCACAACTCCTTTTGGTGCATTTGTTCGTGGTTTTGTTGGAACTGTTGCTAAATTAACCTTAAGACTTGCTAGATTTGCAATTCCAAAGTTACTTGGATTTGTAAAGAGTAATCCAAGAGCAGCAGCACTACTCGCTGCAGGAACTGCTGCTGTTGGTGCTGGAATTTATATGCAGTCTCAAAGAGAGCAGAGGGATAAAGAATTACAAAAAGTAGATCCAAATTATGGCAAAACTCCAAGTCCAACAAAAAGTATTATTGACTTTGGTTCAATGGGTGGAATGCAGTTTCGTGGTGGTGGAATGGTTCCTCTCGCTAAAGCATTTGCTGGTGGCGGAGAGCAGTTGCAACCATATGTTGGTGATGGATATGTAACTGATAACACTGGAGTCACTGTAACTGGCGCAGGACCAGATACACAAGCAACTGTACTGCAACCAGGGGAAATTGTTTTCAGCAAACCTGCAGTTGATTATTGGGGTGCTGATAAATTACTTGCTATGAATAAAATGGGTGGGGGGACTAATGTTCCCAAGTTTGTGAACAACATTCAAATGGTGTCTGGTGGTGGAATGATTGGAAAGGGATTTAAATCTCCTTCAATTCAAATGGGATCTCCTAATATAAGAATGCCCAACATAGGAGGTTTTAATTCAAGAGTAACTAATATGAATTTACGTAGTTCTAGATCTACACCAAAAGGTTACCTTGGGAAGTCTTCTTCCAATAGGATTCAAAATTATTATGGAATGTCTAGGTTAAGTCCTGGAAATATGATAATGAATCAAAGTAATCCTATGAAAATGGGAAGAAGCGCAGCGTCATTTACGCAAAATGTTTTTTCGGCATCATCTCCTTCATCAAATATTTCATATTCGCCAATTAATATATCAACACAAATAACACCATCTCAACGTAGACCAGTTTCTCCTGGACCACCAGTTACTAGTAATACAGGGTCTTCTTTTATAGAACTTCCACCTATTATCCAACAAGCAACTCAACAATCCGTATCCTCTGGAGGAACTAAAGTTCCTCCATTTATGAGTCCAGATTCTATCATGGCGTCAATTAATGCTTCTATTTACGGAATAGGATAATATGGCTGTAATAGACTCTAAAAAATTATTACCCCCAGCAAAATCATCAGGAAGCGCATTTGCAACGCAAAAGTTTCTTGTACCAATTTCCAATATTAAGGTAAAATCATCTGCTATTATTAGAGCAAGTGATATTAAACCAACAGAAAAACCAGAAGATGGTGGTGGAAAAATAGTTCTTTCTGGGGTCTTACAAATTCGTGAAAGTGTTGTAAGTATTCAAAGACTAATTGGAAACAATACTACATTATTACAGCAGTCTGAAGAAAAGAAGAGAAAACTTGTAGAAAAAGAAAAGTTTGAATCTAAAGAAAAAAAGTTAGAAGAAAGAAAGGGATTATCTATTTCTCAACTTAAGAGTCCTTCATTACCCAAAACAGGTTTCCTTGATGCAATCAAAAGATTTCTTTTTTATACTTTACTTGGTGCTGCATTTGTTAAGTTTGGAAAATACATTCCGAAGATACTTGAGTTTAGTAAGAAACTAATACCTGCGTTTAAATTTGTTGAAGATTTTGCTGGAAATCTTTTAAATGGTGCTGTAGAATTTATTGATAAAGGATATAAAGCATACGATAAAGTTAGAGAGATTTCTAAAACCATTGGTGGTGAAGATTTACAAAAGAAGTTTGATGAATTCAGCAAGCAATTCAATACCTTTGCAAATCTTGCTATTATTGCCGGAATGTCCACGATGGGTGGAACTGATTTTAGTGGAAAGGGTACAAAACCTGGAAAATTTGGAAGACCTACAAAACCGTCAACTCTAACAAATAATTCAAAACTTTTTGGTTATTTGGGTAGAGATCCTCAAACTAAATTGATTGAAAGGAGATATGGTAATGATGCTGCGAGAATGTATGAAGCAAGAAAAGCGCAAGGTGCATCTGTAAATCGTGCTCGTGCTGATGTTCTTAAAAGATTTGAAACACTTGAGAATAAGTTTGGACCACAAAAAGGACTTGGTGGTGGTACTGGGAAAGGTTCACTTTTTTCGCGTGGACTGGGAAGATCCTTTAACAGAGCATCTTTAAATCTTCTTGGAAAGACTGGGACAAAAGTTGTAAAAGGAGTCTTTGGAAAAATACCAATCATTGGCGGACTTGTTGATTTTATTATAAGTACTGTTATTCTCAAAGAAAATCCAGGAAGGGCAGCAGCAAAAGCAGTTGGTGCTACTATTGGTTCTGCTCTAGGTACATTTATTCCAATTCCATTTGCAGGAACTATTCTTGGAGGTATTCTTGGAGATATTGTTGGTGGAGCACTTTATGATAGTTTAGTTGGTAATAATAATACAAAAGTAAAAGCAAAAGCACAGGGAGGACAAGTCACTAGAGGTGGAAAGAAAGTTTCTGGTCCATCAAGAAGAACAATAAAAAAAGTAAGGGCAAAACCACCAAAAGTTAAACCACAAAAAACAATTCCGGGTAAAGATGTTGGCGGTAGAAAGGAAATTGAAAAATTATTTCCTTACTCAATTAATCCTAATCAAAAAAGTCCTCTTGGTGTATTAGAAACTACATCTGAAAGTTTAAAGAAAGTTCCATTACTTGGTGGAGTAATGGGCGCTTCTCTTGACCTTGCTATGGGACAAAAACCAGATGCAAATGTATTTAAAAAAATTGGTTATGGATTTGGTGCATTAGTGCAGAATGCAATAGATGCTGAAACATCCAATACGATTGGTAATATTCAAAAAGAAATTGTAGGACTTGCTGGTGGTGGAACAGTTCCAAGAACTTTATCTACAGGAGAAAATGTAGGCATGAAAATTGGTGAAAGACTTGCGAAAACATTTGAAGTAATGATGAACACAAAAGTTTCTGAAACTTTACAAGCAATTCGTCAACAGTTTGGTAAAGAAGGATTTGGATTGACTGGTTCTCCTACTACTGGACCGACAGGAGAACTTGCCACTGGAACACTTGCTAGAGGACAACTTACGATTGAACAATTAGTTGGACTTGCAAAAGGAGCTGGGTTTAGTCAATCTGATGCAGTTACTATGGCGGCAGTTGCCATGGCTGAATCTTCAGGGAATTCTAATTCTAAGAGAACTGATACTGATGTTCATGGACTTTGGCAAATTCGTTTCCCTGTTCATGAGGATAAATTAAAAAGACTTGGGATAACATCTAGAGATCAATTATACGATCCTGTTGCAAATGCTGCAGCTGCTAAAGCAGTGTATGATAGTCAAGGAATAACAGCTTGGTCTGCTTATACTAATAAAAATTACCAGAAATACATGGGATCTGCTCAAAAAGCAGCTTCTGCTTCGGCAATTACAGTATATAAACCAACTCCTACTGGGGGATTTGTTCCTCTGGGAAGTGAGCAAGGAAGTCTACAAGAGGCAAGAAGACTTGCGGAAAGTTTTGGAGTTCCTTTATATTCACACGTTAGACCCGGTGATCCAGGATATCATGGTTCAGGTAGAGCAATGGATTTTTCTAATGATGCTGTGGGAAGAGGAACCCCAGAGCAATTAAAACTTGCAAAAGAATTAGTCAAAAAATATGGAAAGACCGCGAAGGAAATTATTTACACTCCTCTTGGGTTTAGTATTAAAGATGGAAAACAAGTTCCACCAATGGATCCGGCAAATCATTACCATCATGTTCATGTTGCTTTTGAAAAAGGTGGAAAAGTTCATGGACTCACTAAAGCAATTCTTGGTGAAAAGGGACCAGAGTTTGTTCTTGATGCTGATACGACTGCATCCCTTGAGCAAAACTATCCCGGATTTCTTGATGCACTTAATAAAGCAGATTATAAAGGAGCACTCAATGTGCTAAGTAATTATACATCTTACTATAATCCATCAAGTTCTTCGATGGTTATGCTACAGAAAGTAATCATAGAAAAACCAGTCCCTGTGAGTGGTGGCGGAATGATTTCTGGTGGTGTAAATAATAGTAATGCTTCAACTTCACCAATCACAGCATCTCTATATTCGGCATAATGGGATTAAATAATCAGGTAGTAAAAGAATTTAATGTTACTAAGTTTAGAATTTATTCTAATACTAATGGAAAGTTTGCGGACATTCCACAGAAAGAAGGCATCTTTGTAAATCTACATTACTATGAAAGTATTCTTGAAAATTGTATAAAGGCAACTGTAATTATTGCTGATACTGGATACTCAGTTGAAAAAGATGGAAAGTATGTGAGTTTAATTGAAGGTCTTGATATGTGTGGTGGTGAGAAAGTAGAACTTCATATTGAGGATGGATATGGTAATAAACTTCAATTTTCTGATGAGAAATGTTTGTACGTTGGGAAAATAAGAAACAAAATAGAACATACACAAAATATAGTTTTTGTAATTGATCTTGTTACTAAGGAATTTTTTGCTAATGAATTGGTAGAAACAAGAGTGGATCAACATTTTGAAGGAAAAATATCAACCTCAGTAGATGCAATATTAAAAACACATTTAAAAACTGAAAAAAATCTTGAAATAGAAATTACTGAGAATGAATATACATTTAATGGTCATATAGAAAAACCATTTTATAAATGTACTTGGTTAGGAAAAAGATCAATACCTGAAGGAGGAAAGGAATCTTCTGCTGGATTTTTCTTTTATGAAACATATGATGGATTTAAATTCAGATCAATTGAAAAACTATTGGATGAAAAAAATGGATACAAAAAATACATTTTTACAAATACAACTGAACTTCCTTCTGGATATGATGGGAAAATACTTGAATATCTGCCCACAATTAATATAGATGTTCAGCAAAAGATGATGATAGGTGCTTATGGATCTTTAGTAAGAACTTATGATTTCTTTCAGAATAAATATGAAGAAAAGGAACTTACTTCAGAAAGAGAAGGAAAACCTGGAGTCAATCTTGCTGGAACAGAACTTCCTTGTTTACCTAATGAGTTTTTTGGAAAACCAACTAGGATCATGGGTAAGATGCAACCTTACGGAGTGATGCAATCAATTGATAAAGATAAATCCAAAAAACAAGATTATGTTGTAAACGAAATTACAGCACAAGCAGCAAGTCGTTATAATCAGTTATTTACAATCATCCTTACTATTATAATTGCTGGTGATTTTTCTCATCGTGCCGGCGATTTGATTTATTGTGATTTTCCGGAATTGAGTTCTGATAAAACACAAATTGTAAGTGGTAAGAATAGTGGAATATATATGATAGCAAATGTTACTCAGCAATTGGATGTGAGAAGTGGTGCATATACACAATTAACTCTTGTAAGAGATTCATACGGAAGGAAACCATTTAAGAGATGAATAATAATCTTTTTAATCCGGAAACAATAGGATCATATTCCAATTGGTGGACTGGAATTATTGTATCTGATTTAACTTGGAAAGGAAATCAAAAATCGGAGAAGTGGTCTTCTATTAATGAACTTCCTGGTTGGGGAGCAAGATATAAAGTCAGAATTGTAGGAAAGCATACTCAAGACAAAGGAAAACTTTCTGATGATAAACTTGAACTTTGTGAAGTCTTATATCCAGTCACTGCAGGAACAGGACATGCTTCAAGTTATCAAACATCTAACTTAAGACAAGGATCTGTTGTTTTTGGAATTTATAAAGACGGTGATGGAAATGAACCTCTTATCATTGGGTGTATTGGAAATAATAGTCAGACTTATTTAAATTCTAAACAAAAGAATGGATTTGATACTTTAAGAGGATTTAATCTTTCTGCGGCGGTTCCAATTTATGCTATAGTTCCTGGAGGTTCTCCTCCAGAACCTGGTCCTGAACCACCTAATAGTTTACTTACAGTAGGAACTGGTGATCCGAATGTAACTTATGGTGATGTAAAAATAGAAACTAATGATCTTAATAGTGCAGTTAGAATTACACTAGCAGATCAAATAGCAGCAATAGATCAAGCACAATCAAATTATGTTGCAGCAACTTCTACTTGTGAACCAATTCAATTAACTGGGATCGCAAAGTCAATTAAAAAGTTAATTCAGGATATTGAAAAGGTAAAACAAGAAGTTAATTCTTGGAAGTATAAACTTACTAATGAATTGATTAGTGAAAATGGCCAGAAGTTTGGTCTGCAAGAATATATTCAATATAAAGTTCAAAATGTATCAAAAGAAATTGTTGGATGGTTTAAAGGACTTACTGCAGAAATTGAAAAAAGAGTAAAAGAAAACATTGAAAGAGGAGCAAAAGATCTTTATTATCTTTTATTTCCAAATCAAAGATCGGGTGCAAAAGTAGCAGTTGAGACTGCATTAGATCTTATATCTTGCTTGTTTAGAAAAATTGTAGGACAGCTTATATCAATTCTAACCAAGTTTTTATTAAGTGCTGTAGATCGTTTTATTAATGTTCCTTTATGTGCTGCTGAAAATATTCTTGCTGCTGTTATTGGAAAGTTAACGGGACTTATTAATTCTGCCCTCAGCGCAATTATGGCTCCCGTAAATGCAATTCTTGGTGCTGTTGATCTTGTTGGTGATGTTCTTTCAATTGTACAAGACATACTTTCATTTCTTTCTTGTGACGAAAGACCACAATGTTCCGAAGTTAAAGAATGGAGTATTTACGATGGTCCTGGACCTGGATTGAATTTAGATCTTGGTGGATTTTTTAATAAAGTCAAATCTTTTGCATCTAATGTTTCTCAATCAGTAAACCCTGATAATTTTGATTTTGATTTGGATTTCTCTGATGTTTTTTCTGATAGTTGTAACGTTGGGGCTGTTTTCTGTGGTCCTCCTACTGTTGAATTTTTTGGTGGTGGTGGATCTGGTGCATCTGGAAATGCAATCATAAGTGCCTCTGGTGAAATTTTGGGAGTTGATATTACAACTACTGGATCTGGATATGCATCACCACCCTCAGTTAGGTTTGTTGATAATTGTGGTAAAGGAAAGGGTGCAGTCGGTAGGGCAGTTCTTGGACCCAGAAATGTTGTAAATGGAACAATCACATCTCCTCCAGGAACTGATGGGAATACCGATGGTGTTATTGCCGTAATTATGGATGAGACTGGATTTGGTTATCTTTCTTCACCTAATAGAGATCTTGGTGGTGATGGAAGAGTCTGGGCAAATAAAGATCAGACAACTGTAAAAAGAAATGATGGAACTTATGATAGTCCATATAATCCAGGAGAAGATATTGATTTGCTACCGGGGGATTCTATTCGCACACCGGATGGAACTGTAACTAATTTAAATGGAGAAACTATAATCGGTGGGGATTATAGATCAGTAAATACAAAAGGAAAAATCACCGCACCAAAACGTCAAGTTACTGATATTGAAGGTGGAAAATATCCAGGTCTTAATACTGGTTCTTATCCTGTTATTCTTTATCTTTGTGGTTTAGAAATTGGAAATGCTGGATTTAATTATTCTAGCAATGATCGTATTGTTATAGAACCTTCAAATGGTGCATCTGCAATTCCTACATTTGGTGCGTTTGGAACGTTAGAAAAAGTTGTAATTACATCACAAGGTGAAGGATTCACAGAAACTCCAAACATTTATATTGAAAGTGAAAGTGGATTCAATGCAAAACTCATCCCAAGATTCTGTATAGATAGAGTGTCTGTAGATAGAATTAAAGAACCTGAAACGGGTAAGAAGATTATTTCTGTTGTTGATTGTGTTGGTAAAGTTCCACAAGTAGATTTTTTTAGAGTTCCTCAATAATGACTAAGCAGCAAAATTATCATACCATAAGATATGGTAATAAAGATGGAGAATTAAAGTTTGGGCATATTACTGAAAACAATGAACTTGATGCGTTCATAGTAAGAAGTGGTGCGGATCCAAATCACTATATTGAAATGTGTTCCACTGGCGGTCCAAATAGAAAAAATGGAACAGTTTGTAGATCCACAGGAACATTTGAAGTTAAGGCAGGTGATAAAGTAAAGTCCACCAGCACTCCAGAAAATTATGCGATTGTTTTTGAGGCAGTGGATGGTGATATCTTACTGAGTGCTCCAAATGGTAGAGTTAAAATAGACGCACAGAATATTGATTTGGTTGGTTTAAGAGGATTTGATGGTAAGAATGGAACAATTACACTATCCGCAAATGAGAAAATTATTCTAGATTCAAAAGGTTCTATTGATATTAAGGGTGCAGTTTCAACTAAAATATTTTCAAATGATACTGTAAATATTATAGGTAACGGAATATTAAATGTTTACGGTGGTTTGATTGATTTTGCTGATGGAGCAACGAGTAAAATAGGTTCTAAAGGTGGATCTAAAAACGAGGAAATACAAAGACAATGAAAGTACCTGATTTATTTGTAGGAAAAAGATTTTTTGTTGGTGATGGAAGACCTGAAATTCTAGGTAGAGGTCCAACAGAAGTTCGTGGATCTGCATATATCGAAGGTCCAGAAATCGTTGGAGATCCAGGACAATTTATAAATCCTTCTCCAACAGATCTTGGATCATTAATGGTTGGCGAAACAAAGAATGAGGAAATGAAACCAATTCCTTTTTATTCTTTGTTTGTAAGAACTTATGCAAGAATTAAAAGTTTCTTAAAAGTTGATGAACTATTAAGTGTCAAGTTAATCAAATCAAAGATTATTTGGACTGAAGTTCTTCTTGCCAAATCAAAAAACTTTATGATCGATCATCCAACTAAAGAGAATAAGAAACTTGTTTATTCTTGTTTGGAAGGTCCAGAAAATTCAGTTTATGTAAGGGGCAGAATACAAAATGAAACTATCATAAAACTACCCGATTATTGGAAGAAATTAGTTGATTCGCAGTCAATTACGGTTTCTTTAACACCAGTGGGTTCTCATCAAGATGTGATTGTAGAAAGTTTTGATAACGAGATTGTAGTTCTCAAATCAAAAGATGCCGAAATTGATTGCTTTTATCATATCTTTGCAGAAAGAGTAGACATTCAAAAGTTACAAACGGAGGTGGATTTATAATGGCAGTTGGATTTAGATTCCAGAATTATGGAACCTTTACAGGTCCTGCGGGAGCATATGATTATGATGATAGTGAACCGATCTGGCATACACTTAGACCAGAGGATGTGTCATTTAAATTAAGTGACCTTTCAATGATTCTTTATAATAATGAAGCAAATTATGTTGGATTCTATTGTAATGGAGTCTCAACACAGTTAATGACTCTGGCACATAGCACAGGAAATATTCCAACACTTCGTATTCAAGCATCGAATACAATTGTAAATGGAAATGCACTTATCAATGGAACTATTATTGCTAACGGAACTATTAATGCAAATGGAGTGATTGTAGGTCCAACAATCACTAGATTAGATGCTGCAATAAATAGCAAAAAAGGATTTGATATTCCTCATCCAAATAAAGAAAATTATCGACTAAGACATATTTGTGTAGAGGGTCCAGAGTCTGCAGTTTATTTTAGAGGAAAGTTAGTAGATAATAATGTAATCGAAATTCCAGACTATTGGAGAGGACTTGTTGATTTTGAATCTATTACAGTTAATTTAACTCAAATTGGTTACAGTCAAGATTTAGTTGTAGAAAAAATAGAGTGGGGTAAAAGAATTATTATTAAATCTGGAAATGCATCAAATATTAATTGCTATTATCAAGTCTGGGCGGACCGTCTTGGAGAAAAATTAATTGTAGAATATGAAGGACAAACTCCTGCAGATTATCCAGGAGATAATACTGAATACTCAATTGCTGGTTATGACTATGATAGGAGATAAATGATATGGCAGGATTTGCAAACACTTCGTTAAGTATTGTAGGAATCTTAACAACACAAAATGAATCTTTAGGCATTGCAACTGCAACTCCACTTCCTTATGCAATTGGAGAATCTTTTGATACTCTACAAAAATGGGTTGCTCCTTGCCAGTATGTTGATAATCAAATCATTTCGATTGTCAATAATATCAATCTTAAAAAACAACAAATTGTAGATATTTGTGTATTAGCAGGATCAGGAAATCCAACGTCTTGTAGTTTGTCTACAACAACATCAGGAGTCACTGCTGTTTATGCGAGTGTACCTGACGGAACGATTGCAATAGGTATTGCAGCAACAAATGGAGACAATGTTGGTCTTGCAAGCACGGCAATTGTTGGGTACGGAACAGTCTATGCAGATACAATTGTTTCCTTGACTTATCCAAATCTTGAGACTGGAAACTATTCTACAAATAATCCGATTGATAATGAATATAACGCCAATGTAATTGGAAATGCTGGTATAGGAAAACAAAATACCTTTACGCAAAATAATGGTTCTTTGATTGGATATGCTTTTGCAATTACTGGTGGAGGAGGTGCTTGTACTGGATATGCAACATCCATTACAAATCTCATACAAGAAATTGCAAATCTAAGAGTTGGTATTGCAAGTTATGTAAACTCAGTTAATACTATTAAAGGATATAAACACGCACAACAACTTGATTATTGGTCGTTAAATAAAGTAGTGAATGATATGAATGCTACTGTAGCAGGAAATAAATCCGCATTAGAAATTCTAAATAATCCTTTATATGGAGGTCTTTACTAAATGAATACATTGTTTACTGATAAAGAAAATCTTGTCATTGCGAGAGGTAAAGTCTTTAATGATACCTCAATTAAACTTCCTGACGAATGGGAAGAAACTGTAAATCCAAAAACTATTACAGTATCTTTAACACCTTGTGGTTCATCGCAAGATATTACAGTTAAGACTGTTGATATTAAAGAAGTTCGTTTGCAATCTTATAGTAGAATACCAATCGAATGCTACTATCTTATTCTTGCAGAGACTAAATAACTAATAAAATCATTTAGAAATGGCGTATCAAGGGATAAGTACTGGAACTACACCGAATGATGGACTTGGTGATAGTCTGGCAACGGGTGCTGTAAAAATCAATAGTAACTTTAGTGAAATCTATACTGCTCTTGGAGATGGTACAGTTATAAATCGTGCAGTTAATGTAGGTACAGGAATAACTGGTGGTGGAACCTTAAATTCTGATGTAACTATTTCAGTTGATAGTAGTGTAGTTAGAACCAGTGGAGATCAGACTATTGGTGGTAATAAAACATTTACTGGTGCTGTTACAATAAATGGTATAATTCCAGTTGGTGGAATTATTATGTGGTCTGGAAGCATTGCTACCATTCCTATTGGTTGGGCATTATGTGATGGAACAAATAGTACACCAGATTTGAGAAATCGTTTTATTGTTGGTGCTACTAGCGATGCTTCTACTGGAGTTACATTTGATGCTGATACTGGTGCAGTAAGTGGTTCTTATGCACCTGGAAACACTGGTGGATCAGTTGCCCACCAGTTAACAATTGCAGAAATGCCTGCTCATACTCACTCTTATAATCAAGCATTTTTTAGACCTAATTCTGCAGGAAGTGCTCCAGTTAATCTTGCTTCTGGAAATAGCCCACAGAACACTACCTCTCAAGGAGGTAGTGATTACCACGAAAACAGACCTCCATATTATGCTCTTGCTTTTATTATGAGAACTACTTGACGTTTCCCACCCACCGTGCTATGATACTTGGGTAATCAACGGACGACCGAATGCAAGACGAGTACCTCTCACGCTGCGTTGTAGACCCCATCAAGCGTACAGTCTATCTG
>JACCDG011510909.1_pt1 | contig 12488 bp, 17 predicted proteins | sample 7442471 | NCBI WGS metagenome assembly JACCDG01 (sample SAMN15323444, study PRJNA562643) | freshwater metagenome | isolation source: river surface water | place: USA:Blue River Watershed | collected 2017-08-17 | reverse complement strand
GACGCGATTGTGCAGGGAACGTACTGGAGAGATGGTAAAGGCTGTGCGGTCGGGTGTTTAACGCACGATCCAGATGGCGGTCACGATCAGTACCCAGAGCGATGGGGACTGCCTGAATGGCTTGCGAGACTTGAGGACACAATCTTTGAGGGGTTGTCGATTGATGAGGCAAAGGAATGGCCGATTCGATTGATGAGTGCGATTCCGGTCGGAGTAGAAATAACTGATGCGGTGGCGGATCGATTGGCAATTGAGCGATTAGAGCAAGAGTGCTTGCCGCTTGCACCTACTTGGCCGGAATCGATTCGCGGTCAAGTTGTTGACGCGATCAATGGTGTTATTGAGGTGATTCGTGATGGTGGTAACAGGTCCGCCGCTGAGTCCGCCGCTAGGTCCGCTGAGTCCGCCGCTTGGTCCGCTTGGTCCGCTAGGTCCGCCGCTGATTCCGCCGCTAGGTCCGCTTGGTCCGCCGCTATGTCCGCCGCTGAGTCCGCCGCTAGGTCCGCCGCTATGTCCGCCGCATACACACGCGAGGCCGGCAGGTTAATTGAGGCGCTGGAATCGTTGGCGAAATAGGGTTGGCTTTTTAACGGAGGTGAGATTGTGGCAAGGCGTGTTGTTGATGTTCGCGTCTTTGAAGGCGACGAGTTTGACCCTGTGCACGAGGCTGAAGCGTGGTGTGCAGAACGCGGAATTAGTGTCGGAACTATGCAGCGTGGTTCGCCCCGTGGATTGTACATCGGCGACGCTGTTATTTCCAAGTGGAGAAATTTGTCCAAGGCCGAGAGAAATGCAATGGACGGTGTTATGACTGGCGGGCGTGGCGGTCCGGTTGTGGTCAAACTTTATGTTGAGATTCCAAAGTCGTATCAAAAGGCGGGTGACTAATGGCGATAACGCGAGAACAGTTTGAGCAGATTGTCGGCAAAGGCGATCACGTCGTATGGACTGAAAGCGGTTTATATTGCGACGTTTGGAATGAAGCGGAGGCGCAATGTTTTACAGTGTCGTTGTCGCACTCCACCACGTTTCAAGTTCGCTGCGGCTGTTTCGCAATCGGCATCCCCTGCGACTGGGACGCGGAGGTCACGTTCGATCGGTTGATGGCGATTGAGGGGGCTAGGGCGTACAACGGGAAAACTGTTTTGATAGAACACTTTGAATTTGTGTTTTCCGGTGAGTGGCGTTCGGATAGGTTTTTAAATCCTATTACCACCATGCGTCAGGTCCATCTCCTACTAGCAGCGGCGGGGGTGGCGGAATGAACGTTTTTTGGTTTTTTGGCGGGATGATACTTGGATTCATTGCTGTTCAGGTCGCGATTCTTTACTGGGGAGAAGATTTTCTCGCAGCATGGAATAATTGGATTATCAGAAGAAATCAAAAACGGTACGAGAAGCATGACAATCAAAACAGATGATTATTGGCCGTGTGCGTGTGTGGAGCGAGATGAAAAAGGAAACTTAACACACATAAAACTTCACGAACGAAAAACTAAAAAGTGTCTGGTTTGCAAAGCGGATAGACCGCCTTTAATTGATCGGAGATATAAGAACGAAAAGGATTCGAACAAATGACCAACTACAAAGACTTGACTGGCGACGATGTGTTGCAGGCGGGGGATGAATGGTTTGACGGTTATTTTCGCAGATGGCATGGAATCCCAAGCTGGTTTCTAGGCTTGCAAGCAAAAGAACGCGATTACAAATTTCGTCGCCCGCTCACCACCCGCGAGATTGTTGCGGCGGAAAGGAAACGGTTTGAGGAGTGGGTGGAAGAACACGCAGTCACCACCGACATGACGCAGAGGGATCAAGGCGGCGGATATGCAATTATTCTGATTCATTGGTCGTGGAACTCTTGGTGTGCCGCTCTTGGCATCGATCCGATGGGGGATGTGGAATGAAACGCAAATCATTAGATCCAGTTCGAGAGTTGCCGACGTTAAAGATTGCGAGCCTGACTGGGAAAATCGATGCTCTTGAATTCCTGTTGAAAACCGAAAAGGAACAATGTGTTCGGGAGCAGTATCGAATTGCAATGTTGGCAAACTTGTTAAAGGTTCACGAAATCGACTACCCAATGTGCTTTAGCGATGAAGAAAAGTCACATTGCAATCGGTGTCATCGGATTCATTTTGGCGAACCATCAAAACCGGAGTCCCCATGAAACCGATAATCTTTACCGGCGTAAGGTCGGGCCAAGTTCATCGCGGCGAAAAGACGATGACAAGGCGCGTAATGAAACCTCAGCCGAATCCTGAGACTCGCAATATGGAACAAGCAATCTTTAGCGAGTATTGGGTTCAGCTTGATGGTTACGTTGACAGGTGCGGTCGAGATTACACTGGCGAACCGATTAAAGCTCCATACCAAGTTGGCGACTTGCTTTGGGTCAAGGAAACGTGGTGTGAGGCTGTGAAGTCGCATCAACCGCCCCGATGTTTTTACAAAGCCGACACGGCAATTGAAGGCGAAGAAATCCGGCAGGAATACATCAAAGCTGGATACCTGTACAAATGGCAATCCCCGCTTTTCATGCCACGCTGGGCCAGTCGCACAACGCTGGAAGTGACAGAGGTTAGGGCTGAAAGACTTCAACAAATAAGCGAGGCGGATGCGTTGGCGGAGGGTGTTGGAAAACATGACGGTTCTGTTCGTGTCGGCAATACACACCGAGCAGAATTTGCTTGCACCTGGAACGAGGTCCACCGCAAGCATCCCGAAAACCAATGGGAAGCAAATCCTTGGGTGTGGGTCATTGCGTTTAAGAGGGTGAGCGAATGAGTGACGAAGGCGGCGATGCGATTACTTTTGGTTCATTGTTCGCCGGGATAGGAGGGTTTGATCTTGGATTCGAAAGAGCTGGAATGCGTTGTGTGTGGCAATGCGAAATCGACGATTATGCAACGAAAGTCCTTGAAAAACACTGGCCCAACGTCCACCGAGAGCGAGACATCCGAGAGTGTGGAAAGCACAACCTTGAGCGAGTCGATGTTATCTGCGGAGGATTCCCATGCCAGGATATTTCAAACGCCAACGTCAACGCCGTCGGAATCACTGGAAAGCGATCAGGACTTTGGTTTGAGTACGAACGTATTATTCGGGAGCTTCAACCGCGAATGGTTGTTATTGAAAACGTCAAGGAGTTGTCTTTTCGAGGACTTGACAGAGTTCTCGGAGGGATTGCCTCAATCGGGTTCGATGCGGAATGGCAAACTATATCATGCTGGCCGTTTGGATCGCACCACAAACGAAAGCGATTGTATATCGTTGCCTATCGTCCCAACTCCAACCGCTTCCGATGGCAAAGGGGGCCATACACCATCAAACAAGCGTGGAGCAATGCACAATTTACGGGATTGGTTCGTCGTGTATTACGGGCTTCTGTATCCGCCGGCAAGCATGAACGAGTATCTGATGGGATTCGGAATCGGGCGGACAGACTTAGATGTTTAGGTAACGCAGTAGTGCCACAGGTCGCGGAATACATTGGCCGGCAAGTAGTTGAGGCGTTGAAGTAACGAAACATACCAGTGGCAAGGGCGATGGGTTCTTGTCGAAAAGGGAAAAGGGTTTGCGTAAGGAGGGAATGGCGGATGGTTATTGGACTAAAAAATAATCCAACGGTTGCGAAGTGGATTGGACATCGAGCTTGGAGGTTGTGTGTCTCAAGACGCTGGCCACCAGACTTAGCAAGCGGTGTGGCGTTTGGTGAGTTTCTTCAACATATCGACGGGACAGAAGTGTTCTATGTTCGCGGGGTCGCCAAGGTTGAATCAGGTGAAGGTCAATTGCCTGACGCTGTGGCGCGTGAAGTGTTTGGCGATGCGTGCGGCGGTTGCGTGAAAGCGTTTGCCTATGGAACGGTGATTACAAGCCATATCGCAAAGCCGTTAGATATTGATTTGATTTGGGACACTGAGTTCGCTTGTCGCTGGTCAACAACGTGCCGTGCACCAAAGGTAAACATTATGACTAAGCTGTGCATCTCATGCCGGAAACGCATGGCAGAAAAAGCGATTGAAGCGTGTTTGAAAGAATGTGAACGGCTAAAGGTTGAAGTAACGGTAACAATGAATGAGGAATTGCAAATGACAACCGCACAAATAATCAACAGGCTGTTTGAGTGCTATCCGTTGGCAAAGTTGGAGTTCGTCAGCGATAGGGTTCTGGATGCGACTATCGGGTTTCGGTTCTATCGAATCAGATCGATCAATGACGGTGGCGTGCTTGTTTTGGAAGAAAACAGAGAATCAAGCAGATTGATGGAAGATCAGCGCCACGCTATTCACCTACGCGATGTGCTGCTAGGCAAGAAACGCAACGAGGCTGGCGAACTAGTATGATCGAGCTACCCGTCCCATATCCTCACCAAGCCGACATGATATCGCGTTTGCGGTCGTCGCTGGTAAAAAATCAAGCGGCGATTCTATGTGCCAGTCCAGGCGTAGGCAAAACGCTTATGGCTAAATATGTCATTGCGTCCAAGCTACAGCGGCCAGTTGGTGAGGGGGAAACAGGTAGAGCTTTGTTCACGGTCCATCGTCGTGGGTTGGTTGAAAACGCAAGCGGGGAGTTTAGCACGGCGCCGGTTTTGCCTCATGGAATCATTATGTCGGGTGCTGAGACAGCGTGGAAGAATCGAGCGTTTGTATCGAGCATTGACACGATGGTTGCTTGGTATGTCGAGGGCGAATATAAGTCGGAGTTTACCTACGATTTAGTCGTTTTCGACGAGTGCCATTCCCATCACGGAAAGCTTGCTAAGTGGTTCGCGGCGCACGGTGAAAAGCGTAGGCAGTTGGGACTCAAACCAGCGTATCTAATCGGACTCAGTGCGACACCACAGGCGAAAGGGCTTGCGGATTTGTACAAAGAGATCGTCAAGGGTCCACCGAAAAGCTGGCTGATTCAAAACTGGTTTCTAGTTCCGTTCAAGTACATCGGGGCGACTAAGGGTCAACTTGGCAAACTGGTTCGTCAGGGGAAAGAGTTCACAAATGCCAGCGTTGACGAAGCGATGCAAGGGCTTGACGGCGACTTTGCTCGGGACTGGTTCAAGCATGGTGAGGGGCGCCCAACGGTCGGATTCTTTAACCGGATTGAACAGTCCAAGAACGCGAGAGACTTGCTACTTGCTCAAGGTGTCAATGCGGTTCACGTTGACGGTGATACGAAAGATGACATTAGAAACGCTTGGTACGCACAACTAGCCACGGGTGATATTCAGTACATTTGCAACGTCGGGATCATCGAGCGTGGGACGAATATTCCAGCGATATCGTGTGTGCAATTGTGTACCGCGATTGGTTCCAGGGTCAGGTACGAACAGATGATTGGTCGGGGGTCGCGTCCTTGTTCTGGCAAGGTTCTGACAGTGGTAATTGACCACGGCGGAAACGTGTTGCGTCACGGATTCTTTGAGGATGAGATCGATTGGACGCTGGACGTTGAACGCGATCCGGTCGATGAGTTCACACCGAAGCCAACGGTCGAATGTCCTCAGTGCGGCGTGACGTATCGCGGTGGAAAGTGCCGGTCGTGCGGTTACGAGCCGACACCCAAGGAACGCGAGAAACAGGGTTGCGAATGGAACGGGGTAGAGCTTGTTGAACTGAAACCAGCGGAGAAGAAACCGAAGATTAAGACATGCGAACAGATAATGATCGATTCGCTTTACAGGGCTGGGCGGTCGGATAAGACATGGAAGCAGGCTTTGGGGATTGCGTACAGGGAAGCGGAGAAACAGGGAACGCGGTTCCGAGTTCCGCGCCGGGTGACGATTGCGGGTCGGGAATATGAGATGCTACCTTACGGGCATCCTGACTCGAATCGACGGGTGAAATATATTTTTGACTTTGTTTAGGAGATTAAATTGAAAGTTCCAATTCCGAGAGGCGTTGACGGGTATCGTTTGTTTTTGAAGATCAAGCAGTTGCCGGTTTACTCGTTCACTGGATCAACCGCTACCATCCGAGATTGCGACTACGAATCAATCACAGGGGTCAAGCTTGCTGGCGTTGGCGTCAAATATGAACCATCTTGTTTCCTGTTTGATTATCAGCGTGATATCGTCAAGATGGCATTAGAGAAGCGTAAGTTTGCTATCTTCGCTGATTGCGGGCTTGGCAAGTCGCTCATGTTCTTTGAGTATTCGCGGGCAATCGTTGGGGCTAAAGGTGTTTTGATTGTCACGCCGGCAATGGTTGTTCCACAGATGGCTGAAGAATATCGAAAGTTCTACGGTCAAGAGATTGAGACTATTCCAGCAAACAAGCTTCAATCGTGGCTTAATAGTTGCTCCGGTAAGATCGGTGTGACGAACTGGGAAGCATTGACAGACGAACTAGAGCAGGGCCAGCTTGGCGGGTTGGTTCTTGATGAATCGTCAATCTTGAAATCTCACTACGGGGCTTACGGTCAAGCGGTTATAAAGCTTGGAAGCGGTTTAGAATTCAAGTTGTGCGGAACCGGAACGCCTGCGCCGAACGATCGGATCGAGTACGCCAATCACGCGGTATTCCTAGACCAATTCCCAACGGTCAATGCGTTCCTTGCGAAGTACTTTATCAATCGAGGACAGACAAACGAGCGATGGGAGATCAAGCCTCACGCATTGAAACCGTTTTACAAAGCTCTTTCGGATTGGTCGATATTCCTGGTCAATCCAGCTACCTACGGTTGGAAGGATAACACGAAATCAATCCCACCTATTCGGGTTCATATCCAAGATGTTGATATGACCGACGATCAGAATAAAGCGGTTCAAACGGCAACGGGTGGATTGTTCGCGGTCAAGGCTGGCGGCATTACTAAGCGGTCGGTTTTCAGTCGGATAGCAAAAGGCTTAGACGGGTCGGAAACGCTCAAGTATTCGACGATTAAAAGCCTGATTGAATCGTGGCCGAACGAATCGACGATCATATGGTGTTGGTACAACGAAGAACAAAAACAGCTTGAGGATTTGTTTCCAGATGCCGCCAGCATTAAGGGTGAAACGCCAATGGCAAGACGACTGGAATTGATCAACGATTTCAAAGTAGGTCGGCGTCGAGTTCTTATCAGCAAGCCAAAGGTTTTGGGGTTTGGGTTGAACTTGCAGATTGCGACTAGGCAAGTGTTTTCGTCGCTGATTGACAGCTACGAACAATACTATCAGGCGGTGAAGCGTTCCAATCGGATTGGTTCGACGAAGCCTTTGGATGTTCATATTCCGGTTTTGGATGTTGAGCGGCCAATGGTTGACAATGTGCTACGGAAGGCGTCAAGGGTGATGAAAGACACAGAAGAACAAGAGCGATTTTTTAAGGAGGGTTTGTAATGTTTTCAGGTGATTGGCATATCCACAACGGCGATTGCATTATTCACATGCACGAAGAAATGCCGGAGTCGTCGGTCGATATGGCGGTTTTCAGTCCGCCGTTTCCGTCGCTTTATGCGTACACTTCGGAGCCTGGGGATATCGGCAACAGCGAGGATTTATCCAGCGAAGTCAAGCTGCATTTGTCGTTCTTTTATCGCGTGCTGGCTCGAGTCCTAAAGCCTGGACGGGTTGCGGTTATTCACGTTTGCCAGATCCCGAGAATGAAACGGACTGGGGGGCAAGGGCTGTTTGACTTTCGCGGGCTTAATATCCGGTTGGCTGAACGGGCTGGTTTGATTTATGAGTACGATTGGCTTGTCAGGAAGAATCCACAGGCGCAGGCGATTAGAACAAAGTCACGGGAGCTACAGTTTTCTGGGCTTGAATCGAATCGGGCGCGAACGCGGGGGACGCTTGGCGACTATCTGATTAAGGTCACAAAACCTGGGGACTGCGAAACCAAGATTAACACTTCGGGCGAAGTATCACGAAACGACTGGATTAAATGGGCTGAGGCGTGCTGGGATGACGTTATCGAAACTGACACGTTAAACACAGCGGAAGCTAAGGGCGAAAACGACACGAAGCATATTTGCCCATTGCAGCTTGAAGTTATTCGTCGATGCGTGCTGCTGTTTTCGAATCCTGGGGAAGTGGTGTTTTCTCCGTTCACTGGCATCGGTAGTGAGGGGTATATGTCGCTTGGTGGTAAGTCGCCAAAGACTGGCAAGCACATTGAAAACCCAAGGCGGTTCTACGGTTGCGAGCTTAAACAGGAGTACTTCCAAGCGGCTTGCAAGAACCTAGACTACGCAATTGACAATCGACAAGGCAAACAATTGGCGTTATTCCAATGACATTTGAAATCGTTAAGTGGTTGATTGCGGCAATGTCGCTGGTTGGTGTTGTTCTGAATATTAAGCACGATCAGCGTTGTTTCGTTATCTGGTTCTTCACAAATGCGAGTTGGGCTGTGATTGATTTGTTCCACGGTGTTTACGCCCAAGCGTTCTTGCAATCGGTTTACTGTTGTTTGAGTGTGTGGGGTTGGTGGTCGTGGCGGAAAAATGCGTTGACAAGAGTTTGACGGATGATATGATTTGGTTGCCTAATCCGAGAACAACCAAATTTGCAAAACCTAGAATCAGTAGCCGTTAATTCGGCAGGGCCTCGGAACCTGGACAACTGATTCTAGGTTTTTTTTGTGTCCGTACATTCCAAAAAATCGGGCAGTCCGATCGAACCGTTGGCGGTGTAGTGCTGGTAACGGGGCTGACTGTGTAGAGAGCATCCACTGGTAGACGGTGGACGTGCAAGGACTCACTGAGGTGAGCGGATGGACAGCACGTTAAAAACGCGGAGAGGTTTGTTGCTCAAACGCTTTGGTCTTTTCGTAAGTCTTAGCGAGTCAAACAAACCTTTTTTGGTCCTAATATGCGCTGACTTTCCTGGAAAGGTTGTTGTATGGACATGAAGCAGATGGTGCGAACGGCGGTTGTGATGGGTGCGGCGTTGCAGTCGCCTGGGAAGTGGGTCGAGCGGTTGAAGGAATTGGAGGTTGAACTAGAGCCTTGGGAGTTCCGGCGGTTGTTGCTAATGGTAACGGGAGTGGAGCCTAAGACGGACGCGAATATGCGGGTTGCGTCGAGTCACTTGGGGATACGAGACTGGACAGCGGAGACGGTGGTTTTGGATGAGGTTTGGAAGATGGTACTGGGTCGGAATCGGACTGCCCGATTGCACAACTTAGAGAAGGAAATGGAAAGGGCGACGGTGAATCGGGATGACGCTGAATATGGACGACTTGCTACAGAGTACGAACGAATACTCGGAACACCGATTAGCACGTTTGCAACTGCTATTGGCCGAAGATTTGACGGAACTGAACGAGGTGGCGGCGAAGATCAAAAAGGAAGTTGAACACGGGTACGAGTGGACGCGGGATGAGGACGCGATATTTGATTTGAGAGAGCTTTACAAGGCTAGAAGGGATCGGATGAATGAACGCAACGAAGCAAGAACTGTTTGAATCGTTTTGTCGGCGGGTGATGACGCATTACGAGAAAAGCAGGGTTAATTGGGAATTACTGCACAGGACGCTTGATTGGTTGAAGGCGGAGACTGAGGCGTGTCGGTGGGGGCATCCGGTTGAGACGTGCAGATTGACACCGAATTTGGCTGGGTATTTGATAAAGAACGGGTTTGAGACTTTGGAGGCGGCTTGTAGTTTGAGCGATGTGGAGTTGGTGGCGCTGCCTGGGATGAGTCGGTCGTATGTTGTGGAGTTGCGTCGTAAAGAGCGTGAATATGCGGCGGCGGCCAATGCGGTTGAACTTTCGGGTGTAGACTCCTAGAATGTATTTGTCAACTAGCCAATGGAAGGGGGTGAGGATATCTCCGAGTGTTGGCGGGTCCAGCACAGCAAACTTTTGGCGGCGAAAATTTAACAGTGGCTTGAGGGTTAAAAAAATGCGTCTGGATTTTAAGTGGCAACAAAACCGGATAATGCAGCGGGTTATGTTGCGAGCAAGATTGCGTCAATTGTCGCGTTCTGGCACTCCAGAACAGCAACAGGCAGCAACTGCAGCGCTTTCAGATTTTGATGAAGTTTATTTTGTAACGATGACTTGCTACGTCGAGCAGACGCATGAGTCTCATACGCTTGACGAAACAGGGACGCCAATCCTTGATAAGATCACTGACTTTATCAAATGGATGTATGAGTCGGGATTCTTAGAGTTCTTGCTTAAGCTTTTGATGGGAATGGTTGATTCTGCGACAGTCAATTCGTTTTCAAATCTTTCAATGTACAACTTCCAGTCAGCTATTGACACGTTTCTTAGGTGCAACCAATGAGCGACTACCGAATCCCAGACGATACCGTTGTCCACGACGATCCTATAGCGTTTAACTCGTTGCCGTGGTCGTTGCCGCCAGAGACTTGGCAACCGATTTGGGATGCTGGGATTGATGGTTTGGGTGTGGTTATAGGGAATGGTGATACTGGTGTGGTTAACCATGCTGACTTACCAAAACCGGTTCAAGCGAAGGATTTCACGAATTCATCGTCTGGGGTTGCGGATCGTAACGGCCACGGGACGCATACCATCGGGACCAATTGCGGTTTGAATGGTATCGGCGTGGCTCCCAAGGCTGATTTGGTTGTTGCCAAAGTTCTCGGTGATTCTGGCAGCGGGTCAACAACTGGGATTGATTCGGGCGTTCGGTGGATGGCTGATATGGCAGACGTCATAAGTCTGAGCCTCGGTGGTGGAAGTCCAACACAGTCCAGCATAGACGCGATTAAGTACGCTGAAAGCCGCGGGGCTGTGGTTGTTGCCGCGGCTGGCAATTCAGGGTTCAACGGGTCGAAGAATACGATTGGGTATCCTGGGAAGTATTTGGAAACGATTTGCGTTGGTGCAACTCGGATGGATAAGTCGATTGCCGGTTTCTCTAGCGGCGGTCGGGAGATTGACATTGCTGCCCCTGGTGAACAGATCATTTCAGCCAACTACAAAGGCGGTCGGGTCGCAATGTCGGGTACTTCGATGGCGACACCGTTTGCCGCTGGTTGTATTGCATTGTTGATTCAGGTTATGCGGCGACTTGGCAAGCCTGATTTGACGGGTGCTGAGGCATGGCGGTTATGGCTTCAATCGTCGGATTTTGTTAAGGACGCTGGGCAGCCTGGACATGACCATCGATTTGGCTATGGTATCATTGATATCACCCAGATTGTCGGTTGGCTACGGAAACAATCGACCAAATGGATTTGCTGGCTTGTGATGGCGATGTGTGTTTCGTCGGTGAACGCACAGGGCATTATGTCGCTACTGACTGAGGCGCAATCAGCCAAAGTCACTACGGAACCGGTTAAAGCGTTTGCCGCCCCCAAAGAATCGATTAGCGTTGAATCGGTCGGTGATAAGTCGATTGTATTTGTTACGGGTGACGCTGACATCGAGCAAGGCGTTTTGATCGGCGTCGAAACTGAGTACAAGAACAACCGCGTTAAATTGATTCGCGGTGAGTTCGACGAACAGGATTTGCCTAAGCTCCAAAACGGCAAGTATGTGTTGTTGGATAAGCCTGGGAAGTATGGCGTTCGGGTTGGTTTGTGGGACGCTGATAAAGGATTTGATTGGTTGACGGTCCCTGTTGTGATTGGCGGTCAAGTCGATCCAGATGTTCCCGAAACTGATTTCGGTAACATCATCAAAGCGGCGCAGACACACGTTGCCGTCAATGATCCTGCCACCTCCGCAAATCTTGCCAAAGCTTACCAAGCGATTCTATGGCCTGATGACTTAGAAAACGCTAGGAAGGTTGTTTCTGAGGCGACGGCGTTGGCGATGGCGAATCGTCCTAAGCCTCGGAAGGATTGGTCGGGATGGTTGGCGACGGTTGACGCTGAGATTGAGAAGGTCAAACCGGACTATCAAACTTACAAGCGGATCATTTCTGAGATTGCCAGTGCGTTAAGCGGTGTCGGCCTGGGCGAAGTTTCAAGAATCGGGGGGTTTAAGAAATCGTCTGTCCCAGTCGTTGCTGACGCTGCCCCTCCAAGGATGGTAACAGAGCCACGGATGGCTTTTATTCCTATTGTTCGACGTGCTAAAGGAAATTGGACCGATCCCGATGTTGGGGCATGGAGCGCCACGACATTAACTTTGCATCTAAAGGGCGAATTGGAATCGCCGCAACATCGGGGTTTGGTTCCTGCTGGTCAGTTGGTTGGCCGTTCGCTTCGAGAGCTTCGGGACATCCACGACAACTTGCATGAGGGGTTCGCGTGGGATGGAACTATTAAGCAAAGCTTACAAGTTGGAACAAATACTGGGGTGAATTTGTTGCCAACTATTCGGAGTTCCCTAACAGTTCAAAACGTCGGGAGATTTCCGCAAGTCCAGACAAATTCACAATGTCCCCCAGGCGGTTGCCCAACAAATGCCCCACGTCGTCGGTTGTTCGGGCGGTAGTTTGTAGCCAATTAAGGAGTTCGAATGGAATCGAGACAGAACATAATCCACGATCAGATTGTCAGCCGGATTCGGACGCATGTGCCGATCTTTGTCGGTTCGTTGTTTACTTATGTGCGGATTAAGTTTGGAATCGTGTTT
>JACCDG011367775.1_pt1 | contig 12488 bp, 13 predicted proteins | sample 7442471 | NCBI WGS metagenome assembly JACCDG01 (sample SAMN15323444, study PRJNA562643) | freshwater metagenome | isolation source: river surface water | place: USA:Blue River Watershed | collected 2017-08-17 | reverse complement strand
CCCAACACAGAGCGGGCGCACCCTCAGTCGAGATGCGCTTGAGCGCCGACTTGCAGGATATGTCGAGGATGCCACCGCTGTTTGTCCATCCCTGGCATGTAAGCGGGTGACCTTGCATGTGCTGCGACATTCTGCTGCCATGCGTCTGTTGCAGGCCGGCATCGACACATCGGTGATAGCGCTCTGGCTTGGTCACGAACAGATCGAGACGACTCAAATTTACCTGCACGCAGATTTGGGGATCAAAGAACGTGCTTTGGCCAAGACAGCGCCAATAGAAACAAGATCTGGTCGCTTCAGACCGAGTGACAGGCTGCTCGCCTTCTTGGATGCGCTGTGATTATGCCGACCCCAAAGCAGCGATCTCCGCCACACAGGCCGGGTTGCCGACGTTGGTCGGCATAACCAAGACATCGGCGTAATGTTGCTTATGCCGATGTCGGCATAAAGTTCACACAGTGCGTGGCGCCTTTGCCGGCGCATTCAAAAAGAAGCTGGGCCTCGTGATCACCTCAACGAAGGAGGCTGGCGGGCAGCGGATTTACCGCGTCGCCTAAGCAGGAGCCAAGCCATGAAAACAATGACCATCACGATCGATCGCAAACCTCTGACCATCACTTTTGATGGCCAGCAGTTGCAGGTTGAAGAGTTGAGCATCCGACTGCCCTTTGGCCGCAAGCCAGCTGACATCACCGACATTGCCGCTGCGGGTGACTACGTGGTCTACGTCATCGAGACCCGGGAGATGAGTCCCGAAGAGTTCGATGGATTCGCCAAGAACCTGTACAAGTCACGCGACTGGCTCAGGGGCAAGGGCGGCTACTTCATGCAGGGACGGCTGTGCGTGGAAGTCCACGCCCCGGGACGTCCGTACCTCTACGTGGATCCATCAGGCGGGGACAGCGGCCGTTACGTGGCGAGGCTGGGATGAGCAGGCGCCCGATGACAACACCAACGATGGACCGCGAGCAAGCGTTGCGTTGGCTGATTGCCCACCGACGTCCAGAGGTCTCTATTGAGCGGGCCGTGCAGGCGATGTGCATCGTGCTGCCCCGTGATTTGGCCACGATGCAGCTGCTGCGTCGTATCGCCGAAGAAGAGAATGCCGAGCAACCCGTACACCCGCTCAACTGGCGTCAACTGTCTGGTCTGCCGCCACGCGGGTAGCCTTCGCTCCGGTAAATTCCTCCCAACGCTTGACGATCACGTCCACGTACTTGGGATCCAGCTCGATGAGCCGGGCACGGCGTCCGGCTTTTTCGCAGGCGATCAGCGTCGTGCCGGAGCCCCCAAACGGATCGAGCACCAGGTCCAGCGTCTTGCTGCTGTTGCGCACGGCACGCTCCACCAGTTCCACCGGCTTCATGGTGGGGTGCAGGTCGTTCTTGGCCGGCTTCTTGATGTTCCACACGTCACCTTGGTCACGGGCTCCGCACCAGAAGTGATCAACGCCTTCACGCCACCCGTACAGGATCGGTTCGTACTGGCGCTGGTAGTCCGCGCGGCCCAGTGTGAAGGTGTTTTTGGCCCAGATGATGAACGTGGACCAGCGCCCACCTGCCGCCCGAAAGGCCGACTGCAGCGTGTCCAGCTCGGACGAGCTCATGGCGACGTAGACGGCGCCTTTGGTGTGGGTGAGGATGTTGTGACAGGCGTCGAACAGGAAGCTGCCGAAGCCCTCGCCCAGGTTGTCGTTCATGATGGGGCGGTTCTTGCCACGCATCTTGTCCTTGGCCGTGTTGGCGTAGTTCACGTTGTAGGGCGGATCGGTGAAGGTCATGTCCACCAGCTCGTCACCCAGCAGCGCCTTGAAGTCTTCGGCCTTGGTGGCGTCGCCGCAGAGCAGCTTGTGCTCCCCCAGCAGCCAGATATCGCCAGGCTTGGAGACGGTGGCCTCGCTCACCTCGGGCACGGCATCCTCATCGGTGAGGCCCTCTTTCGTGGCCTCGTCGCCCGTGATCAGCGCATCCCACTCCTGCTGCGTAAAACCGGTTAGCGCCAGATCGAAGCCTGCGTCCTGCAGCTCGGCCAATTCGATGCCCAACAACTCGTTTTCCCAAGAGGCGTTCTCGCCGATCTTGTTGTCGGCCAGGATCAATGCGCGACGCTGGGTGTCGGTGAGGTGATCCAGGGGCACCACGGGGACTTCGGCCAGCCCCAGTTTGCGCGCGGCCAGCAACCGACCATGGCCGGCAATGACGTTGTTGGTGCCGTCCACCAGGATCGGGGCGCCCCAGCCAAACTCACGGATGCTCGCCGCGATCTGAGCCACCTGTGCGTCGGAGTGCTGCTTGGCATTGCGCACGTACGGGATCAGGGCTTCGACCTGGCGGTACTCGATGTGGATGGGATTCATGGGCGGCGGAAATAAAAAACCCGCCGGGTATTGCCACATGGGCCACCGGGCGGGTTTGTGTAAACGTTCGGTCCAAGACGCATCTGTCGCAACCGTAGCTGAAATTTACAGCCAATCCGGGCAAAACGCGACACGCCAAAATTCGCGTTTTTTACGCACCGACCCTCACCTGTTCGCATCGAACATCTGCGCCCCGCAACGTCTATCAACCTCCGCGCAAAAGATGGGCCACGATGGTCTCGATGGCGTACTCCCAGTGGCGCTGGGCGGTGCGTGGCGCCACCCCGAAGCGCCTGCCGATGTCGCCCCAACGCCACCGATCGGCACGCATCCACACGAGCTTGCGTTGATCGACGCGCAGGCACTGCATCCACTGCATGACGACGAGCATGCGCTCGACGTCCTCAGGCGTGGGCGGAAAGCGGATGACGGGGCGGTCCTCCACGGCCATGCGCTCGCCGTCCGTGCGCACGATGGTGGGCCAGCAGTTGAAATGCCCCTGCACCCTCACGGGTGGCAGCCGGTGCGCCGTGCGTGCGGCCTCGCTCAGCCAGTTGACCACGTCATCGGTCGTCCATTGGGTTTCTGTGTTGGCCATCTCATCCCTCCTGTGTGTCCAAGGCCCAGTGCAGCAGTGCCAGCGCGTCTGCCTCGTTGTCATCGCTGACGGGATGACCGAGCGAACGCATGGCAGCGATGACATCGCCCTTGCTGGCGTTGCCCTTGCCTGTGGCGTGCTTCTTGATCGTTCCTACGGGCACGCCCTGGTAGGCGATGTTGTGGTGCTCGCACCAGGCCGTGAGCGTGGCCAGCAGCCCTCCGTAGACGTGTGCCGCGTCCACTCCCGCGTGGCGGCGCACCTCCTCGAAGTACACGCTGTGGATCTCGCCCGAGAGCTGCCGCATCTCGCTGAGCCAGCGTTTGAAGCGCAGGTAGCGCATGCCACCCCCCTCGTACCGGCTAGGCCGAAAACTTGCCACACCGTGCGTGACCTGCGCATCGGGTGTTCGCATGGCCCACCCGGTCGAGGTTCCCAAGTCGATTGCCAGAACCACTGTGCGTGACGCTTGCAACCCTTCGAGCCCGCAGGCAATCCCCCTACGTAACGGAGAGAGGGCATCAGCCCCCTCTCCTACGTAGTAGGAGGGGGAGTTTTCGCCAACTTCTGAATGTGCAGATAGTGAATAAAAACAAGGACTTAGCTCAGTTGGCAACTTTTGCCAACTGCCGACTGCCAACTTCCTCAAAAAATCACTAAGTTGTTGATTTGATTGACTATTAAGTTGGCAACGCTTTGCCAACTGAATCCAGTTGGCAAAATTTTGCCAACTTCGCCCCCCTTTTTTGCCAACTTGCTCCTGCGCATCTGTGGGTGTCCCTGCGCGCTGGTGCGAGTCGGTGAGGGCCATTTCCAACGCGCAGACGCTGACGGCTGATGCGCGCCCGTGCAGGCTGATGCGTGTGGCTGCGAACGTTTCGCGCGTGATGTCTCTATCTTGGAAAATCGGGTTCATACGGACTCCTGCGGGTCAATGACGGTTTCGGGGCTGGACTCGGGGTAGACCCAGATTTCGGGGTTTTCGACCGGCAGAGCCGCCCCAGAAAGCGGGCACTTGTAGTGGGTGGGCAAGACACGAAGCGCTACGGCCTCGATCTCGCCGGTGTCGGGGTCGGTCTCACCCGTCGTGGCGTTGAGCACCATGGACTCGACGCACATGTAGCCAAACTTGGAGCGCCCAATCGAGGGCAGCCCATAGTCATCGGCGTTGCGGAAATACTTGATGTAGCCCTGCGTGGCCAGGGCCGAGAGGCGATCGCGGATGGTGCGTTCACCGCCCAGGCCTGCCTGGCCCTCGAAGCTCTCGGCGAACTGGTTGGCCGTGTAGCAGTTGCCCTTGTGCGCCTCGTCCAGCAGGATCTGCACAATCACGTCGAGCTTGCGCAGCCGCTCCGCGTCGAGCCGGTGTCCGTAGTCCTTGAGCACCAGACGCTCACTGGCGTTGACGGTCTCCCAGCGACCGTCAATTTTGTCGACGTGACGAATGGGCAGACCGGGGCCGTTGCGCAGCTCAAAGATCAACTGACGCAGCGTGCTCGACTCGTCCGGGCGATGCAGCATCAGGGCGGAGGAATAGAAGCTGCGCAGGCTGCTCGCCCCGGCAAACGCCTGAAACGGATCTTCCTCAAACTGGCGCTTGGTGATCTTTTTGGTGTGGTGAACCAGGAGCACGCCTGCATTCGGATTGACCGCCTGGTGCAATTTGGAGACGCGCCGCGTGAGGAAAAACATCATCGCGTCGTTGTCGTTTTCGCCACCGGCGCCACCACCGTCGAACACGTTTCGGATCGGGTCAATGGCGACGATGTCCGGCGGCTCACCCCCGAAGTGCGCACCGATGGTCTGGATCAACTGCTCCAGCCCCTCGTCGTTGAGGACCAGGTGCAGCTGCGGGGTGACGATCAGGTTGTGTCTGGCGAGCGCCAACGCCTCATCGGGCAGCCAGATGCCGTGGATGCGCTCTTTGAGGTAGGGGTACTGCACCTCCGCCTGGACGTAGACGATCTTGAGCGGGCGCGCAGGGATCAACCCCAGAAATGGACGCCCTGCCGCCATGTGCGCAAGCCAGGCCAGCAACATGTCACTCTTTCCCACCTTGGGTGCACCGCCGAACACGGTGATGCCGCCAGGCGTGATGACCCGGTTGGAGACGAGATCGGCCGGAACCGGTGTGTTGTCGTCCAGAATCTCCCCCATGGTGTAGGTAGGCAGGGGCGCCGTGCTGGCCTTGATTTCGATGCGCTCGCCGGCATGGAGAAATCCCTTGCAGTCAAAGCCTTCGGCCACCGCGTCGGCGGCATCCCATTTCTGTGGCTTGGACTCCGGCGGGACGACGATGGCGACCGAGCGGCAACCGACGTCAACACAGGCCTTGGCAGCAGCCTCCGCATAGTCCCACCCCGGCGCATCCCGGTCCGGCCAGATCAAAACGTCCTTGCCCTTGAGCGGCGCCCAGTCCGTCTTGTCAATGGGCGCACGCGCGCCGTTCATGGCGGTCGTGGCCACGATGCCGCTGTCGATCAAGGCCTGCGCACACTTCTCACCCTCGACCAGCACGACCTGCCTGGCCTTGAGCAGGGCCGGCTGGTTGTACAGCGGGCGCGGGTCCGGTGCCCGCCACATGCGTGCGCGCGCGTCCCATGGCCTGAACTCCTTGCGTCCCGGCTCCGGGTCATAGCGGTACACCCGCGCGATGAGTGTGCCGTCCGCGCTCTGGTAGTCCCATGTGGCGGTGTAAGGCCCCAGCTCATCGACGGGCTGTGGCCGCACATCCCGCGTCACGGCCTTGCCTATGGGCGGCGCGACACCGCACCACTGGCGCACTTCATCCAGGATGCGCGCAAAGTCGTGCTGCACAGACAGATGGCGTGACAGCGCCCAGGCGTCAAAGACATCGCCGCCCATGTCGGCGGCAAAGTCAAACCACAGCCCGCGACGGGGCCCCTCCATCTCGAACACCAGACTCTTGCCCGCCGCGCCCTCAATGTCACCGACGTAGAACTTGCCCCCACGGACGCGCCCCTGGGGAAAGAGAAACAGCAAGACAGACTCGAGCCGATCGTTGAGTGCCGAGCGCAAATCGTCTACGTCAGTGAGCGCAAGCCACTGGCGATCTGCCGCATCGTTGAAGTCAAAGTAGCTGGACTCGGGCATCAAGACCCACCCCAACAGCGGTCCTGCCACGAACAGAAGCGGCACTCCAGGTGGGTCGGTGTGGTCGAAAAGCGGGGCAGCACCTCGCCGGCGTCTGTGGCCGAGATCACGCGCACGGCCCGGTCTGACATGCGCTGGGCCAATCCCCCATCGAAGGGCACCAGCTCGAACCAGACCTCCTGACTGTCCTTGTTGATGGCCGTGAACAGCGCCGGGTTCTGTGAAATCCCCGGTACGCTGGCCTCCATGTAGGCCTGATAAATCGCCATCTGCGCGGCATAGACCGGCTTGGACTTGGCCACGCCGTTCTTGACCGTGTCACGCCAGGACTTGTCGTTCATGGTCTTGCACTCCCACAGCGCGGGGTAGCCCATGCCCAGCGACAGCGGGCCGCCGTTCAAGATGCCGTCAACGTGGCCCTTGATGCGCCCCTGCGCCACAGAAAACCCGAACTGCCCGCCCTGCGCCTTGCGGGTGTACAAATCGAAGCCGACCAGGCGCAGCCAACGAACGGCAAGGTCCTCCAACTGGTGGCCCACCTCGAAGATGCGCAGCAGCCGGCCTGAGAACTCCCGGCCCGGATCCACCGGTGCGTGGGTGTACTCGTACTGCAGCGCGCGCTCGCACGACACGCCCAGGCGTGAAGCCCCCAGGTAGTCCCGCGGCGTCTGCGCATCGCGCTCCTGAGCCAGCGCATCATCGATGAGTGCGCCAAGCTGTTCATGAAACTTCGGACGGTGATTGAAATCGAGCATCACACCCGTCCTTGCTGCCGTATTGCGGCTTGTGTGGCCAGGCGCTGCTCCAGAAACGCACGGTCCTGGGCCGCCATGCGTTCGTGTTCATCGAGCATGCGGTCCTGATAGGTGGTAACCACCACGTCAATGAGCCGCAGCACCTCTTCGCGGCTGTAGTCGGCCAGGGGGCGCTGCATACCGATGGAGCCAACGTACTCTCCGAGCGGCCCGAGGCAGCCCTGCATGGCCGCGATTTCCATGTCACTGGGGTCGATCATTTGCCCCTCCGTTTTGGTCATGAGCTTGCAAAACGCCTCCTGACAGCGGCGTGAGCAAAACACCCACTTGTCGCTGTAGCGGGACGGATCTGTGCGGGGCACGCGCGGGTTGAACCAGCCGTACCCCTTGGCGGTGCGGTGACAGACAGCACATTTCACGCGGCCTCCAAGACGTGGGCCTGCGCGTCATTGGCCGCCTGTACCAGGCGCACGATGGCACTGCGGTTGAAGCGAAACGACAGCAGCGCCGAGGCCTGGTAGCGCGTGAGGCCGTAGTCCGCCCTCAACTCCGGCGGCAGGTACTGCAGCTGCTTCGGCGTGGGGGCCTCATTGAGCCAGCGGCGCGTCTTGTGCGCCGAGTCCACCGACTCGTTTTCGTTGAGCCAGTCATCGGCCTTGGCCATGCAGACCGTGCGCTCGCCCACCGCCAGCAACCGTGTGACAAGGTCCTTGCCGCCACCGACGGCGTGCCAGCGTCCGTTGAGAAAGAAGATCCCGCCCCAGGCCGTGAACCCCGTGGCCATCAGCGCGTCGTCGCTGCCAAAGAGATCGCACCAACGAAAGTTGGAGCGGCTGAGCAGGTCAATCTCGCTCATGACGAACTGGTCAAGCACGCCCGCATCCGGGGTTTGCGCTCGCTCCCAGACATGCTCACAGAACGGACACTCCATCACGCCCAATGGAACGATGGCGCCACACTCCGGGCAATCCTTGGTGGGCGCCTGCCCGTCGTGGTCATGCCCATCGAGATTGACCTCCTGCTCCAGCGCACCGTGCATGAGGCTGGCCGTGCCGAAGTCCAGCACGATGCAGTCGGTCTTGACCACGCCCGGGAATTCCTGCGGATCGACCGTGCGCAGCCCCCGCCCCACCATCTGGATGAAGGTGGACTTGTAGGAGCTGGGGCGCAGCAGAACCACGCAAGATGTCGGGGTGTAATCGTAGCCTTCGGTCAGCACCGCGACATTGACCACCACCTGGGCACCGCCCCGTTCAAACGCGGACAAGCACGCCTTGCGCTCGCTGTCTGACAACTCACCGTGGACGAGCACGGCATGAACACCAGATCGGTTGAAAGCCTCGCAAACATCAGTGGCGTGTTCCACCGTAGAACAAAACACGATGGTCTTGCGATCGTGTGCCTTGGCCTTCCAGTTGCTGATCACGGACTCCGTGATCAGGGTCTTGTTCAGGATGGACGCCACCTCGTTCATATCGAAGTCGGTGGCCGTGCGCCGCACCTTGCGCAAGGCGTCCTGGGCGCCAACGTCAATCACGTAGGTCCTTGGGGGAACCAGGTGCCCGCTGGAGATCATCTCGCCCAAGGTGATCTGATCGGCCAGGTTGCTGAACACCTGGCGCAGCCCCTTGCCGTCCCCACGGTTGGGCGTGGCGGTCAGGCCGCAGATAGCGGCCTTGGGGTTCTTGGCCAGGACCTGATCGATGACCTCACGGTAGCTGGGAGATACAGCGTGGTGTGCTTCATCAATGACCAACAGGTCCAGCGTGGGCATCTGCTCCAAACTGGGCCGGCGCGAGAGGGTCTGCACCATGGCGAAAGTGGCATTGCCCGCCCACGACTTCTCGTTGGCGTCAAACACCGAGGTCTTGAGACCGGGGTTCACGCGCTCGAACTTGGCGCGGTTCTGCCCGGTCAACTCGGTGCGGTGGGCCAGGATGCAGGCCTTGGCGTCGGGCTCATTCAGGAGGCTGCCGGCAACTGCCGACAGCATGACCGTCTTGCCGGAGTTGTGAGTGACCGTGAAGTCCCCCATCACATACCGGTGATCCCCATCGGTCGTGAAGCCAAAATAGGCACCAGAGCCCACCTCACGCAGCGTAAAGCCCGTGCGCAACACGTCTTTTTTCTGCTGTCGCGCACCGGCCTGTTTGCGTACCACGCGCAGTGGCAGGGTTTGACACGTCCCGTTGATGCCCACTCGCCAGTAGGGCACCCCATTGACCACCTTGCATTTGGCATAGGCGGCCAAGCCCAGGCTGCGAGCCACAAACACCACGTCGTCCGCCAGCGTGCGCGACTTACTGCAATACTCAAAGCCCCCCTTGCTCAAATGCCCGTCGGTATCGAGCAGACCTGCCAGAACTTGCGCTCGAGTGCTGCGCGATCCCAGCTTGTATGCGACCGGGATGAATTTTTCACCGGCGCCCAAACCAAAGAGGCCCAGTGAGCGCAACTGCTGAGTCAGGGGGTTTTCTACGCCGCGACGATCGACCAGGAAGTAGCTGTTGGCTTCATTGTTCTGGATCTGCTCCTTGCGCAGGCGAAGCCCATACATTTGCGCCTGCTCTTGCAACACTTCAACAATTTCGACATCGGGCGTGGTCACCGTGACGCTGTGCTTGATGTAGCCATCACCAATCAACACCCCCAGGAAATACGGGTCGACAGGCGGGTCAGCACGCTCTGGGAATTCGACGGCAACGCGAAACAGCTTGTGCAGATGGCGAAAATTCGCAGACTGCGCCACATACTGAGACACGGCAATATCGACGATGGCGTCGGCCTGGGGGCTTTTACCTCCCTTTCCATCGCCTTCATTGGTACGCACCAGGCTCAGAATATGACCGGCATTGACGGTGAAGGCTGCGCCTTTGATGGGCTCGACTTCGTACATCGTGTCATGTCCACGGTGCAACTCCAGCACTGTGCGTGCCGTGCTGTCCGGGCCCATCAATTGGTCACCCACTTGAACCAATTCGACGGCCTTGACAGAACCGTCAAACATCAGAATCAAGGTGCCTGGGGCGTGGCACCCGGTGGGAGCAACGGCCAGGGTATTGCCATGCTCGCCGAGGGCCGCAAGGGTCCTCTGCACCAGCAAGGCTTGGCGGGGGCGAAGAATCATGGCAACGCTCCCCCTTACTGAGCCCAGCTGGGACGACCCGGTACCGGTGCGCGACCGGTGGCCTGCGCATAGGCGTTGGGCGCCGTGGCACTGGGGACGGAAGCTGCGGCAGGAGCTGCACCGTTCATGTGTGCGGCGTACTCCTTGTGGTCTGGCGTCACCACCGACTTGATGACGCACTTGTCCTGGCCGTTCTGGTCTTTTTCCCAATCGACCTTGCCAACGAACTCGATGCCCTCCAAGTCCGCAAAGCCGCTGATGCGACGGGCGTTTTGCGCGGTTGGACTGCTGTCGTTCGGGTTGATGCCGCGTGCGGAGTTCAGGATCGCCTTGATGAAGGTTCGACCCATATTGGTCCACTCTGCGCCCTTGGCGCTGTACAGCCCGATGAGCGACCACATCTTGCGGCGGGCGAACGGGCCATCGAGCACCACGAACTCGCAGTTGAGGTACACCGATCCGGTGGTCGCACTGCGCGTGGCATAGCCGCCAGTCCAGCCCTGGGAGGGATCGTCATAGCCACCGGGCTTGATGGTCATGCGCACGCGCACCACCGTGCCTTTGGGGATGAGGTCGTAGCTAGATTGCTCGGCGGCGGAATTGAAATCGAAAAAAGTCATGATCAGGACTCCTGAGAGGAAATGGCGGTGGTTGGGGTGTTGGGCGCAGCCTCGGAGGTAACGGGCTGCGGACGGGCAAAGTCCAGGCGCTCACTGGCAGGGCGTGCGGGACCAGCGATCTTTTGCATCAGGCGACCGAGGTCCGGCTCCTCAACTGCGTCGAGGCGACCGCTGCGGTCCTTGGCTGGGTAGCCCCACTGGTTGAGCGTGTGACACACAAAGGCGCGGTAGCTGCTACCGTCATCAGCTTTGACTTCGGCCAGCGTGATGACCTCATCGACAATGCCGGGCAACTCCAGGCCGGTTTTGGAGCCATCAATCTGCAGCGTGAAAACACGGCGGTTGAAGTCGTCCAGCGCTTCATTGAGGATCCCGACGAACCAAACGTTCTTGCGACGGGTGTGCTGCAGGTGGGTCAACCAGGCGATCATTTCCTGGCCCATCAGACCGTAGGCGCCACGGCTGTCGGGCTTGCCGGTCTTCTCGGAATAGGCCTGGGGCTGCCCCTTGCACCATTGCAGGCACAGGCGGCCGGCCACGGTGATCGAATCAACGAACACCGTCTCGTACTTGTCCAGCACGACCGGATCGCCGAAGCGTTGGCACACAGCCTGGTAGTGCGCTTCGCTGTACGGCTGGTCATCGCGCAGCGCCGGGTTGGGGCCACCGATGAACACCGCAAAGTCGCGGCATTCCTGCCATGTGCGAGGACGGATGGTGTCGCCTGCGTAGCCCTCTACGGCCAGGTCTCCGGCTTCCAGATCAAAGAACAGGGTCGAGACCGGATTGAGCGTCCAGAGCTGAGAAGTCTTGCCAATGCCAGACTTCCCGACCAGGACCCCTTTGACGCCACGACGCTCAGCCAAGCGTTGGTCAGCGGTGATGATGGGCAAGCTCATTTGGCCACCTCCTGGAACTCATCGCTGAAGAACACCTCGGCCACCGTGTTGGTTCCAATGGCGCCCCGTTTGCGGGCTTGCTCGTACAGCTCGCGCAGACCACTCAGGCCGCGACGGGCTTGTGCCACTTGGGCTTCAATGCCGACAATGGCAAAAGCCATGTCGTCCAGCGTGGCGTCCTCCAGGGGGACGGTCACTTCTTGCTGACGATGACCCTCAAGGGCCGGCACGCGGATGGTGTCGGGCAGTTCGCGCACATACCATTCGGGGCGCTCACGCAATTTCTGGACTGGGGTTTTCTTCTTGAACAACATGGTGATTACTCCTTCACGAGGGCAAGGCGATACGAGGGCTTGCCGGACTTGACGGTTCGGGCTGCCTCGAAGGCGGACTTGAGGGTTTCGGGCCAGGCGTTGAACTTGGTCTCGCTCACCCGGTAGCTGATTTCGACGTACTGCTTTGCGTCATCACCGCTGTCCGTGATACGGCGGGTGATCTCAGCCAAGCGGGCCTGGTCCCAATCGACCTTCTTGGGGAGGTCGGCTGTGACACGCACGTTGCCGTCGTCGAAGTGAACGACCCCGGTGTCCTTGCCTGCGTCATGGCGCAGGTTGCGGGCACGCTCGCTCCACTTGAAGTCGAGTGCCTGGTCGATGTGATCGCTCAGGGCTTTGCCAGAAGCCAGCAGATCAGCAGCGGCGTTTTTGATGCTGAAGAGCAGTTCGGCGGGTTGCTGCGCCAGCGTGCCAGCCGGGGTGGCCAGCACCTGCTCGGGCGTGAAATTCACATCGGTGCTCATGCAGCACCTCCGCTGACTTCACGCTCGGACGTGCTCTTACGCAGGCTGTCGACTTCGAAGGCTTCGATGTCTTCGATCCGGTAGCGGACCTGACCTTGCAGTTTGAGGAATACGGGACCGATGCCCTCAGAGCGCCAGCGCTCCAGTGTGGCCTCGCTTAGGTCCCAACGGTCAGCCAATTGCCGTTGATTGAGGTGTTTGACACTCACGTTTTTCTCCT
>JACCDG010254339.1_pt1 | contig 12489 bp, 13 predicted proteins | sample 7442471 | NCBI WGS metagenome assembly JACCDG01 (sample SAMN15323444, study PRJNA562643) | freshwater metagenome | isolation source: river surface water | place: USA:Blue River Watershed | collected 2017-08-17 | reverse complement strand
GAAATCCGAAGTAGCCGAGGTTTTGCGGAAATCATATCCCCAGAAAAATGCTTCCGCAAAACCGAGTCCGCATTAGTACATTTGCTTCTCGAAAAAAGTTCGAGCAAAGTGTATGATTAGAGCACAATATAAAAACACAGGATATCCTGTGTTTTTATATTGTGCGCGGAGTAAAGCATTTTAATGCTTTACGTGAGGGGGCTTGAAAACCTTGAGTATATTTTCGAGTATGTACTCATATGAGAAAATACGAAAGGTGTACAGAATCTGTCTGATTCAAGATTCCTCTCCCGCGCACAAAAAAGCCACTACGATAGTAGTGGCTTTTGTTTTTGGTATTTAATACCCTGATCCTAAAACAGGGGATTTGCACTTTAGTGCTTGAATACCGTGTTCTTTGATTCGTTCTTTGTTTTTCGCATCTCTGGTAACCATTTCAAGTCCATTCATTACGTTGATACTATCACCGGATATTATCTTTTCATGGAATGCGATGCATAGTCGACAGGTTTCTTTTTCTTCAATTCTTTGTATGCTGTGAATGCATACCAAACTGTAGATCAAAATCACTTCTCTTCTTGATTTCCTCTCTGATGTTTTTATCCATACAAAGCTTTCGGGGAAGTGTCTCACCATGTTGATAATACGACAGATTTGATTGGCAGTAATCCTTTTTTTGCCAAATGAATACCCGAGGGGTAAATCCTCCTCTATGTCTGTCGTGTTGTTTCTCATTGAAACATGTCCTGGTCCTGTCTCAACAATTTGAGACTGAACAGTTGTTTCGTTGATTTTTTGGATTCTACCGAGTACTTCTTCAAGGCTCAGTTGTTTTTTCTGCGTTCTCTTTTCTTGTGAATGGCTCATGCGGTACGGTTTTTTATGTATCATACATATAAAAATAGTAAATGTCAACACTCTCTGTGTACGCTCATTCATATATACTAAGTCATATATGAATGATATTTTTATCATGTTTCTCACGTACGGCACACTTATTCTTTTTATATGTGTTTTCCTGTTGATTTGCTTGTGGGCTATTGGTGTTATTTTTTCATCACTTCCTCCTGTTTCTGCACCGTATATCTATAGAACATATATTTTGGCTGAATACCAAAACACAGAACACGGAGTGTTCTGTCATCTTGGGTGTGGTGACGGTCGAATACTTTCTTATCTTGCTCGGATGGCACCACAGATGGAATACATTGGTGTCGAGGAACGACTTTTCTTTTTTCTCTGTGCAAAAATAACTGCATGGTGGCACTTTGTTCAAACAGGAAAATCTCTTCGTATTGTATATCGTCCTCTTGGTTTGTATGACATGTCGGGCGTGTCACATATTTTGTCGTACATATATCCTAATCGTATGGATGATATGCTCACAACATTTGATAAAACTCTTTCGAAGGGGACTATGTATTTCTCTCTTGTGTATCATTTCACAACCAAGCAACCACACAAGGAGATACTGCTCTCTTCAGAGGGGACACGAACCTTATTTGTGTATGAATTTTAAATCGAAATGATATACTGTACTGTATGATTACGAATGATCTCATTTCTTATATTGAAGAGCAGTTGCAAAAAAATATCCCCAAGGAAAGCATTGTCTCTCAATTGCTTCAGGTAGGATGGCGTCCGCTTGATATCGAAGAAGGATTTCTTGCTATTGCATCAGTTTCAAAAGTACCACCCGCACCTGAACAAAAAACCATATCTTCTCTTTCGGAAAAACAAACTATTGATCCATATCGAGAATTGCCACACACTTCACCCACAGAAATACAAAATCCTTCTGTCGATCGTTCTCCAAAAGTATGGATTCCTCGACAATTAGAAACAGCACTTGATAAAACGACACTTGCTCGTTCATCTTCGCCAACTTCTTCTTTTGCAGGGGATACACAGAAGTCGAAATTCCAATCGAAAGTCTATGTGTACGTTATTCCAACTGCGGATGCACACGCACAAGAGACCGCACAAACTATTGCAGATGAATTACTTCCAACGCTTGCTCCAAAAGAATTAATGCAAGATAGCCAAGAAAAAGAAGATATATCCGAGCCTCAAGAAGTGCAAACAGAATCACTTCCCGCAACTCAACCTCTTGGTATTCCAGCAGATTTTAAGGATGAAACACCTCACATAAAGAGTGCACCAAAAGAAATAGAACACCCTGCTCCTGTGTCAATTCCTTTTGTTGATGCAACTCTTGGTCAACCAGAAAAAGAATCTTCGAATACAAAACGTACCTCTCTAAAAACCATTATCCTTCTTCTTGTTTTGGGAATCATTGGAGGGGGAGTATTTGCTGTGTGGGCAGGATATATTACTATTCCTCCATTTGCGTTTTCTCTGGTTAAGAAAAACCCAAAAGAAGTTATTCTACTTACAGGGCGTGACCTTGCTCGTCTTGATGCGTATTCTGTGCAAACAGAAATTACACTTTCATCACCACTTCTGTCAGATATCACCGATGGTCTTTTGAGTGGGGAGGTTGTGCTTTCAGATGAGCGTGACACAATTTCATTTGCAATTGAAAGTCATATTGATAACAGGACTTCATCTCTGAGAGAACACACACTTACAGCAAAAAGTTCATTGCTCGATGAACCACTTTCTGCGCGAAGCATTCATGATGGTATGCGGAGTATTGTTTCTATTCCAGACATGAGTTCTGTTGTCTCATCTCACGCACTCCCTGGTGGTCTTGTTGAGATTTCCGAAGAAGAATATCCGGCATTTATAGGTTCAATTATTTCTTTTATTGCACAACCTCTCTCTGGTGTAGTACTCGGTGATATTGAGACTCGTGGGTTTAGCCATGCATTTGAAAATGAAACAAAGCAGGCATTTGCTGAGTTGATTAGTAGTTCAAGTTTCAACGAAAAACAAGACACGCTTAATAATAAAGATGTACCGCTTCGTCATTATAATGTGAATATCGACCGTCCTTCTGTTCGTCAATTTCTTTCTCGTGTGGTTCGCGCTTCAGGTATTTCGTTTGAAGGTTCAACGCAGACACATATCAACGAAGCAATTGGTGCAGTTTCTGTGGATTCATTTGAAGTGTGGGTCGACAAGGGTGATTCTATTATTCGTCGATACAAAATGTCGCTCTCTGTTCCACTTTCGAAAGTTATCGGATTTTCAGATTCTGGAATTGCCGGAAGTGAATTACGAATAGATCTCAAGGGGACGTATTATGATTTTGATGCACCACACACTATACATATTCCGACGAGTACAACCCCACTTGATACATACAAAAAGACTATGGTTGATGCAAATGTAAAAGATATTGTCGAAACATTTTCTCTACAAGCAAAGAAACTTCAGAAAATAGAAGGTTCGTATGGTGTACAGGCAAATACGTCTGGTAGTTGTACTTCTCCTTCGTCTGGTTCAGTTTTCTCTCCGCTCGGACACCCATCAAAAGCAAACGAAAGTGTTGGTTCTATTGCTTCTTCTATGAATACACTTCTCGCTTCTATTTCTGTTGAGCCAGTGTGTCGCTCAAGTAAAAGTGCATGGGTTATCGCTATACCACAAGCCACAAATCCTGCTCTTATTTCATGTGTCGATAGTAGTGGTCTCTCAACTAATCTCACCGTAATGCCAACGGGTGTTCGATGTAATTAATCTATGGAATTACTTTTTATTATAACAGTGACAGTTCTCGGTTTGTACGGTTTTATTCTCGCCGCTCATATTCATAATAAGAAAAAAGAGAAAACAAAACTCGTGTGTCCAATGCGTTCAAATTGTGAGACGGTGATTCACTCTGATTATTCAAAGATAGCAGGGATACCTGTTGAAGTACTTGGAATGATGTACTATGCGTTTATTGGGGGAGTGTACGGAGTTTTTTTTCTGATTGGTGGAATGCCGTTTATGATACTGATGCTTTTGTTTTGGTTTTCATTCTGCTCTGTGTTGTTTTCTGTCTATCTTGTTTCAATCCAAGCGTTTGTGATAAAGCAATGGTGCGCATGGTGTCTTATGTCAGCAGGAACATCGATACTTATTTTTCTCGCATCATATTGGCACTTGGGGGTTTAAAACTTTTATAATCACCGGGAATTTTGATCCTTACAGGATCAGTACACCTTTTCCATTCGCGAGTACACTCATAAGGAAAAGGTCTTCAAATCCCGGTCGCACATAAAATAGTTTATGTGCGTAGGCACCCCATATAAAAAACTCCCATGAAAGGGAGTTTTTTATATGGGGTGCCTACCGGGATTTGAACCCGAACTGAGAGTTCCACAAACTCTAGTGCTAACCATTACACTATAGGCACCATATACGCTATAAGCGATATCCCTTTATACCAGAAAAATCGTAATAAATCTAGGGGTTTATTGCGATTTCCTCCATATGAAAATCTGATATACTAGTTTTGTATGGAAACAAAGAAAATTATAATTCCCAAGGATGTCCTTCTTATCCTCCTTCTTGTAGTTCTGTTGAGTCTTGGAAGGGTTGTTTTTTTTGAAAAATATTCATTTATCTTTCTCTTTTGGAATCTTTTTTTGGCGTGTATTCCGTTTTTCATCAGTTCTCTTATGGTTTGGTACGTTAAACAAGGCCGTGCACATATCTCATTTATGGTATTTGGGTGGATTGCGTGGATGCTCTTTTTCCCTAATGCACCGTATGTTGTTACGGATTTGATTCATGTTGGTCGTATTCACAGTGTTCCGGTTTTTTACGATCTAACGCTTTTATTTAGTGCAGCATGGGCCGGTCTTTTAGTTGGCTTGTATTCTCTTTCTCATATTGAAGAATTAATACGCATGAAATATTCTCTTGGGCGTACGCATGCAATTATTGTCGGTATTTTACTTATTTCTAGCTTTGGAATGTACCTTGGGCGGTTTATTCGTTTTAATAGTTGGAACGTACTTACAAATCCAGAGCCTCTTTTTGGAAAGGTGTGGGATATTATTTCTCGACCATACGCACATCAAGACGCATATGTATTTACACTCTTTTTCTTTATTTTTATGTATCTTTTTTACAATGCATGGAAATACGGACGAAATTCTTTTTCTTCTGAGGGTCGGTAACATTCTCGCTCGGGGGTAGGAAATCGTGTATACTAAGGATAGTATGATGAAATCAAAACAAGGGAAATTTATTATTGGAAGTATTGTATTTATTGGTATCGTTGTTATTGTCGGTATTACTGCAAATAAAGCACAGGCCCCACACAAGCTCGATTCTTTTGCTCAATGTCTCGCAACAAATGGCGCTCAATTTTATGGCACATTTTGGTGTCCTCATTGTCAGAATCAAAAGAAGATGTTTGGTTCAGCAAAAAAATATCTACCATATACTGAATGTTCAACTCCTGATGGTCAGGGTCAACTTCCTGTGTGTGCTGAGAAGAAAATTGAAGGATATCCAACATGGATTTTTGCGGATGGTAGTCGTCTCACCGGAGAAATACAATTACAGACATTGTCCGAGAAAACAGCGTGCCCACTTCCTCTCTAGTATATGCCCCTCTACGTAGATACATTTAATTGGTTTGTTGGTGCGGGGGTAGTTTTGATGCAAGCGTCAATCGTTCTTATTGCTGGCTCTTTTCTTTTTTTTCGTTCCCGCACAAATCCCATCCTTGTCTTTTTCAAGAGATATACATTTATTATTGGCTTTCTTGTAGGACTCGGGTCTATTGTGCTCTCTCTCTTTTATTCGAGCGTTATTGGGTTTCCTCCGTGTGAACTCTGCTGGGTCCAGAGAATATTTTTGTACCCACAAGCTATCTTGTTTGGAATGGAGCTTTGGAAACGTGATAGAACAATCGTTGACCATAGTATTGCTCTCGCTTTTATCGGTTCACTGGTCTCAATCTTTCATATTTATGTTGAGAATGGTGGAGCTTCATCGCTTGCCTGTGCGACAGGTACCGCGACCGAAGTTTCATGTGCGGTTCGATATGTGTATCAATTTAGTTACGTTACAATCCCTGTTATGGCGCTCTCCGCATCAGTATTCATTATTTTTATACTGGTAAATTACAAATACATGACGCGACAAACAGCATAAATAAAAAACCCTCACACAGCGTGAGGGTTTTTTTATAAATGAAATACAATAGAGAGTATCATCCTGTGATATACTTTATATATCTATGCATGTCGATGAAACGACAATTGTAAATCTTCTCACTACGTCTGGATTGCTACATCCTGCAGATATTTCTGTTGCTATTCAAAAATCAAAAGATACAGGACAATCAATCGGAGCTATTCTTATTGCTGATGGAAAAATTTCCGAAAAAGAATGGAGTCGGTTGCAGGCAGTTTCTCTCGGTATTCCATTTGTTGATTTAATGGGGGAGAATATTTCGCCTGAGGTTATTTCTCTTATTCCTGAATCTATTGCCCGAGCACACAATATTATTGCATACAAAAAAATACCACTTGGTCTTGAGGTTGCAATGCTCGATGTCGACAACCTTCCTGTTATTGATTTTATTAAAAAAAAGGTAGGGCTTCGTATTTTACCTCGACTCACGAGTTCTGAGTCTATAAAATATTCACTTTCATTTTACAAGAAAAGTTTGCAAGCTGATTTTGAGGATATTCTCAAAAAAGAAACTTCAGCACTTTCTTCTCGTGGAACTTTATCTGAAGAAAAGACAGAAAAAGAATTGCGTGCAATTGCTGAAGATGTACCAATTATAAAAATTGTCGATACGCTTATTTCTCATGCAATCGCGGGTGGTGCGTCTGATATCCATATTGAGCCAGGTGAGACATCGCTTGTTGTTCGGTATCGAATTGATGGTGTGTTACATGACGCAATGGTGCTCCCTCGGGATGTACACTCAGGGATTATTGCTCGTATTAAAGTGCTTTCGAATCTCAAGCTTGATGAGAAGAGACTTCCACAAGATGGTCGTTTTAAGATGATGCATGATCAAGGTCCTGTATCATTCCGTGTTTCGACTCTTCCGACATACTTTGGAGAAAAAGTAGTACTTCGTATTTTAATTGAAAATACAAAAGGTTTTACACTTGAAGGTCTTGGTTTTCACGGGGAAGCACTCGAGCGTATTCATGATGGAATGAAAAAACGAACAGGGATGCTTCTTGCAACTGGGCCAACAGGGAGTGGTAAGACAACAACCCTCTATACAATGATAGATATTTTAAATACACCAGATGTAAATATTTCTACAATTGAAGATCCGATTGAGTATCAAATGACTCGTATTAATCAGACGCAGACAAAGGCAGAAATAGGACTTACCTTTGCAAGTGGGCTTCGTACACTTCTCCGTCAAGACCCTGATATCATCATGGTCGGAGAGATTCGCGACAATGAGACCGCATCCCTTGCGGTAAATGCTGCACTGACTGGTCATTTGGTTCTTTCTACTATTCACACAAACTCTGCAGCGGGTGCGATTCCTCGTATGATCGATATGGGTATTCCACCATTTCTTATTGTTTCAACCATAAAAACAATTATTTCCCAGAGACTCGTGAGAAAGCTTTCAGAATCAAAAGAGCGATATTTCATGACCGAAGAAGAAGAGGCATCTCTTGGAAAAGTAATCAATCTCGAGCGAATGTTACTCCTCCTTAAAAAAGAACACATCGTTGATCCTGATGCGACATGGGCAACAATTCCTTTCTGTAAGCCAAAACCTATTACTGAAGAGGATGATGGATACAAGGGTCGTATTGGTATTCATGAAGTCTTGCCGATTTCACTTTCTATCAAAGAGCTTATTATTCGAGGTGCGTCAGCTGACGAGATTGAAGCACGAGCAAAAGAAGAGGGGATGATGACAATGATTGAAGACGGAATCTTTTTTGCTGCACAAGGAATCACAACGCTCGAAGAAGTACTTCGTGTTGTTTCAGAATAGTAATATGAAATTTCTTTATAAGGCACAATCAAAAGATGGAGTTCTTACCACAGGAGAAAGAGAATCTGTTGACACATTTTCTCTTGCTCGAGATCTTCGAAAAGAGGGTTTGATGCCTTTTTCTATTACTCGTGTACGAGAGCGTCCATTTCTTTCATCTTCAATTCGCTTTTTTCAGACAGTTTCACTACCTGAGAAAATTATTTTCACAAACAATTTGAGTGGAATGCTTACTGCTGGTATTTCTCTCGTACGAGCACTTACGGTGCTTGAGAAACAGTCAAAGAATACTGCATTTAAAAAAGTACTACAAGATATGTATGAGGATATTAATCGAGGGTCAACTTTTTCTGAGGCTGTTGCACGTCACCCTCGCATCTTTTCTCCGCTCTTTGTTGCGATGATTCGCGCAGGGGAAGAGTCTGGGTCACTTCCCGCAACACTTAGTGAAATAGGAATTACCCTTAAAAAGGGGTATGAATTACATCGAAAAATAAAAAGTGCATTGATGTATCCATCGATTATTATTTGTGCGATTATTATCATCGGAATTTTAATGATGATGTTTGTGGTACCGACACTTACGCAAACATTTAAAGACCTTGGTTCTGAGTTACCATCATCTACAAAAGCTATTGTTTGGATTTCAGATATGTTGAGTCAAAATACAGTTTTATTTTTTAGTGGAGTTGCGGTTTTTATTGGAGTTTTATTTTTGATTTTTCGTATCCCTCGAGTGTCGGCATCTGTAATGTCGTTATTACTTCGGGTACCCCATATCGGTGTTTTGATTCAAGAAGTGTATACCGCACGAACAGCACGAACCCTCTCTTCGTTACTTTCTTCCGGTGTTTCTCTTTCTCGGTCACTCGAAATAACAGCACAGGTTCTTTCTGTCTTGCCGTATCGAAAAAATATTGAACACGCTATTGTCCGTATTGAAAAAGGAATGTTGCTTTCTGAGTCATTCAAAGAGCGAGCAGATCTCTATCCGCTGATGGTTGGAGAAATGATTGAGGTTGGAGAGGAGAGTGGAATGCTTTCAAAAATGCTTCTTGATATTGCAATTTTTTATGAAGCAGAAGTAGATGCAAAAACAAAAGATATTGCAACAATTATCGAGCCTGTACTTATGATTATTGTTGGTGTTGCAGTTGGATTCTTTGCACTTTCGATGATTTCACCTATTTATTCTGTCATGGATACAATTTCATAAGATATGAAAAGAAATACAAAACATGGATTTACTATATTAGAGATGCTTCTCGTGATTGCAATAAGTGCGAGTGTTGTTGTTATTTTTATACCGACACTTTCTTCGTTTCGAGGGGATCATGCACTTCGAGCAACAACAGCTGATGTTGTTTCTCTTTTGCATGAAGCACGAATGCAGACACTTTCCTCGGTGAATAGAATGCAATACGGTGTGTATTTTGAGACGGGTAGGGCTGTACTTTTTCCTGGGTCAGTATTTACTGAACCAAATTCACAGAATAAAGAAATAGTGTTTCCGAGTGATGTGCGTATTCCTCCCGTCGGTGGGATTTCTCTTTCATCTGGTACAACGGTTGTCTTTAAACGTCTCTCTGGTGAAACGGATTCATCTGGTACTATTACATTGGAACGTATCACCAATAGTTCTCATACGAGAACAATTACAATTTTAAAGACAGGAATTGTGAGTTCACAGTAATATTTATGCAACATATGATTCACAGAAAAAGAGGATTTACTGTTGTTGAAGTACTGATTGCTTCACTGATTATTTCAGCAACAACATTTGCTCTTATTTCTGCATCTCAAAAAGGTGTTGCACTTTCATATCGAGCACTTCATTCTGTTCAAGCATCGTTTCTCGCCGAAGAGGGTGCAGAAGCAATAAAAACAATTCGAGACGGAGGATGGTCTTCTATTTCTAGTGTTGTTGTTGATACCCCACATGTCCTTGTATTTAGTACACAGACAAATACATGGTCACTCAGTACCACAAGCTCAAATCCTATTGATTCGCTTTTTACTCGGGTCGTTATTTTGAGTGATGTGTATCGAAATGGTTCTGATGATATTGCTGAGACAGGGACACTTGATACTCGTACAAAAAAAGTAACGGTACGAGTAACCTTTCCTTCATCAGAAGGTCTTGTTACAAAAGAGATTGTATTTTATATCAGTGATATTTTTACCTAATGCATACACCACGAACACATGGAAATACACTTATTGAAACCATTATCTATGTGGCGATTTTTACAATGCTTTCTCTTGCTGTTATTAATTCATACACCACAATTCTTTCTTCATTTTCTGTGACACATATAAATCGGGTATTACTTGAATCTGGTTTTACCGCAATGGAGCGGATGTCTCGTGAGATTAGGCAAGCAACAGCAGTAGATGTGTCTGTTTCGAATACGACACTGTTGGGCGTTAATACAAAGAGTGCTACTGGTGTAGTGTCGGGGTTAAAATTTATTCTTGAAGATGGGCATTTAAATTTATATCGAGAGAGTACTTTAATAGGTAATTTGATAGCAGGAGGGGTGAGAGTGAGCGATCTTATGTTTCGTGAAATTATCACACCAGAAGGTCGTGCAATTAAAATAGAAATGACACTCACAAGTGAGGTGGGTTCTGTAATCCGAAGTGAGAATTTTTATACAACGGTAATTGTTCGAGCTGATTATTAATCTATGAAATATAAACATACACAACATACGCAAAAAGGTGCCGCAATGATGATTACCGTCCTCTTTTTTGTATGTATCAGCATTACCATATTGATTGGAGTTGTGAATCCTGTGATTCGCGAGTCTCGTATCGCTGGTATGACTCATGCTTCAAAAAGTGCGTATTTTCTCGCTGAGTCCGGCGTTGAGGATGTATTGTATCGTATTCGTAATAATAAAAATATATCTTCGTCTGAGACACTTTCTCTTGGTGGTGTAACCGCCACAACCGTAATCTCATCACTCGGTTCACATCAAAAACAAATAGATTCCCTTGGTGATAAAGATGGAATACAACGCAAGGTTTCATTGCGTGCGGGGACAACAACGGGTGTGTCTTTTAATTATGGTATTCTTGCTGGTCAAGGTGGAGTTGATCTCTCTGGTGGAGGTACTGTCAATGGAAACATCTATGCACACGGACCAATCACAGGGGATACATCGGCTGTTATTACTGGTTCTGCTGTTTCTGTAGATAGTCCATCTTTGTATGCTGATCAGGCAAATGGTGTTGGTACACCAGCGCAGAGTCAATCATTTGGTACTTCAACTACGATACAAGATATCGCACAAAGTTTTCGTGTTTCAACATCACTCAGTCCTCTTAATACAATTTCATTGTATATTAAAAAAACAGGTTCCGTGTCTTCTGCAACCGTAAAAATTGTGGCGGATGCAAATGGGATGCCAGATACAAATGTTATTGCTTCCGGTACACTTGAGGCCTCTTCTGTTACTACGTCATACGATTGGGTTGATGTAATTCTTGATACGCATCCTACACTAACAGCAAATACAACATATTGGATTGTTATTGATGGCTCAACTTCGAGTTCAAAATATTATACGATAGGAGGCTCGTCTGGTGGATATAGTAATGGTATCGGAATGATAGGTCAATTTGGAGGAACATGGAATACGACATCATTTTCAGATTTTGATTATTATTTCCGAGTATCTCTCGGTGGCGTGTCTGGTGGTATCTATGGTTCATCACGCAACCAATTACATATTGGTACTATATCTGGTGACGCAGAAGCATCTACTATCGAATATGTAGATGTTACCGGTACGTTGTATTGTCAAAGTGGTGCTGGTAATAATAAATCATGTACAGCATCAAATTCTAATCCAATATACCAATCACTTCCTGTATCAGATAAAGAAAGTGACACATGGAAAAGCGATGCAGAATATGGAGGTGTTATACAGGGGAATTACTCTGTTGGTGCATCAGGTGCAACACTTGGCCCAAAGAAAATTAATGGAAACCTTACGGTACAGGGTGGGGGTGTTCTTACACTAACGGGTGCATTGTGGGTGACTGGTAATATTACTCTTTCAGGTGGTGGGTCTATCGTTCTCTCTTCGGCGTATGGAACTGATGATGGTGTGATTGTGACTGATGGCACTGTGTCTATTACTGGAGGTGCTTTTGTTACTGGTTCAGGAATTACAGGGAGTTATATTATGATTTTGAGTACAAGTAATTCGACAAATGCGGTGCAGATTTCTGGTGGGGCAGGGGCTGTTATTGTGTATGCACCATATGGTACTGTAACTCTTTCTGGTGGAGCGTCTCTCAAGGAAGTAACAGGATATAAAATATCTATTGGGGGTGGTTCTAGTGTTACGTATGAGTCAGGATTAGCTGATTCTCAATTTTCAAGTGGGCCGTCGGGTACATGGGGTATTGATCTCTGGAAGGAAGCGGAATAAGGGTTTTTGTGGTATACTGACGATATGGCAAAGAAGATTATTGTTGCAAACTGGAAAATGAATCCAGCATCTCTCAAGGAAGCAGAATCCATTATTAAGGGTGTACATACTATCTCAAAAAATATAAAACATAGCGAAATTGTTATTTGT
>JACCDG010327602.1_pt1 | contig 12492 bp, 4 predicted proteins | sample 7442471 | NCBI WGS metagenome assembly JACCDG01 (sample SAMN15323444, study PRJNA562643) | freshwater metagenome | isolation source: river surface water | place: USA:Blue River Watershed | collected 2017-08-17 | reverse complement strand
CTATTACCCCAATTGCCGTCAAAGCAATTTACAATAAAGACATGGTCAAACTCCAAGCCTTTGGAGCGGTGAGCAGTCATAAGTCGGACCCCATCGATATGTTCGGTAAAACCTCTTTTTGTAACCAATCCGTGATCTACGATAACATCGACATATTCTACAAAATCAGCCAGCAAAAAAGTCTTTTTCGATTGACTTATTTTGATCACTTGAGCAAAGAAATCTTCCAATGCAGAAAGTCTTGGTAGGGAGTCTGCGTCATTGATAATAGAAGGTAATATTTGAATTTCCTCGATTATCTTCTGCAAAAGATTGGGATAATTTTGATACTGAGCTTCATGAGCCCAACTTGCCAACTTTACGTAAGTACCGATAATTTTATCAGTACTATTCTTATCAAGCTCTGCAGACAGATTATCTTTTTTCAAGGTATTGATAACTGAAAAAAGTGGCTGTTTTTCCTTTCTGGCAAAATTGAATAGTGCGGAAACCGTTCCGGGGTCACAATCAAATTCTGGCAATAGCAAAGCCTTGCCCAAAAATTCATCGGATGACAAATCGTTGACTGCTCTCGATATTATTACGAGCTTGGCCGGATCCATTTCTTCCAAAATGTTGTGATCAGATTCTATTCTGTATCTAATATTTTCCTTTTTCAAAACCTTAGCAATTATTTCGGCTTCATTATTTGTTCTGTACAAAATTGCCAACTCCTCTGGTTTGGAACCTTTCTTTATATAATCCTTTATGAGATATGCGAGATGTTGAAATTCTTTATCGCGATCGGGAAATTCATATGCATTTATCGGTTTACTACCAATTTGTAATGATATAAGTTTTGCTCTTTCCCTGCCTGGAATAGTGGGATTCTTTGCAATAAGGCTATGTGAAGCATCCAATATACCCTGTTGTGAGCGATAATTATGAGTGAGTTCAATAACCTTGGTATCTTTGTATTTGTCTTTGAAATATAGGAAATTGTCCAATGATGCACCTTGAAAACGATATATAGCTTGCTTATCATCGCCGACAATAAATAGGTTTGGTGAATCATGAAAATCCGAGAGCAATTCTAAAATACGATTTTGTGAGGCATTGGCATCCTGATGTTCGTCCGCCAAAATATACTGAAAGCTTTCTTGCAATATTAGTTTGAAATTGACTTCACTTTCCATAACCCCGATCAACTCCAATAACATATCATTGAAATCGTAATATTTTTGTTTGGTCAATTCTGCTTCATAGCGCTCATACACTCTGGCTAGTTCAAGATTTTTATCGTTTCTCTTTTTTATTTTTTCAATTTCTGTTGCTGAAAGTTCTTTCTTGCCTTTGGAGTCAGTTTTTTGCAAAGATATTTCCTTTTTTATACTTTCCAAAAATTTGTCGGGTGAGATATTTTCTCTTTTCAAAGTACTTATTTCAGCCAAAATAGGACGCACATAATAGTTTGGATCGCCATATGGACGAAGTAAATCAATATCTTTGGCCTGCACAAGTTTTTCTATAATTTTTATTTGCTCAGCGTCGGTAATAACTTTGGAGCCAATTATTCTCGGAAAATAATCCGGATATTGCTGGATTATCCTCTCTGCAAAACCGTGGAAAGTGTGGATGTTAACTTTGTAAGCAGAAGCTCCTATGAGATCAACCAACTTTTTGCGCATAACATAGGCCCCGGACTCGGTGAAAGTTAGAGCCAAGATATTTTCTGGGGCAGTGTCGGTGTCGAGCAAAATATTGGCAATTCTAAGTGTCAGAATTGTAGTCTTGCCAGTACCGGGACCAGCAATGACGACCACAGGACCCTCTATGGTGTCAACGGCCTGTTTTTGAGCGGGATTTAAGACTTTGTATTGTTGTCTGAATGCGGACATTAATAGTTCTTCAACTGATTGATCTTTTCGTGTTGGCGGATCTTTTCGTGAGCCTTGGCTTCGATCTGGCGAATACGCTCTCGAGTAACGCCAAATTCTTTGCCGACTTCTTCGAGAGTGTGAGTGATACCGTCATTGAGACCATGTCTCATCTCTAGGATCTTGCGTTCTTTTTCTGAGAGGTCACCAAGGATCATGTTGACCTGATCTCGTAAAATTCTACGAGAGGACTCTTGGTCGGGAGACAAAATCTTGTCATCTGGAATGAAATCTTGGAGAGTGGACTTGCCGTCATCACCATCATCACCGACAGGATTTTCGAGAGAGACGACGTCTTGTTCAATCTTTTCGATCTGATAGATCTTTTCCACATCCATATCCATCTCCATCGCTATCTCATCTGCGAGAGGTTCACGACCGAGTTCATGACTCAATCGTCGCAAAACTTGTTTGTATTTTGCTATTGTCTCAACCATGTGAACCGGTACGCGGATGGTGCGAGACTGATCCGCTAGAGCACGGGTGATAGCCTGACGGATCCACCATGTAGCATATGTTGAAAATTTGAAACCCTTGGTCCAATCGAACTTGTCTACTGCGCGGAACAGGCCGAGATTACCCTCTTGGATAAGGTCGAGTAAAGTAAGATCTGGACTACGACCAACGTATTTTTTTGCAATAGAAACCACCAATCTCAAATTGGCTTTTGCTAATAGATTTTTTGCTTCGGTATCACCGGCCAAGATGCGCTTGGCAAGCTCTTTTTCTTGGGAAGCATTGATAAGAGGATACTGACCGATCTCCTTGAGGTACATCTGGATAGAGTCATAAGCCGAATCAGAACCGCCACGCGACATCGATGGATTCTTTTTGCCACTTAGATCCTCGACTTCGAGCAATCCTCCACCCTCGAGAACATCAACGTTTGCTGTAACCAGTTTTGCATAGAGTTCATCCAAGAATAGAATATCATTTTCGATCTGAGGAAACTCTTTTAAGATCTCATCATATGTTACGAATCCTCGATCACGACCTTTTTGGATAAGTTTATTTGCGCGAGTTTCGAAATCTTTGGCCTTGTCCGCTTTGTTCATCTTGACCTCTTTCTTTACGGGTTTCTTTGATGAAACTTTTGCAACTACTTTCTTTGGACGAGAAACCTGACTCTTGTTTCGAGCTGGTGAGTTCTTACGAGCCGTTTTGGTCGCTTTTTTTGATTTGGCCATACAAAAGAGATTATTGGAGATTATTATTAATTAGGCCTTATATTAAAGGATTTTTAGGGAATATGCAAGCGGAGGGAGTTAGACCGAGATGTGTCACATCTTGTAAATGAAAACCGCCCATGCGGTTTTGCATGAGCGTTAAGCTTGGCACTTGCTACGTGCCAGTACCCTACTTGACCATTGCGTTTGTCTTAGCAAGTGCATTACTGACCGCCAGACGAATGGATCTCTGTCTCTCAATCGTTTCGTCGTATTCCTTCTTATTCCAGAGAAACACAAGTCCATCATAACGGTCACCGATCGAGTACCCTCTGGGGTAATACATTACGATGTAGTCATCGTTCACTTCCCCAATCTTCAAGATCACATCACCCGCCTTGATAGCAGCAGGGTCGCCATAACCATAGCTATAGCTATGGATCCGTTGATGATTACGGGCAACGACGTTCGTATGGTACTCGAGAATCATACCCTCTTCTCTCGCAACCACCGAAGATTTGATCTTATCAACCCATCTGCAAATCCAGACATAGACCCCCGCAATCAGAAACAAAATGAATAACGCGAGGAAAACTTGGCTAATTTTGAACGATGCATTTTTCACGGGTTCCACCTTTCTGACTATATATAATCATAATTTTAGTATATTGTACATAGACAAAAATACACATATGACTAAGATCTGAAAACCTATAAATTAAATAGAGGATATATTAAACCCTACTCAACTCCGCCTTCCTTATCGACAAAACTTGGCATTTTTTGGCGAGCTCGCAGACCACTTCATTTTTTCCATCTTTCTCAGCTTGACGTAGTTCTGCCATGGTCTTTAACAAATCATCGTTGATCATATCGAGTTCAAAATTTTTCAATAGTTCTTTCATATGAATATCTAGACGATCTTTATCATTTCCATACAACGATTCGGCCTCAAAAGTTACATCGCTTAGTATTGGTGCAATTCTTTTTATAATTTCTTTATAATTATTGCCCGCAATCTTTTTTACCTGTTCCCTATAACCTTTTGCCTTTTCTGCGAACCCTTGTTCCCCCGCCAGTGCCCCATTTTCCATAACCTGAAGCAAACCAAACATCCTCCTCTCTACAAGGTCAAAACGATTTGCTGTTTTATTTATCACTTCTTTATTTTCATTTGCAGAATAGATGGTAGAATAATTGGTAGGATTATTTTTCAAATTATTTGACGCGGTTGTTCGTTGCGTTTTATTCATCCTTTCAAATTTTCGCAAATCATCCCAGACAGATTGCTCATTTAATTTGGCTTTTTCAGCAATTATTTTTAGATAATAGGCTTTATCCATATCACTATCTATTTTAGATAAAAATGGAAAAAGTCGGTCACGGATAGCACGACCAAATAAGCGGGCATCACTGACATCTCTCATTATATTGGTCAATTCAAACTCAATGACATGTTTGGAATTCTTGAGAACATTCTTCCAAATCTCTGGATCTTGAACTATGAGATCCGCTGGATCCTTGCCTCCATGACCATCCGCACTAGCATCTGCAATCTTTACTGACATGCCCATACCGAGAGCCGTAGCGGCCACAGCGCGCATTGTAGCAGTCCTACCAGCCTTATCGGAGTCCAAAGCGATGATCATATTGGGGCTCAAACGTCGAACCATACCCAAGTTGCTAACCACACCCGTTTCATCGAGTACATGATCTGTAAGAGCGGTGCCGGAGGCGGCGACGGTGTTTTTTACCCCAACTTGATGTGACAAAACTAGGTCCATCTGTCCTTCTACTAGAATAGAATAATTGAGTCTTTTTATTTCATTTTTTGCTTTATCGAGACCAAACAAAATCTGGGATTTTGTAAAGATGGGTGTTTCTGGGCTGTTTAGATATTTTGCGGATTTACCGTCATCATGGAGAATTCGACCTGTAAAAGCAACTACCCTGCCACTCGAATCTGTTATTGGGAAAATGACTCGACCACGAAAACGGTCGTAATATCGAGAGGTTGTGGGAGCGGATGCCACTACAGAGGTGTCACCTCTGGTTTTAATAAATCCTGCTTTTTCGATCACATTTTCATTCCAACCTTTTTTCTTGAGGTGATTCAGTAAATTTTTCCAACCATCTGGAGCCCAGCCGATCCTAAACGACTGCCGAGTTTCTGGTTTTATTCCTCTGCCCTTAATGTAATCTTGAGCTTCTTTTGACTTTAAAAATTGCTCTTCGAAATATTTTGCAACTTCCTCAGTTATTTTGAAAAGTTGGTCTCTTTCGCTATCGGTTTTCTGATCATAAACAAGTGGTATTCCAGCTCTCTCTGCCAGAATCTTGAGTGCCCCCTTGAAATCGAGTCCTTCGAACTGCTCGACAAAAGAGAATATGTCTCCTTTAGCTCCACAGCCAAAACAGTAGTACCCACCACGATCAGGAGAAATGAAAAAGGATGCGGTTTTTTCATTATGAAAAGGACATCTAGCCTTGTAAGACTTGCCAGATTTTTCTACCTTAACATATGAACCAATGAGTTCCTCTATGGGTATTCGGGCTTTTATTTCTTCGACATTGGTGCGATTCATGTATTGAGTATAAGACAGATAATGACAAAAACAAAATGGCCCGAAGGCCATTTTGTTTTATTACCTATAACCTATTACCTTTTCCCTCTTACTCAAACCTACACCTCATCCTCCCCCACCACATCATTTCCCCTCAAAGCATCTACCATCTCTTTCTTTGGAGAACCTGGATAGCCGGAGCCAGCAGGCACTAGACGACCGATGATGACATTTTCCATAAGACCAGTCAGATCGTCTGTTGCACCGCGAACAGAGTTTGAAATAAGCACTCTTGTTGTGTGTTGGAATGAAGCGGCTGACAAGAAACTCTTTCTTGAAAGCGAAGTCTCTGTAATACCCATCACCATCTTCTCTGCTTTTGCAGTAGTACCACCAGCGGCTTTGACTTCGGCATTTTCTTCTGACAACTGGATCTCATCGACGACCATACCTTCGGTGAGATTTGTATCACCCGAGTCTGAGATTCGACGACGTGAGAACATCTGTTTTACGATAAGCTCAATGTGCTTCCTTGCCACTGTCTCACCTTGCAATTCGTAAATCTTACTAACTTCGGAAATAACATAATCCTTAGCCATTTCTTCACCACCGTATTCGAAGACTTCATCAATGTCAGCAGAACCATCAGTTAGAAGTTGACCTTTCTTGACCTTATCACCAACCTTGACCATAACAGTTCGGCGATATGGGAATGTATATTCGACTTCGGAAGCTTTGGTTTTGCCCTTGTCTTCGATCTCTGGAATGACGTATAGAGTCTTTTCTTTGCCCTGATCCTTCATACCTGTAACGACACCGTTTACAGTTGCTACTACAGCAGGATTCTTTGGGCGTCTCTTTTCGAAAACTTCTTCGACGCGTGGCAAACCGGAGGTAATATCTCCACCTTGAGAAGCGGCTCCTCCAGCGTGGAAAGTACGCATTGTAAGCTGTGTACCTGGTTCACCAATAGCTTGAGCGGCAACTGTTCCTACTGCTTCACCCAAACTGATCAAACCGTTTTTACCCAAGTCCAATCCGTAACATTTTGCACAGACACCACGAACAGTCTTACAAGACAATGGTGAACGAACTTTTACATCAGTAACACCTGACTCTTCTACTTTTATTGCGTCCTTCTTTGATAACATATGGCCTTTTTCAAACAAAACTTTTCCATCAGCTGTCTTGATATCATCGGCGATAATACGACCACGAATAGTCTTTGATAGAGGGATGTTTAGACCCGATGCTGTCTGCTTGTGAATTGTAATGAATGCAGACGTACCACAATCGTCTTCTGAAACCACAACGTCTTGTGCGACCACGAAAAGCTTTCTAGTTAGATAACCGGCTTTTGCGGTGTTGAGAGCGGTATCTGTCAAACCTTTACGAGAACCGTGAGTGGTAATGAAATATTCGATCGGAGTCAGACCTTCCTTTGAACAAGACAAGATTGGGAATTCGATTGTCTCTCCAGAAACTGAAGCGATAAGACCTTTCATACCAACCATTTGGGTAATCTGTGATAGAGATCCTCTTGCACCGGATGTGATCATGTCGTAGACCGAACCCATTTTGTCCAATGATTGAGGAATTGCTTTTTCTACTTCACCCTTTGTTTTCTGCCAGATTTCGACATGCTTACGAACTCTTTCTTCTTCTGACAAAAGACCTTCTTCAAATTGTTTATTAACAATATCGGCTTGAGTCTTTCCTTTTGCTACAATTCCTTTCTTTGCTTCTGGAACCATAATGTCATCTATACCCCATGTTGTTCCAGAATATGTAGCATAACTAAATCCAAATTGCTTGATCTTATCCAAGATTGGAGCAACATTTTCTGCACCACGAAGAATGATCATATCATCGATGATCTGACCAAGATATTTTCTACCTATTTCTTCATTAATAAATGGGTAGTCATCAGGAAGAATGTTGTTCAACAATATTCTACCGACCGTAGTTTCGAATAATTTACCCTCAAACTTTGCATATTTTGCATTTTCTGGAGGAAGAATTTTGACTTTTGCACGGAGATCAAGATTTCCAAAACTATTTGCCAAAATGGCAGCATCAGGTGTTTCAAAATATTTACCCTCGCCGTTTGCACCAGCAACCAATTTTGTGACCCAGAAACAACCAAGTACGATATCGAGCATCTTTGCAACAACTGTAGGATCATTGTTACCAGGCTTTAGAATGTTCTTATCAGAAGCCATTATCATTTTTGCTTCTAATTGTGCTTCATCTGACAGAGGAACGTGTACTGCCATCTGGTCTCCATCGAAGTCAGCGTTGAATGCTGTACAAACCAATGGGTGAACTTGGATAGCATTTCCTTCTATGAGCATAGGTCGGAATGCTTGGATACCGAGGCGGTGCAAAGTTGGAGCACGGTTCAACAAGACATATTTTCCTTCGATAACTTCTTCTAGAATTTCCCAAACTTCCTTGGCACCATCATCAATAAGACGATTTGCACCTCGGATGTTATATGCCAATTCTCTTTTCAATAGGCCTGAAATAACGAATGGGCGGAATAGTTCCAAAGCCATGTGCTTTGGCAATCCACATTGATCGAGTTTCAATTCTGGACCAACGACGATAACCGAACGTCCTGAATAGTCTACACGTTTACCGAGAAGATTCTGACGGAACAAACCTCTCTTTGATTTCAAACTATCTGAAAGTGACTTGAGAGCGCGCTTCTGAGCAGCAACGGCTGCTGCACCGGCAGAAGAACTGTGACGAATAGAGTTATCAATAAGAGCATCAACTGCTTCTTGGAGTATGCGCTTTTCATTTCTCAAAATAACTTCTGGAGCATTGATCTCTTTCAATTTCAAAAGACGATTGTTGCGGTTGATAACACGACGATAAAGATCGTTTACATCTGAAGTAGCAAATCGTCCCCCATCTAGAGCAACCATAGGACGAATGCCTGGTGGAATGACTGGGATACGAACCAAAAACATCCATTCTGGTCGAACTTTTGCCTTGAGCATCTGTTTTACCAATGATAATCTCTTCGAAAGTCTCTCCCTATCTGCAGTACTTGATTCATCATGCGCCTTGGTCAATTCTGCCTGCAACTTGCTCAAATCAATCTTCTTCAAAAGGTCATAGACCACTTCTGCACCGATACCAGCCTCAAATAATGAGCCGTATTTAACTGCAAATTTGTGATAGGTAGCCTCATCCATTACAAAACCTTCTGTCAAACTCTCTATATCTTTTCTAGCATTGACTACGAGCTCCTTGAGAGCTTCTTTCGTTTTGTCGTCTTGAGCCATCTTAACTTTGTTCTTGTATTCAGCATCAAGATCTTTTAGGAATTTCTCCTTTTCATCCTCATGTATTTTTGTAACAATATATCCAGCGAAATAGATAACCTTCTCGAGATCAGCAGTAGTCATACCGAGGATAAGTCCAATGCGTGAAGGAACACTTCTCAAGAACCAGATATGAGAAACAGGAGATGCAAGTTCAATGTGACCCATTCTTTCGCGACGAACAATTGAGCGTGTGATTTCGACTCCGCACTTTTCGCAGACAATACCTTTGTATCGAATACCACGATATTTTCCACAGTAACACTCAAAATCTCGGTCTGGACCGAATATTCTCTCATCGAAAAGGCCACTCTTTTCTGATCGTTGAGTACGATAGTTGATTGTCTCGGGTTTTGTAACTTCTCCAAATGACCATTCCATGATCTTCTCTGGTGAAGCCAAAGTCAAACGAATCAAGTCGAATTGTGTTGGATCTATTTGTTTTTTTATTGGTGTATTTTGCATAATAGTAGATTTATATATGAAATTTAGATTTGAGTTTTTAGATTTGATTCAGTAGAATCACCTACTGGGTTAAATTTCAGATTTTATGCTTCCTCTCCGACTTGAGGTTTATTTGTAAGTTCAACATTGAGCGCCAAACCACGCAAGGTCTTGAGCAGAACATTGAATGATGCTGGCAAGTTTGGTGCCTTGAGCTTTTCACCCTTGACTATCGAATCGAATGTCTGTGAACGACCAACGATATCGTCTGATTTGACTGTAAGGATTTCTCGAAGTGTATGTGCGGCACCATGACCGAGTAATGCCCAGACTTCCATTTCTCCAAATCTCTGACCTCCACCTTGTGCTTTACCGCCCAATGGCTGTTGGGTAATGAGAGAGTAAGGACCGATAGAACGCATGTGAATCTTGTCTTCGACCATGTGGTGAAGTTTCAAGATGTACATATAACCGACCGCAACAGGCTGTTGGAAGTGTTCGCCTGTACGACCGTCTCGTAGTAACATTTTGCCAGATTTGTCGAAACCTGCTTTGACCAATTCTTCTTTTATTTCTGCATCAGTTGCTCCTGTAAATGGAGGAACGCTAGCCTGATAACCGAGAGTGTTTGCAGCAAGACCCAAGTGCAATTCTAGGATTTGACCCAAGTTCATACGAGATGGCACGCCGAGTGGTGTAAGGATAACATCAATAGGAGTTCCATCTTCCATATATGGCATATCTTCTTCTGGAAGTATCTTTGAAATAACACCTTTGTTTCCGTGACGACCAGCCATCTTGTCACCGACAGAAATATTTCTAACCTGAGCGACTTCGATATAGATTTTCTTTATAATTCCTGATTCGAGCTTATCACCCTTTTCTCGAGAAAAGACTTTGACCGAGATGACGCGACCTCTCTTGCCGTTCTCCATACGCTTTGAGGTATCTTTTACGTCACGAGCCTTTTCGCCGAAGATTGATCGGAGCAATCTCTCTTCTGGAGTGAGTTGTGTCTCACCTTTTGGAGAAATTTTACCGACTAGGATATCACCGGTTCTAACTTCTGCACCAATGCGAACAATACCTTCTTCTGTAAGATTTTTGAGCTTAGCTTCACCGACATTTGTAATATCACATGTTGTAACTTCTGGACCAAGTTTAGTATCGCGAACGTTGACGACAAATTCCTCGATGTGAACTGAACTCCATTTACTATCTTTTACAACTCTTTCTGAGAGAATGATTGCATCTTCGTAATTTGATCCTGACCATGACATGAAGGCAACGAGCGCATTGTGTCCAAGAGCAATCTGACCATTATCTGAGGTAGAAGTATCTACCAAAACATCACCTTTCTTAACTTTCTGACCGAGCGCAACAACCGGTCTTTGATGGAATGCTGTAAAACCGTTTGTTCGAGAGAACAATACTAGATTGTATGTTCGACTCTTGCCTGTTTTGTTGGATTTGAAAACAATCTTTTTTGCATCAACATGTGTAACTTCACCATCTTCTGGAGCAACGATAACTCTATTTGTATCCAAAACCGCTTTTGCTTCTATACCAGTTGCTACGAAAGGTGCCTCTGGAATCAAACAAGGAGTTGCCTGTTTCAACATGTTCGATCCCATCAATGCTCTGTTTGCATCATCGTGGTTTAGGAATGGAATAAGTGAAGTAGCAACAGAGAAAGCTTGGTTTGTTGCAACGTCAATATAATCTACTTCATCTTTTTTGACCAAAACCGGTTTACCATTTACGCGGACTTCTACTTCATCAACAGTAAGATTGCCATCCTTGTCATAAGGAGTAGCAGCGTGAGCAATCTTGAAATTTTCTTCTTCTAGAGCATTTAGATAATCTATCTCTTTTGTAATTTTACTATTTTTAACTTTGGCATATGGTGTTTCAATCATTCCAAAGTTATTGATTCGAGCATACATTGCCAAACGCAACACAAGACCAATGTTTGGACCTTCTGGTGTGTGGATCGGACAAAGACGACCGTAGTGAGATGGGTGTACGTCACGAACTTCGAATCCTGCACGATCTCTTGAGAGACCACCAGGACCAAGAGCGGTGAACTGACGTAGGTTCTCTATTTCACCCAAAGTGTTGGTCTGCTCCATGAACTGAGAAAGTTGGTTCGTGGTGAAGAATTCCTTGATACGAGCTTGAAGTGGTCGTGGATAGATGAATGAGATAGGCAGAGTGACATCTGGCTCTACTGTAGACATCTTGTCCTGAATATTTCTCTTCATCTGTGTAAGACCGAGGCGAATACGAGCTTCCAAAAGTTCACCAACAAATCGAACGCGTCTTGAGCCGAGGTGATCGATATCATCAGCTTGCATATCAGGAGTTACACTCAAAGTGACAATGTGATTTACTGTTGTTGCAATATCATCTAGATTCAAAGTCTTTCTTTCCAAAGCCTTTTCATCCATGGGCTTTTCGAAACGTTTGTTGAAACGAAAACGACCAACTCTAGAGATATCATAACGATTTGGTTCCAATAGAGCTTGTATGAATGTTCGAGCGTTGTCTACCGTAGCCAAATCTCCATCACGAAGTCTCTTGTAGATCTCTATATATGCCTCATCGACTGTCTTTGCATGATCTTTGGCCAAAGTTAGGTCAATGATTTTCTTCATTTCAGGATTACCTTTGAAGAGGTTTTGAATATCCTCATTTGTCTTTGCTCCCAAAACACGCAAAAGCGAAGTTACAGGGAACTTGCGCTTGCGGTCAATACGACAATAGACAGTACCATCGGTGTCAGTTTCGATTTCCATCCAGACTCCACGAGCTGGGATTATCTTTGCTCCAAAATAGTTCTTACCTTTTACTTCTTCGGAGGTAAAGAAGATGCCGAATGAACGAGCCAATTGTGGAACAATGACTCTTTCTACACCGTTTATGATGAATGTTCCATGATCGGTCATGATCGGAAAATCCGCCAAGAACATTTCTTGTTCTTTTACTATATTTAGTGATTTGTTCTTGAGTGTTACCTTGACCTTGAGTTGTCCCTCATAGTTCATCTTATTGTTCTTGGCATAGT
>JACCDG011202611.1_pt1 | contig 12493 bp, 12 predicted proteins | sample 7442471 | NCBI WGS metagenome assembly JACCDG01 (sample SAMN15323444, study PRJNA562643) | freshwater metagenome | isolation source: river surface water | place: USA:Blue River Watershed | collected 2017-08-17 | reverse complement strand
TATTATTTTCATTAAGGGAGGAATATAGTTCTTTTAGTTTTTCTCTTACGAAGGCCGAAATATTGATACAGTATTTTTCTCGTAAGATTTTAGTTATGGCTAAGTCTTCGTTAGAGGCACTTATCATTAGTCTTGGTTTTTTGTAATCTTTCTTCATGTTATACAATATTATACAACAAGTCTATTAAAAATTCCTTGTTTTATTTCTGTTTATTTTTGGGTTTGATTTTATGGGTGGATTAGGGTTCGACTCCCCTCGCCTCCAAGTTGTCAAACTAACACGCTTCCACGTAGCGACAACTGGACAACGCCTTAAAAGGCGGCAAGGATGTTAGATTATTAGGCGAAGAATAGCTTAAAATTTTGTATAATATGTCTAAACAGGAGATAAAAATGCTTAGACAATATAAAGTAAAATATTTGCATACGTTTAATGTTTATCCAGATGGGCAACCAGCCGGGATAAAGTCAGAAGTGCATGAGGCAATATTAGATTTTGCTAGTGATGGTTATGGCTTTTACGACGAAAAATGTCAATATGACGACAATCTGATTAGTACTGTTGGTGCAATTGCAGATTATGGGTTTTGCAAAGTTGGCATTAATCCAGACAAATACATTCTTGCTGATAAAATCATATCGATTGAGGCATATGGAGACACATCATTCAAAAAAGCTGAACAGCAAGTTGTAAAAGATCAAAAGAAGGAAGAAAGTGCCAAAAGGCCACGAAGAAAGTTTTATAAGTTTACTAATGAAAATGAAACGTCAAAGGAGGCACAGCAGTCTTCCAACACAAGCACTTTTTCAACTACAGATTGTTCTGCGCCAGCAACAAACTAATTGATTTAACATTAAACGTACTTGTAAAAATAGCCCTGCCAGACTATATTGGGTTTATCATGGCAGATAAAAAATCAAAGGACTCATTAGGGGATCGGCAAAAGCAGTACGAAGCCGCCTCATCCTCGTTTTTAACGAGGCGTATTCCGGTTATTATTAGGATAGATGGAAGGGCATTCTCCAAGTTTTGTAAGCGGTTTGCAAAACCATATGACAGCATATTACACGATACGCTGAATAGCGTAACAACTTATCTATGTAAGAATATACAGGGTGCAAAATTTGCAGAAAGGCACTCTGATGAGATATCAATTCTGGTAACAGATTATGATGACATAAATACTAGTGCTTTTTTCGACTATAATGTTCAAAAAATTTGTTCTATTGTTTCATCTATGGCTACGGCTGAGTTTTGCAGACTTCTTTTTCTTGCTGGACCAGAGTATTTAAATTCATATGAAGAATGGCCAAGTTTTGACGCTAGATGTTTTAACATTCCAGAAGGCGATATCAAAAATTACTTCTTATGGAGAATACAAGATTCAATAAGGAATTCTATTTCTATGGTAGCGCAATCTAAGTTTTCTCATAAGGAGTTAATGGGTGTGTCAAATTCAGAAAAGCAAGAAATGCTATTTAAGAATTTCGGAATTAATTGGGCTAAACTGCCACAGGGGCAAAAATCCGGTTTTGTATTCAGAAAAACATGGGTAAATGAAGTACAGAGTTTAGCGGTGATTAAAAGATATTGGGAATGTTTGCCTTGCCCCCAAGATAAGGCGGATTGGATGTCGATAATTGATACAGCTTTAACTAAAAAGGAGGAGTAATGGGAAACTTTGTTATTTTAGAGGGGCCGAATGGCGCAGGAAAAACTACCCTAGTGAATTCGTTGAAGACAGACGGCTTCAAAACTCTATCTAGTCCAAATGGAACAGAGTTGGCTCAAATGATTCGCCCTGCATGTAGGGGAGTAGATAAATGGAGGTCTTTGGATTCGCGGGTTAAGTTTTTGCTTTTTAGTGCTGCGCGAATGGATGAGTATTTACAACTAGTACACAATGAAAAAGCAATTGTTATTGCGGATCGTTGGTGGACTTCAACTTTTGTTTATCAGTGCATATATGAAGGCATACCTGTTGAATGTTTGCAATCTACAATTCATCCAGATGAAAAAATACATAGAGTTGTTTTGTTAGATGGTGATGATGATATTCTAATTAAAAGAGTCAAAGATGAAAGAATGAAGAATTCCGCCCATGGCGTTTGTCAATGGACACAGCAAGAGTCGTCAATGCGAAATTTGATTAGAATATATAGGGAAGACTTGAGAGTTTTCCTTAAGCAGAAGGGTATTGATGTTCGGGTTATTAACACGACCAATCTTTCTCAAGACGAAGTAAAAGCAGAATTCATGAACCACATCAGCGATTTAAATACAGGGGTGTAAATGCCGGAAAATCAACAAATGAGTTTATTTGAGGCAATCCAGAAAACGATTGTTGACAAAAAGAGCAAGCGTCTTGCAAATAACTCCTTTATACAGGAGAAGGTTGAGGCAGATTCCAGTTTAAAATTGGCTAAAGTTAAAGCAAAGTTGGATATGATTTTGGATTTGTTTAAATCCAATGGCATTATTGACGAGAAGATAAAGTCGGTTCCTTTAATTAACATTGGCAGTGATGATTCTGTCGTCGCTTATGCGATTAAAAACAAAAGATTTTCAGGTGTTGTATATATTTATACTGATGGGGATCATATCGTGGTTCGAGATAGTAGCTTTTTGGTTGATTTTGGAGGATTAAGCCCTTATTTTAAAAAATTTAGTATCGAAGATGTTGAGAAATATAATTGGGTTTTATTTACCGATAAACTTTTGGATTACATCTATGAGTCCATGTACAATAGCAAGCGAGTCAGCGAATTGTCCATCTTTGGCGTGGACGGGTAAATATTAACAGCACGGGAGGCTTATATGTGTGATTCATGTCCTACGAATGAAAATAAAAAGACTGTAGATTTTGTCCATCTTCATAATCATTCAGAATACAGTTTATTGGATGGCTTGTCTTCAGTTGCAGAATTAGCGCAAACTGCGTCAAATTTGAATTTTCCGGGAATTGCGTTAACCGATCACGGAAGTTGTGGCGGATTATATGCTTTTCAAAAAGAGTGTGTTAAAAACAAGATAAAGCCCATTCTTGGAGCAGAGTTATATATTACCAAGAACCATTGGGACAAGGACAAGTCTACAAAAACAAATCACATATTGCTTTTGGCTAAAGATGATGTGGGATTAAAAAATCTTTTCCAGCTAAGTTCTATTGCCGAAATCGAAGGTAAATATAGAAAACCTAGAATTGACATGGAGCTACTACAAAAGTACCATAAGGGGTTGATTTGTACTTCTGGTTGCCCAGCATCTGAAATTCCAATGGCAATAAGTCAGGGGAATATTCCTCAAGCCAAAGAATTAATGGGGAAATACAAAGAGCTTTTCAAGGATGATTTTTATGTAGAGATAATGACGCATAAATACTTTAACAATCCTGAACAAGAACAAAGAGAAATTGCAAATGCGAAGCAGTTACTGGAATTAGCCAAGGAGTTCAACGTTAAGGCATTGGCTACAAACGATGTTCATTACGCTAGAAAAGACCAATGGGCAGATCAAGATTTAATGTTGGCTATGCAGACCGGAGACACGATAAAGAATCCAGACCGCTTCACCTTCGGCAGCGATGAGTTTTACATTAAGACTTATGATGAAATGATGTTGTGTTACAAAGAAAGACCCGATATTCTTACAAACACGATGGAAATATTCGACAAAGTACAATCGGGTCTAATTAAGAGAAGCGAAGACTTGCTTCCCCATTTTGATCTTCCTGAAGGGTATGCCGACGAAAAGGCTTATCTTAAGGATTTGGTTAGAGACGGGATGGCAAGAATGGGCTTTATTAATAACCAAGTTTATCGCGATAGAATTAAGTTTGAAATGAACGCAATTATAACTTGCGGATATACACGCTACTTCTTGATTCTTTGGGATATCATTAATTTTGCAAAGAGTGCTGGTATAAATATCGGAATTGGTCGCGGGTGTTTTACTCCAGAAAACAAGGTAGCTTGTATAAATGGGGAAAAGGCAATATGCGATGTTTGTGTTGGTGATTTTGTTTTGGCGTATGATGGGAAGTATCACGCTGTTGAAAAAACAATGGAGTATGAGATAGATGAGGAAATAATTGACATAGAGTTAGACGACGGACGTACAATTTCATGCACTAAAGACCATAAAATACACGTAAACCGCAATGGTGTTCTTGTTTGGGTTCAGGCTTGCGAGTTAACATTAGATGATGACATTTATGAAATAACTGTATCTAAATTATAATCGGAAATGGAAGAAGGAGGTTTGAATACATATGTTGAAATACTATTTATGAAAAAGATAAGAAAAGGTTGGTTGGCTGGCACTTGCGAAAGCTGCCAGAAAGAGTTTGAGATTAAAAATCAAGCTTTTGTTGTTAGGCAAAATTCGGACAACAGAGAATTGTGCAAAAGGTGCTATATGGTATTGGCAAGGGGCAATGGTCTTAATAAAAAATACTGCCCTGAATTCATGCCGTATTTAAAATGCGACGAGATAAAATATGAAGATATCATGCTATTCATAGACAAAATAAAATCTAAAAAAAGCGTTGTTTTTCTGTGTAAGGTGTGCAACAAAACGGACAAAATGAGTATTAATGCCATGAACAATAGAAAAATATGTGGATCGCAGCCTATTTGTAGGAAATGCTCGTTATCTTTTGCGACACAATCAGATACATGGAAATTAAACAACTCACTGGCTCAAACTATAGCCCAAAATCGACCAGAGACTCTAAAAAAGCAGCGGGATTCACAGTTGAGGCTAATGGCGGCAGATCCGTTGTATGCTGATAAAAGATGTAGTAAATCCTACATTAGTGGACACATTCGCGGTTTTAGGTTTGACAGTAGTTGGGAGTTGTATTTTATTGTAGCCTGCTGGGAACGAGACATTAAGATAGAAAGACACTCCGGTTTTATTAAATATAACGACTCCATGGGCGTGGAAAGAAAATATTTTCCTGATTTTTTAATTGACGATGCGAGCGGAAGAAAAAAGATTGTCGAAATAAAAGGAAGTAAATCATATAATAACTTTCTTGAGAAATTTAACGCAGCAAGAACAAAATATGGAGCGGATTATTTTGTAATTGAAGAGAAAGATATGGTTCGCCTTGGTTTAAATTTTAGAAGCGAGGCTTTTCTTAGAAATTTTTATATAAAATACAACAGCGAGATTACGTTTTTTAAAAACAAAAAAACAGACATATTTAAAGAAAGGATAAAATCATGGCTAAAATAAAATCTATCACAACAAGATCATATAAGGGCAAGGTACATGATCTTACGGTTAAGGGAATTCACGCTTACAATATCGAAGGATTGTCTGTACATAATTCGGGCGGTGGAAGCTTGTGTTTGTATGTATTAGGGATTGTAAAAATAGATCCTATTAAATACAATCTCCTATTTGAAAGATTTATTAATCCAGAGCGGGTAAGTCCACCTGACGTAGATATTGACTTTGATTACTACAGGAGAGATGAAATCTTCAGTTATATTACAAGAAAATATTCTCAAGAGAATTGTTCCAAAATTGGGACATATGGTTCATTGGGAGCAAAAGCAGTTATTAGATACGCGGCAAAGGCTTTGGATTTAGGAAATGATTGGGAAGCTGCTAAAAAAATGGAAGAAAAGGGAATAAAGGGTGATCCGCCAAAAAGATCACTGTTTATTGCCGATGCTATTTCTAAAACTATTCCTTATGGTCCGGACATGACAATTGAGGCAGCGATGAAAAGCAAAGATGGAGAAGAATTTAAAAATTACATGGAGCGTTATCCAAAGCTATATGGTGCGGCTAAAAGACTAGAAGGCAAATACAACTCCGCTGGGGTTCATGCGGCAGGTATTGTGGTATGTAAAGAAAACATTATAGATCATATTCCGTTAAGGGAAAGAGATGGGGTTATTTGCTCGCAATTTGACAAAATTGAAGTGGAAGACCTTGGACTTTTGAAGTTCGATTGTTTGGGCTTAAAAACTGTTGCAGTAATTTACAATACGACCGATGAAGTCAACAAGAGATACAGTAAGAACATTAAGATTGACGAATTGGAACCAAATGATCCAAATGTTTTCAAATTGTTGCGTGGCGGATATTCAAACATGGATAATCGTGGGATTTTCCAATTTGAATCGCCGGGAATGATGAAGTTGCTTAGAGCGATGAATGTAGATTCCATTGGAGATATGATTGCCGCTAACGCCTTGTATCGTCCCGGACCATTGGGGGCAAAGGTGCATGAGCTTTATTGTGAGTACAAAAATGGTACAAAAGAAATTAAGCCCCTGCATCCGAAGATGGGAGAGATTCTAAAAGACACCTATTCGTTGATCTGTTATCAGGAAGACTTTATGAAAATCTCGCAAGAGTTGGCGGGATTTACAAAGGGTCAATCAGACACATTGAGAAAAGCCGTAGGTAAAAAAGACATGGCATTGATGGCAAAGCAAAAAGATAGTTTTGTTGCTGGATGCATTAAGAACGGGGTTGAAAAATCAATCGCAGAAGAGATATTCAAACAGATTGAATACTTCGGAGGTTATGGCTTTAATAAATGTTTGTCTGGAGAAACAACCGTAAAAAATCTTAATGATGGCAAACTGTACTCATTAAAAGATCTATGCTCTAGGTTTAGGGCTGGCGAAAATCCAAATATAGTTTTGAAATCGTTGAAGGATGGAGAAGTTGTTCCAGACGTAGTTGAAGATGTATTCGAAACCGGAGAAAAAGAAATCTATGAGGTAGAGCTAGAAAACGGATTTATTGTTAAATGTACAATGAATCATAAGTTTTACTGTTCTGACATGAAAGAACATACCGTAGAAGACATTACGAAAAATGGACTTATGGTACTTGTTGAACAAGAAAAAGGAGAAATGCAAAATATGGCAATTAACTCTTGCGTTTTTCTAGGCAAAGAAATGGCTTATAATGTAACAATGAAGTCAGATCAACATAATTATGCGATAAACAATAAAGGGTTTTCTGTTTACGGGCTGAACAGCCACAGCGCAGCCTATAGCCTTCTGGCATATCAAACAAGTTGGCTGAAAATTTACTACCCATTAGAGTTCATGTGTCATCTTTTGACATCTGAATTGGGTAATGATGACAAACACGACATCTATTTACAAGAAGCCAAAAGAATGGGGTTGGATATTAGACCACCACAAATCAACAACTCCAAATCAACATATGTAATTGTTGACACGCAACGGAATGGAAAAAGATATAGTTACATGGTTGCGCCATTTACATCTATTAAGGGCGTAGGAGATGTAGCCGTTGAAAATATAGTTGGACTTCAACCTTTTACATCATTTAAAGACTTTATTCAAAGAGTCGAGGGTAGAAAAGTAAACATCAAGGTGTTTAATGCCCTTGTTGATGCAGGATGCATGGATGATATTTGGGGATTGGCAAGGCCACAATTAAAAGAACAGTTTGAGCAGCTTAGAGATGTTGTGAATAAAGAGAAGAAAGCTAAACTCAAGCAAGAAAAGCATATTGAAACTATGACTGGCGGCATGGGAGATTTGTTTGATAGAATGGCTAATACTACGGTGGAATGGTCGGGTTCCAACTAATTTAGGCTTCTTTTTTAAAGGGTGCTTGAAATCGAAAATAAGCGAGCTATACTGAAATCAACGGCGGAAGTTCAAATTTAGACCTAAATATTTTAGATAAACACTGTATAATTATTGCCTAACACAAAAGGAGACAAAATGACAAAACGTAGAATATCAGCGGCAGTTGCTGTAAGAATTAATGTTGGGAATTTCCAGCACATTGAGCTTGTGAAGCAAGCCGAACAGGAAATAGAATTCTCTTCCAGAGAGGAAATGATTCAAAAAGAAGACGAATTGAGAAATGATCTATTGGCATCTCTTAAGAGAGATATGGCGGCAGTCCCTGCTTCACTGAATAAGGGTATAGAAGAAGCAATAAAAGTGGAAGAAGCCATTAAGAAGGCTATTCCTGAATGGATGGGAAAGGAGGGCGTTCCAAACCTTGCAAACGACGCAGCCAAGAGGCTGGAAGTGAAAGTTGCAGCAGAACAAAAAGCTGCAAAAGATGCAGCAGGAGAAGTTATTTCTAATGTAACCGCCGCAGCAAAAGAGATTGTTAAGGCGAAAGCAGAGGTTGAAACCGTAAAGTCAAATGAAAATGACTTCTTTGATGATGATTTCGGATCTTCCGCCCCAGCCGCCCCAGCCGCCCCGGAACCCAAAAAGGTTGTAACAAGCGAAGCCATTGCAGCAACAAAACCAGCAGCAAAATCAGCAAAATCTTCATCGGATGATTTATTTGGCGACGACGATTTGTTTAACTAAAATAAAAGGAGAAGAAACATGAAAAAACTAGACCACCACTCAATGGGCGACGACGAATTAATAAATATGTTTGAACAGGCTTTTGAATCACAAATATCAAAGCAATGCGATATTCCAGAATACAACGTTGAGATTGTTCGAACCACAAGCGATGCAAAAATTTCGTTTGAAGTAGAAGTTTCCGGTATGGCCGGAACACCCTCGGTTGATGATTTTAAACAGGGCAAGATTAAAGGAGCTAATACAGTAACTATTAGCAGAGCAGACAAAGGTGAACTAAAACTGTCACTTGTTCCGTCTTTGACTACATTTCTTAGCGGCAATGATTACCTGCTTGTTTATTCTGCCTAAAAGGGAGATTTATGCCTGAATTAGACGACATCTTTCATAGCGACATTTCTGATGGTAATCTTGTTGCTGCAAAACCCGTTGATGCAAGTACAAGCGTACCTGCGTTATGCACGGATACAATTAATGACAACGTGGAGTATACAAACATGCCTCCATCATTACTTGGAGATGGATATCCTAAAGAATTTATGGAAATGGCAGAAAGAATTAGGAGGGGCTACAGTTTCCTTCCTAAAATTAGGATAGATGATGTTTATGAAGAGTTATCAGAGCTTTCCATTAAAACATCAGCTACTCCAACTCTTCAAACAATTAACAGAGAGTTAGAAAAGTCGCAAGCGGCAAAGGATCGTCTAACTGAGTTGGACATTCAGATTACACAATGCGCCATGTATAAAGAGCGAGTTGTAGAGTTATTGACGGACGCATGGAATAAGTTTTCTGATGAAAAGAGCGCGGATAAAAGAAAAGGCGACACGGCATTTAGATTAGCTAATTTTTATATTGACCTTGTTAGGGTTGAAAGCGCACAAAAGGCATGTAAAGCGGTAATGTTGAACTTGTGTTCTTTGCAAGATACATTGTCCAGAAGAATCACTAATATTCAATTGCAGTTGAAGCTTATGGATATTGGCAGGAATGCGATGCCCGACTTTGATTTTAGTAACAGGATGGCAAATGCGGACAATCTGGTGTCTCAAGCTATGGGGTATACATCACCAGTTGATGCTGTTGAAGCAATGAATTCAAGCACTACGGATGTTTTAAATGATTCTGGAGAAAAACAACCGGAAGTTAGACCTCCTACCAAGTCGATTTCCCTCACTAAAGATGAAGATTTCTTTTAATTAAAGAAAAATGAAGAAATATGAAAATTTTTCACGCACACACTGTATAATTACTCCTGTGAAGCCCAAGAAGGGCGGAATCGAGTAAGATAGACATAAACAAACAAATAAGGAGACACGCATATGGCAGAAAATGACGAAACAAAGGCATCGTTCGTAGGTTGGGATTATGTTCCACCAGAAAAACCCGAAAGAGAAGAAAAGCCTCAAGCAGAATGGGTTAAATTCGACAAACAGGGAGATTACACTTTCCGTTTGGTTGGCAAGGTAGTTGAGTTTTTAAGACATAATGAGCCTTTTGGTAAAAAGAGAATTATTTCTCACGCATCCTATAAGGATAAAGATCCCGCATGGAAGGCTGGATTCTGGCCTCGTCAAACCTATGCTATTCATGTAATTGATCGTGCTGATGGCAAACTTAAGATCCTCGAAAAAGGCAAGAGCGTATTTGATCAATTGTTTGCCTATAAGAGTGCAAATCCCGAGGTTGATTTGAGCGGTAAAACCTCCCCTGACTTTGTAATTAACGTTACATGGCCACCCGGAGACAAGTTCCAAACCAAGTATAAGGTTACAGCGAAAGCCAAGATGAATGATCTTACCGCAGAAGAATTGGCTTACGCGAAAGCCAACAAGGTTGATCTTCAGAGTCTTTACAAGGCTACTTCGCTTGAGAATATTATCAAGGCATGGGAAGAAGTTCCAGCAGAAAAGCGCGTTTATAAAAAACGTGACAAGAAAGAAGATGGAAAAACCGCATCTTCGGCTTCAAAAGCTGCGAATTCTGCTCCCATTGAAGAAACTTTTGAAGGGGCTCCTGCTGGAAGCGCAGGGGATCTTTTCGAAGACAACAACCAGTTCTGATTAAACGAAATAAAGGGCGGCAATTGCCGCCCTTTATTTTAACTACATTTTTTAAATTAAAGGAGGATATATGCCAAGATTACCTAAAGTAAATCTTGATGCCGCAATTAAAACAGCCGCAACAAGTAAAAAAGAAAAATTAACGCCAATTGAAACAGCCATTGCTAATATTGAAAAAGCGTTTGGAAACAATAAAGAGAAAGACAAAACAAAGTTTTTTATTCAAAAGTATAGTGATAGAGCAAAAGAAGTAAAGGAGTGTATTTCTTTCGGATATGATGTGGTTGATGCTGCATCTAACTGTAAAGGTGTCCCTAGAGGAAAAATGGTCGAGATATTTGGACCTGAAAGCGGTGGTAAGTCGTTTCTAACTTTGAAACTTATCGCATCGGCACAAAAACAAGGGTTGCAATGCTGCCTTGCGGACATTGAACAATCATTTGATCCAGATTGGGCTAGACAAAATGGAGTAGATGTTGATAACCTTTACCTTATTGATGAGCCTATGTCTGCTGAAAATGCAATGAATTATGTTAATGGTCTTTGTGCTTGCGGTCAATTTGGTTTGGTTGTTGTTGATAGTACAGCGGCCCTTGTTCCCCAACAAGAGCTAGAAGGCTCAATTGAAGAGCAAAACTATGCATTGCTGGCGAGAGTCATGTCTAAGGCGTGTCGTCAAATTATGGCAAATTGTGGTAGAACAGGCACCACCTGTGTATTCATTAACCAAATTCGCGACAAGATGAATTCAACAGGCAGGGGTGATACTACAACAACTCCCGGTGGAAAAGCTTTGAAATTCTATTGTCATCAACGCATTAGAGTTGTTCCCGGCGAAACCATTACGGTTGCCGAAGGCGAAACTAAAGTTGTTGTTGCCAGAGAAAGCTATGTTACATTCGTTAAAAACAAAGTTGCTCGTCCATTTGGTTCTTGCAAAATGAGAATCGTCTTCGATGCAGCAATGTTGAATCCAGTTGTTAAGCTTTGTAGCTTGGCAAGAGCTAAAGCTTATAAGGCTATCAGAATGTATAATGGCGTCTTTACAATTGACAAAGAGCTTGTTGAAGGAGCGAAGAAGAATCTGGATACCGGAGCTACAAATATTGTGGCACTTGCTAATTACATTATCAAAAACAACATGGTTATTCCAATTTTGGAACATTGCATTGAGATTGAAAAGGAGCTTCCAGAAGATACTGATGCGCCTAAGATTCCAAAAGACGTAAGAGACATGTTGGAAGACCCAACCTTAATTAAGAGTCCGGGAGAAGTAGAGACAAAAGTTATTACTGAAGGAGAGTCTGTATCTGACGGTTCAAATGCCACCGAAAGTGATATTAAATCGGAAGATGGATCGGAATTAAAATTCGACGACTAAGTAACTTGTTGAAAAATGATCAAGATGGGCTAGAATGACGATAGGCGTTGTTCTAGCCCATTGATCTAACAAAATGTCATACATTAACTCATTCATTACTAAATGCAATCAAATACTTTTGGGTTCCTCGGACGAGGCAATAGCCGCAAGAGACTATTTAACCAAATTGAGGCATTTAAGCTTGGACAGTATATCCAACTACAAAATTGGATACTGCCCTTCTTCTTGTACATTACCGAAAGAGATTTCCTCTTTTGGAGAAAAAGATGATGAAGATTATATTAAACGAGATTTTTCCTTTTTTATAAAAGGAAAAGTTATCGTCCCTATTTATGATGAGTTTAGCAGACTTGTTGCCTTTTCAACTCGCGCCCCAAACACTTTAAAAGAAAGCACATGGTGGAATGTTCCCTTTGTAAAAGGGAGTAATCTTTTCCTTTTAAATATGGCCAGAAAGGAAATATTTAACAAGAATAAGGTTTATGTGGTTGAGGGGCAAATGGACGCGCTTATACTTTATCAACAAGGAATCAAAAATGTTGTGTCTTTAATGGGGACTAACCTTTCGCTTAGGCAGATAGGTCTTGTTACAAGATATTGTTCTAATATTTGTTTTTGTTATGATGTTGACAAAAACAATGCTGGACAAAACGCACAAAATAAATCGATAGCAAGCATCAATAAGCTGAATCATTTAGATGGAGTT
>JACCDG011083918.1_pt1 | contig 12494 bp, 29 predicted proteins | sample 7442471 | NCBI WGS metagenome assembly JACCDG01 (sample SAMN15323444, study PRJNA562643) | freshwater metagenome | isolation source: river surface water | place: USA:Blue River Watershed | collected 2017-08-17 | reverse complement strand
TCCAAAAACAGCGAAAAACACTGAAATCAGTTTAGATGTTTAGTGATGTGCAACACACATGGACAAACTACAATGCCCTCTATTCCATCAGAGGCTTTTGAGCCACTTCTGAAATTTCTTTTTTTTGTTTTTCACTTAATTATGCTGAATTCATATAATGGTACGTCTTACAACAGCCGATAATCAAGCGATATGTTGTCGGTTATTCTGTCAAGCAGACGGACAACACAAGCCTCCTTTTTTTATGTCACAAGCTTTTCTGTGACAATCCCCCACCCCCCAAAAAAAACTCTAATTCACTTATAATAAATATACAAAAAAAAAATAAAATTAAGACAAAAATTAAAAAAGAATTTTTTCTAATTATTTTCCTGTTAATTCCTTAATTTTGGTAACTGGTTATATATACCTGCAATATCCTTACTTGTTATCCAAACCTTAATTCTTGAGATGGAACTCTCAGAAACTAGATTGATATGCTTTCTCACTTCTTGACTCATCCTAATAATAGATTCTACGAAATATATAGGATAAATGTTATCTTTGACTTAAAGCGTAATATAGTTTAATCCAAGCCCCTCAACAAGAATTAGATTATAGTTATCTTTCTTGTAATCGTAATTGATATATCCAGGGTTGCTTAGTGCATCATCTGGAAGTTCACCAATCTCAACAAGCTTAGCAATTGCCTCACTCTCTTGCCCTCGATTAGAGGCTGAATTGTAGTCAAGTTCCGTGATTAGTTTATTCTCACTCTCAGAGATTTTAATCACTGAGCCAGACGTTCTGCCTCGAACTCTACCCTTCTCAGTTATTACTAAATAAGTTGTTTTCATTTGTCTTACTTTTTAAGGTTATAAGATAAAATTAATTTTTGACTTAAAAGCTATATTAGTTAAACTTAATCAATTCCTCAATTCTCTTCTGGCTAATATAGTCACAGATAGTATCAATTCCTGTCTCAGTGCTAACATCAATCCAAGGGAGAAACGAAAACCCATTAACTTGCTCAACATTCCAATCAGAATTCCAAAAGCAAAGCTTTCCGCTTGATGTAATGAACAAGTCAGATATTTCTATATATTCCTCCTTGAGTTCAACGTCAATATCATCGGTTGAGATATTACGGTCATTTGCGAGGAAGAGTTTAAGATTCTCAATTTCCTGGATTGTATCATTTGTTGCATCAGAACAACCAAGGATGTTATTCCCAACTTTAAATATAGCCTTTCTCTTTCGCTGAATCATGAATGAAACTTTTTATTAAGAGAGATAAAAATTACTTTTGACTTAAAAAATCAAGCAACAGTCAAATGATTTGTTGCCAAAGCCCCATCAATCTCCCAATCCCAAATAGCGAAACTGTGCCTACGAATAAGATACAGACGATTAAGTTTTTTGATCTGCTTGTTGGTTGGATTATCAGGGAGAGTTAAAGCATCGTCCTTGAGTGAATCAATGAACTCATTTGTTGTTGGAATAAACCCAAGTCTGTCAGAGAATACAAAATATTTAATTCTGCGACCTAAGTTCATAAAGTCATTAGATACACAGGCAATTTTATTTGTAGCCTTGAACTGAATGTTGAGGTTACTATATTCCCTCCCAATCTCAATTTGATCGAATGTTAAATAATTTTCCACTTGATTTAGTTTTTATAGTTAAGAGATAAATGGGGAGAGTTGACTTAAAGAGAATTTCTCATCCAAGCAACTCTCCAATCTTCTGAGCATGATAGAAAATGTGATCTTTCTTGCTACCTCCGTCTGCAACGAATTCATCATAGTTCTCCGCCTCATCCTGAGAATCCAGGATGTACTCAGCGAGTTTTTTAATGGAGTTCAATTGTTGCTTAGTGAAAGTCACTTGGCTTAAGCTAAATTTTTGTTTTTTCATTTGACTTAGGTTTTTTGGTTAATAAAGATTAATCCCAGGTAATAATCATCTTATCTGGTTGCTTGCTGAACATATCTAGTGGGTCACTCCATAGTATTTTAATCTTAGGATAGACAGTCATTCCGTTTGGACAGGCTATAACAAGAGGTAAGTCTCTCTTATCAGGGCTTATCCGCTGAAGTTCCTTGATAAAATCGTTAATTGTCTTAGGCTTGTCCATAAAGTTTAGTCTTTTAATGCCTTTTGAATAAGTGCCGCCTTGCCAAGTCTCTGAAACAAGACCAAATTATTTGCCTCACTCCATACTTCTCTCATTTTCTTATAGACTGCATCCTGAAGCTTTCTGATCTTATTAACGTCAGCTTCAAACTCCTCAAATTGATCTAACTCGTCAATGAGTGTTTCATAGCTATCATAGACAGAGGATAATTTCTCATATCTCTTATTGAGTTCGATTAATTTATCAGTTGACTCAATGGATGAAAATTCTCTCTTAATGTCGTCAAGTGTTTTTAGTTCAGTCATATTATTGTTGGTTTTTAAAGTTAAAAGATAAAGGCTGAGGTTGACTTAAAAGTTTTTTGGATATTTATAATAAAAAACAATGGAAATAGAGGAGAGCAAGGTAAGACAAATAATAAGGGAAATCATTGCCGAGATGGTCTCTGAAATGAGCGGATTTCCAAGGATCCACAACATGATGACCGGAGGCGTTAAGTCAATTGATACAATTGGAATGATGACCTCCGAGAATCCAATGGCACAACCGCTAAGCCCAGGAGAAAACAAAACATTGCTCAATCAGCTAAAGGAAGACTTGAAAGATTTAAATCTTGGATTTGTTCCAGTTAAGGGTAAATACGGAGTTAAGGAGAACGCACTTGTTATTCCAAATATTAAGAGAGAGGACTTGATTAAACTTGGAGAGAAATATAAACAACATAGTGTTATTTTCGGTCAGAAGAAAAATGATAATGGGGAGATTATTTTTTTTTGGGAACTTATTAAGGGCAAAAAAGTTATTAAGACAAGCTATGAGACGATAACAAACTCAGAAGAATTAGAAATAAGAGATGATTTCTTTTCCGCAATTAAGGGTAGACGATTTAGAATTCCTTTTTTTGACAATAACAAAAAATATTCAGAGCCAATCAAGAAATATTCTGTGGCAAAAAAAGATGATAGTAAAGCTTGATTTCAACAATTAATCACATCGTACCCTCTTTCTATGAGTAGTTGTTTGACAACTGCTATTCCCTCTGGTAAAACAGAAATTTGTGGAGGGTCAATTGTTTTATCCAAGTGAAACATTAATGTGTAACCCCACAAATCTGCATCTGTCAATAGAGTTGCGATGAGGTTATCATCTTGATCTACAATAAACCAATCAATACAGCCAATTTGCTTCTCTCTGAATCTTAATCTTATTTTTTTGTCTTTATCCAATATCATGATTCTGCTATCTACAAATATAAGATAAAAAACTAACTCGACTTAAAATTTCCGCTCCCTGTTATTTTTATTGAATATGTTTTCATTTGTCTCGCTTTTAGGGTTATAAGATAAATTAATTTTTGACTTAAAAAATCCTGATAAGATTATTGTCTACTCCATCTTTTTTACCTCCATAGGCAATTTCGTTAAATGATAGAGGGGTTATTTCAAATAAGCAGGATTCCTTGAGATTGAATAGGAACTTTCTACCTCTGTGAGAACCCTTAATTAATTCCGACCAAAATTCCTTGACCGCCTCTTGGTTAAGTTCCAAATTCTTATCCCACCCACTCTTGATAAAATCATTCTTGATTGTGTCTATGCCAGAATCATTATTTGTGCCTATCTCAACAAATTCGTTATCATCCTTAAAGATGACCGAATATTGGTCAAATTCTTGTCCCCAGGAAGTCAAGTCATTCTTATTAACGCTCGGAATAAAAAGCGATCTTTCCCTAACATGAGTTCCATCTTCAATAAACCCCCCAATCAACTCGATAAAGCCATAGCCCCTCGATCTAACCTTAGATTTCAAGTCAATATATCGCTTGTCATTTTGCTCTGCTGAGAATTCTCTCCTGAATGGAGAAATTACACCAAATCCTTGACCGCTCTCTATGTGCTTCCAAATTCTTGAGAGGGAGGATTCTGTGAGGGAATTTGCATCACTAATTGCCTCAGATATTAGCTTTCTTATTCTTTCGCTCACCTGAAATGGTTTTAACAATAGATTCTACGAAATAAAAGGATAAAAGTTACCTATTGACTTAATATCCATTTGAGCATCTCTTCTCAGTCTGCAGTTCATCCGCCTCGTACTGCTCTGCGAGAAATAAGATTTCTTCAAGGACATCTTTCTTTAGGTCATGATAGGATATAAATTCACTATCGGTTTCGCTTTCATGAACATACAAGACAGCCTCTACCTTATCATGGAGGAACCCCTCTGCTAACTGGCAAGTGTTCTTCCCGATAGTCTTAAGAATGGGACTTGATACCGCTTGAACATCTGCAGTCGTGAATGAGCCAAATTCAGCAATGATTGCCTGAATTTTCTTGATAATTTCTTTTTTTGTCATGATTGATTTGTTTTTTAAGATTAATAGATAAAAAAATGTTTTGACTTAATTGCTGTCAACAATTCTGCAGATATTCTCCTCTTGCTTAATTCTATTGATAACTTTTTTCGCCAACTTATCAAATAGATAATTCCAGCGTATTTTTTCTTGTTCAAGAAAAAAACCTCTCTGAGATCGAATTTGCTTAAGAATAGAAAACTCCTGTCTTTCTTGATCTGTCATGATTCTTGGTCTTTTTCTACATAATCTACCTCATAGTCAGAGGCATATTCCCCTGGAAACTCATAGCCTCCAGCTTCGTCAACAGCAATTTGACGTGCCTGCCCCTCGCTATCAGCCTCAACTTCAATAGTCATCGCTGAATAAGCAATGCGAGTTACTTTTACTTTAAATTTTGCCATAACTTTTGTTTTTATTAATATAGGATAAAAAAATGTTTTGACTTAATATCTTTCAAGAATCCCCCCAGATAGATTATATTTCTCAACATAATATTCTATCACCCTCACAAGACTTTCCATCTTCTTAAATGTTTTTGTCTCTCCATTAAAAACAATAACATATCGGCCAATAGAGTTGGTGAAAAAACAATCTAGTCTAAGACAAGAATCCTCATTAAAATATTGATAATTATAACCGTCCTGGAGTTTTTTTCTGTCGATCATTGGGGACTTTATTAGTTTTTCTGAAAAATATGCTCTGCAACACAATTAACAAGGAAGTCGGAGACTGTGTTGCTCTCAATGATCTCTAATGCATCCTCTGAGTTAATGCTCTCGATTATCAAAGCAAGATTATTATAGTCATCCTTGCTTGGAGCAAAATTATTATCCTCTATTGCCTTAGCAATTGAGTCGCTACCAGGATTCCATCCTGCAGATTGACAATATTTGACAGGATTATTAGCGAACTCATTGAATTCTAAGTCAAGAAGTCGCTCAGATAAGTTTATTGCCTTATTTTTTTCCATTTGTCTTGTTGTTTTAGAAATAAGAGATAAACAGGGAGAGTTGACTTAAAGACCTCTCTCAATAATTTCAATCAATTCCATTGAATAAGTGTCACAGAGTCTTTTTGAGTTATTTTGGAGGCCATCAAAAGTTTCTATTTCAAGAATATTTAAGAAGTCTGACTCTTGAATTGTTCTTTGTTTTTTTCTATCTGTAAATGTATGAGCCTTGTGTGGCTCAATAGGATTATTTTCATCAGAAAAGGCAAACCCCTGACCTCTCACTCTTGACATATATTTAGCTGAGACTTTATCGTAGAATTTCCCCTGAGAGATTTCATTACCATATCCAGGAAAGGAAAAGTTATTTGTCCCAATTAAATAGGCGTTTTCATTATTCTTGCTCTTGAGAAGAAAAGAATCCTGATTATAATATTCAGATAGCCTGAAGATGTTTTTCTTAAAGTTTGGGTCATCCTTTAGATTAACAACGATGAAGCTTTCCTCCTGAGATTCTACTCCCCCCTCAACATAGCTTCCCGCAATCTTTGTTACTCCATATCCAAGTTTTAAAAGTGTAGCCTTGAGATCTCGATTTCTCCTTATGTTATCAGGCTTAGAAATCGGAGACAGCAGAGGACGATCTATTAGAGTCTTATCCGTTATATCTTGGAGCTTATTGCGAAAAGCCGTAATGCCTGTAATATCCTTGCCTTGAATCCAATTCTTGATTCTTGAGGTGGAACTCTCTAAGATTAAGTTAATATGTTTTCTCACTTCTTGACTCATCCTAATAATATAGTCTACGAAATATATAGGATAAATGTTACATCTGACTTAAGAATGATCACTGAATAGAGAAATAAGTTAAACCCTGACCCTCAACAAGAATTAGATTTTGACATCCTCCAATGAATTTATTCATTGTAGGATGTCAAATAATGTCCCCTGATTGAGATAAGGGACGACAGTTTGTCGCAGACAAGCCCTTACATGAATTTATATTTGTGTATATGTTTGGCATCTCATAACTATGGGTTCTTGTTGGGAATGTTACATTAAATTTAGAAACACCAAGTTCCTTAAATATTCTGTCCTGTTCCTTCTGTGATAAGCTATATTTATTCACAACATTGAACGAATGGAATTTACCACCCGATAAAATTTTAATTTGTGCCATTGTTTTTATTTTTAGATTGTTAAAATGGTTCAACGATAAATATAAATTGTCAATTAGCAAGTATTTTAGTAAAAAAGTTTTATTCCCTAGCTAAAAAAGAAAATAAATGGTTTTGGAACGAGCCTACGCACAAGCCAAACACACTTTGCTAACACCGTATAAAGTAAATGCTCGTTCCTCGCACTTCCCTTATACGGATACCGTTATGTCCAATTTCTCCATTTCATTTCGAAACTCCACTTCGTTGGATATAACATTCTTTCCTTACTCTATTGTACGATATTAAGAGATAAAAAATGATGTTGACTTAAAACTCTTCATCCATAACCCATTCATCCCATAGTGTCTCAGGGTGTTGCCAGTCAACAGCAAGAAATAACTGTCTTGCTCTATCATGGTCTCCTCCTGCAATTAACAAGAAGTCTGAATAATTATATTTAGCCTGAGATAATTCAGGAACATAGCAAACATCATCTGATTTCGTGTTAAAAGCCTCAAAGTTCTTATAGATAAATCCTTGACCGTGATAGTCCTTGGTCACTTCCTTGGTAATTGGATTATATGCCCCTATTGTTTGCATAGTTAGCGTTTTTGAGTTTATAAGATAAAAAGAAAGAGTGACTTAAAATTATTTTCTTCCCGTAAATTATAAATAAAGGCATTTGTGGGAAGCAAATAAATAACCGATGCTTAATCAATTAAGTCGATTTCCGAAACTTTAACATTAGCCTTACCTCCGTATGGAGTAAGTGAATTACCTCCTTCTAAATAAACTCCAATCCATCCCTTGTCTGTACATCCAAACGCAAAAGGATGGGTCGCTGTTCCTTGAAGACCATTAAGAAACTTATCCTCACCCTTGATGTTTTTAATTCGAACTCTCTGCCCAATCTTAATTTCTGTCTGTCCCGCTTTCATAATTAATGTTTTTGAGATTATAAGATAAAACTATTTTTTGACTTAAAATTTTCTCTTTTTGTTTTTCTTGTCAATAAATTTCTGAAACGGATGTTTATCCAATTCCTTTCTACTTGGTGCGTATTCGTAGCCTGAGCCTGAGAGTTGCACGTTAGTTCTAATTGGATACACTTGTTGCTGAACCATGGCTAAACCCATCTCCTCAATGATAACGGTCTTGTGAGGAGGAATTTCCTTGATAATCTTCTCCAACTCTTTCACACTCTCAACCTTAGTTCGATCAATAACAACAACAACATCCTCGATATTCAATCTTCTCTCATTGATTATTTCATTGACTCTGCCAGAATATTTTTCTGGCTCAATTATTATAATTTTTTGTTCCATAATTATTCTGGTTTAACAATTTCAATTCTACTAACCTTAGCAAATCTAATTAATTTCCCATCCGAAAAAGGAGGAGTTGCATTTCGATGAATTTCAGTTGCCCCAACAGAACCAGTTGCCCTCGCAATTGAAATCGCCGCTTGTGCTGTCTTAAAATCAGTCGCCGCCTCAATAAGCCACAAAAATATACCCTGCTTAATGACTTGACCTCTAATCTTAATCTTTCTTGGCTTGGTGGGAAGATCATCCCAATTTGGCTTCCATGCGTTCCAATTCACTTCACTGATGTTTTTCATCTGAATTAAGTTTTAGAATTATAAGATAAAGGATGGAGCTGACTTAAGAAAATAATCTGTCGAATATCTATCTGCCCATTTTCGAATTTTTAAATTTTGGGATATGTTTTATACATATACAAGTTAGCAGTCATTGCTACCATACGTTTCTAAATCGAAAATTTCGCCACATTGGTCTTTATATTGAAATTTAAAATTGTCTGTAAAGTTTTGTGTTAAAGATGCACTTGAAAACACTTTTTTACGTTGAACACAACTTGCAATATCTTCAATTTTCGCTCTTCCAAAATCGTGACTATCACCGTGTAAAGTGAATACTGAATTTTCTTTATCAAGTGTCCACCATCCACCTCCCTTAACCTTTGAAATATCAGTTGCAAGTTGTTTGTGGTAGGTGCATTTTGCCACTATCATACAGTCACCTTCTTGGTCGTCTGTTTCAATTATAAATTTCGGGAATACATCCATTTTAAATTGAGTTTTATCGGTAATAATCCGCTATTGGTTATAACAGTGTGTAAAAACAATGCTACTTATGTGGTTCTAAAAATTTACCCACCCACATTTTTCGATTTTAATTTTCGGTTTACTGAATAATCATAGTCCTTGTGAGGCACTACGATTATCATCCAAAAATCACATTCACTACAACGCTTTACCATTTGCACATCTTGGCTTGCTTGTATCATTCCTTGTTCCATTTCTGATTTGCAACAAGGGCATTTTAGTTCTTTAAATTTTAAGTCCATCGCTTCTAAATTTTTACTACCTATAACAGCACCTTGTAAAAATGGCCGCCATAAGCATTGGTTATTAAATGAAGTAATTTTTAGGTAGCCACTTCTACAATCTACAAAACGTTATAGCTAATTTCTCCATTTCATTTCGAAACTCCACTTCGTTGGATATAACATTCTTTCCTTACTCTATTGTACGATATTAAGAGATAAAGGTTACTTTTGACTTAAAAATAACCCTATTATGCCACTTTTTTGACAGCGCCGAACTCTCTTGGATAGACAAAAAGAGCAATCTCAACCTCAAGAATAACATCTAACCCCCCAATTTCACCTCCACACTTTTTCTTGATTTGATGTTTTCTGACCAGAAGAATTCTCTCTCCAATACTCAGATCGTTCCACCATTCGAAGATTTTATTTTTATCCCTAACAGTTTCCATTGATTTCTTTTATTGTTAGAAGATATTAAGGGAGAGTTGACTTAAAAAAGATGGATATTTATAAAGAAAAAAAAACAATGGAAATAGAGGAGCGAATAATAAGACGAATGATAAGGGAGATCATTGAGGAGAGAATGAGCGGATTTCCAAGAATTCACAATATGATGACCGGGAATGTTGAATCAGTTAACACAATTGGAATGATGACATCTGAGAATCCAATGGCTCAACCGCTAAGTCCAGGAGAAAACAAAACATTGCTCAATCAACTAAAGGAAGACTTGAAAGATTTAAAACTTGGATTTGTTCCGGTTAAGGGTCACTACGAAGTCAAGGAAAACGCTCTTGTTATTCCAAATATTAAGAAGGAAGACTTAATTCGACTTGGAGAGAAATATAGGCAGGATAGCGTTATCTTTGGAGAAAAGATAAATGCCGATGGAAAAATTTCTATTAATTGGGAATTTATCAAACAAGGCGTGGTTAAAAAAACAACCAATATTTCAATAACAAACTCTAAAAAATTAGAAACAACAGATGACTTCTTTTCTAAAGTTAAAGGTAGACGATTTTTTATTCCATTTTTTTAATCAAAATTGATTTAGTTCAAACCCTCTCTCTCTCATTAAGTTCTTAATAATTGACATTGCCTCTGGTAAGCAAGAATTATAGAAAGGCTCAACGCTAGTATCGTAATGAAACGTTATCATGTAACCTTTCATATCAGCTTCTCTTAGAAATGTAGCAATAAGATTATCATCTTGGTCAACGACAAATGAATCAAGACAGCCAATCGGCTTGTCTCTAAATCTTAATAACATTTTCTTTTTTTCCATTACTTCTTTATTAATATAAGATTTAAGGGGAGAGTTGACTTAAGAATTAAGAATCGAATAATCGAATTTTTTTATTGTCAGCCTAATAGTTGAAGATAAGACAACAAATTCGCCATCTTTATCAACAATAACAGGATTAAAAACATTTATTCTGTCTGTCTTCTTAAATAGATCATATTCTCCCCCATTGGTGAAATTCAGCTTTGATGAGGTTCTAATAACGTCACCAACATTAATCTTAGGCTTATTCTTATTGTTTCTTATTCTATTCCAACATTCCTCACGCCATTGCCTCGCCCACCCACTCTGGTCATCTTCCTCAACAATAGGGCTGAGCAATTTTAATATGCGTTCAGGACACTCTCTCTGATATGGACCAGAATATTCAGTCATTGGCTTGTATCCAAAGTTGTAATAATCCTTATTGTTATAAGTAAGCATATAGACATAGCAAATAACTTGCCCAGTACTCTTAATGCGAACAGCCATATATGCAGTCACCCTCTTAACGATTGCAATATCCAAGAGTTCATGATTTGGCTCTGAGGAAAATTCTCCATGGAAATATTGTGAGGGAGAGATATGATTTGGCTTATGAAATGTTGTCCAACCCATAATTAGTTTTTTGTTTATATTATTTAAAAGATAAAAGGGGAGAGTTGACTTAAGAATTTCTTTGAAAGATATAGTCAGGGTCATTTTTATACCCATCTACAACAATCCTGAAATCATCAAAATCTCTCTCACTTGCTATTCTAATTCGTGCCCCCACAATTTCAATTGAACCTTCTGTGCGAATTGCGCCTCTCAATATTGATCCTCTTAGAATTTCAGCACTCGTTTTTTGCCCTGGATGAATAACGCAAAGCAACCGTTCATCAACAACAACTATTCTGTATTTTCCCATTGCAAGTTATTTTAAGATTTATTTCTTATTTTCTGAGCCTTATTAACAGCAAATGTGAGGGTCAGCATGATTCCACAAGTTATCAACATGAACGCCATAAGCCAATTTTTTATTGTTAAGAGATAAAATCGTGCCTTGACTTAAATATCCCACAATTCTGTGTAAGTCTGCATAACACATTTTTGACAATCATCAGGAAGTTTATCAAAGCTGATTTTCTTGCCCAAGTGTCCATAGGAAGGATAATCAATTTGAGTTGAACTCTCACCGTGTTGACCAAAGCCTTGAGGATGAAATGGGTTGGCACTCATCCCAACGTACCAGTGTTGACCACCTGTATTGTGAGTGTAGTGACCTGTAAATACAACCGTGAACCGATCAAAGGTCTCACCACCATTGTCATAGCAACGGACATACTTTGGCTTACCATTAGGTAAAATTCTATCCTTACGATCCTGTTGTGCCTTTGTCATAATTTCAAGTTTTAGAGTTATAAGATAAAAAACTGATTTGACTTAAAACTTAATCTTGTTTATCTCGTGAATAAATATCTCTGCTGAAATTTTCTTTGTCTGATATTAGATGAACAAATCGAGCATTTTTTGAGTCTGTCGGACAAAATTATAGTGGACACAGAAATAATATCCAATAATTGAACCTACCGACAAGGAAATGATAATTAATAAGAAAATAAACATAAATAATTGTTTTCTATTAATAGATAAAAAGAATGTTTGACTTAAGAAAATAAAATCTTTAAGTCAATAATAAACTTTTATCTTATGTGTTTGCTGATTATAAAGGAGTCAATGGACAAAAAAAAGAGAGAATGCTACTTCTCTCCGTAAACCTGTTTCCAGGCGTTGTTCAGGATTTCATTGAACTGATAGATGTTAATTTTTCGATTCTCATATTCCTCAAATGCCCCTCTTGTTAATCTGCGATATTCATCCCCAAGCCGAGTGGATTCAATTATGAGATCAATTGCAGCAACATCATCAGTTTGCTCCTCACGTTTCCTTAACTCTCTCGCCTGAATCCATTCGCCAGCAATTTCATGCTTGCGAGCGCGAATCATGTTGTTGAGAGAACTATCTGAGATATAAACCTTGTTTTGCATAATTGGATAAGATAAAGATTGAGGATGACTTAAAATTCCTTATTGAATATGTCTGCTCGCTTAGGAATTGTTATATAAAACGTGTTTAGATTAATGATTCAAGTGTCTATGCGTATATATTCATTGTTAGCCGTAATTCTAATCACGCCACGTAATGTGCATTGCTTCTAATTTATCACCAAGTATCGGACTGCCATAGTTTTCAAACTTCATTTTAATTGAAGGATAAACTTCTAATCCGTTTGGACATTG
>JACCDG011539499.1_pt1 | contig 12499 bp, 14 predicted proteins | sample 7442471 | NCBI WGS metagenome assembly JACCDG01 (sample SAMN15323444, study PRJNA562643) | freshwater metagenome | isolation source: river surface water | place: USA:Blue River Watershed | collected 2017-08-17 | reverse complement strand
TACCGTTTGTATTTATGTAATGGTCCAATTCCGTTTCACTGCATTGAACCCTAACATCAATAACAACGGCATTTACCACTGTAAATATTTTATTTGGATTGGACCAAATAAAATATAACATTGGTATAATATTTCGGAATATGAAACAACCCTTAAAAAGGTAAAGAAAAAGTGCTCCACCCCAAAATTTATTATTGTTTCGCATCACGATTGGAAGAATACAAACGCATTGATTAATTTCATTAAGTTGGCAAGAAAATTAAAAAAGAAATGAAAGTTGAAGCACACATCATAATTAACGCTAATAAAACGGCTGTATGGACTGCTATTACCAATATTCGTCATTTCGCAGAAATGACCAGTAGTGTAAAAAAAATTGAAATACTTAACGAAACTGCTAAGGGGCTTATTGGGTTAAAATGGCGTGAGACACGCATGTATTTCGGGAGACCGGCAGCTATCGACAAGTGGATTAGTGATGCCATAGAAAACAAATACTACACCTGCAGAGCAGAAATGGAAGGCTTTATCTTCCTGACCAGTCTCACTATCTCTGAGAACAATGGTAAAACCATGTTAACAAGCGCTCATGAAACCCGGACGAAAGGGTTCGTTGCAAAGATGAAAACTATTCCGATGTTTTTTTTCAGAGGAGTATTAAAAAAGGCCATTCTTCAGGATCTAAAGGACATCAAAACTGCTATTGAACGTAACCAGGGCTTTTCATAAAAGAGAGACCTTGTGCATTGCAATACCGGCAGTAAATCTGTAACAACAAACAACATGCTTAACAGAACAATAAGAGTACATACACTATTTGCACAAGTGCTGCTTTGCTTCCCGGCCTTATTGGCTTCCTGTGGTGGACAACCCACATCCAAAACTAACAGTTGTGGTTCCGCAATTACACCTGGCGATACAGTCCGGGAACTAAGTAAAAGTATTTGGGTTATATTTCAAGCCTCTGGGGGCGACTATTGGTTTGGCAGCGATACCGAAGGGATATATAGGTTTGACGGTAAAACACTCCTGCATTATTCGACAAAACACGGACTAAGCAGTAATCGTATCAGGGACATCCAGGAGGATAAGCAGGGAAATATTTACTGCTCAACATTGGGCGGTATTAATAAATTTGACGGGTATACATTTACAGCACTTAGCCCTATAAAAAGCGACTCGGCCACAGCCAACTGGAAATTACAAGCCGGTGATTTATGGTTTAGCGTACCCGGAAAAAATGGAGAAAAAGGGCCCTATCGGTATGATGGAACAAACTTATACCAACTGGAATTTCCGAAACATTATCTTGAAGATGACTATTACAAACGATTTCCAGGTACAACCCTGAGCCCATATGAAGTATACTGTATCTACAAGGATAACAAAGGAACCATGTGGTTTGGCACTGGTAATTTTGGTATTTGCCATTATGATGGGAAATCATTCAGTTGGTTATACGAAGATCATTTGAGCAATACTCCTGCTGGTGGTTCATTTGGCATTCGTTCCATTCTGCAGGATACAAAAGGGGAATTCTGGTTCTGTAACTCCAGATACCGCTTCCGGATATCTTCCCGAATTTTAAACTTAAATGACAGAGTTCTTATTGACTATCAAAAAGAAAAAGGCATTGAGGATATAAAATCTGCTGATGGCGCAGATCATTTCTACTTCCAGTCTATTGCAGAGGACAAAGATGGCGACTTGTGGATGGCTACATATAATGAAGGTGTTTGGAGATACAATGGAAAAGAAGTAAAGCATTACATAATAAACGATGGGACAGAAGGTGTCAAAATTATAAAAATATACAAAGATCATAAAAACAACATCTGGATTGGCACGCAGGAATCGGGAGTATTCAAATACAACGGTAATGCATTTGAACAGTTCAAATTATGAGCAACTTCACTGATTCTTTTGAGAAAACAGGATGATTAAACCTGGATAAAAATCCACAACAAATGGAAAACAAAATAGTTAAATACTTTTCTCAATTTACCACATTAACTCCGGAAGAAGTAAAAGCACTGGAAGAAGGAATGGTGGTAAGCAGGGCAAAGAAAGACACCCACTTGCTTAAGGAAGGGCAGACCTCCGTTGATACTTATTTTATTCTGGAGGGTTGTATCCGCCAATACTGCCTCGTTAACGGTGAGGAAAAAACAACCAATTTCTTTACTGAAGGACAATGGGTAATTTCATTAACGGGCTTAACGCAAAATATGCCCTCCTTTTATAATTTAGTTTGCATGGAGGACACATCCTTGGTTATAGGCAATGAACAAAAGGCACAGGAGTTATTTAAGAAATTCCCCCGCTTTGAAACCCTGGCCAGACAGGTAATGGAAAAATCCTTTGCTGAACAACAACAGTTAATGACTTCCTATCATACCGATAATCCTGAACAACGCTATTTAAGGCTTTTGAAGTTACGGCCAGACCTGTTTCAAAGAGTATCGCAATACCACATGGCCAGTTATATCGGTGTTAAGCCCGAATCATTGAGCCGGATTAGAAAAAGAATAGCAGGCAAAAAGTAAAGCCGATCCCGTCAAACCTCAACAATAACATTTCCCTTCTTGTGCCCCTTTTCAACATAACTGTGGGCTTCTGCCATTTGTTTTAATGAGTAGGAAGTATCAATCACCGATTTAATTTTCCCCGCTTTCAACAAGTCTTTTACCTCCAATAAATAATTTAAACGTACTTTAACTGGCAGCATACCGGTTGATGAAGACTTTACCTTCTTTTTTCCTACTAAAGCAGTTCTGAGCATTTGTAACAAAAGTCCGAATTTTAATACAGCGGAAAGAAAGATACCCCTTTCTGTAAGTGAATTTTTACAAACTGAAAATGTAGTTTTTCCAACCGTATCAAAAATAACGTCATACTTTTTTCCATTCGCAGTGAAGTCTTCCTTTGTATAATCAATCACAAAATCAGCGCCCAGCTCCTTCACCATTTTTACATTTGCAGCGCTGCAAACTCCGGTAACCTCAGCGCCAAGCTGCTTGGCAATTTGCACTGCATAAGTTCCAAGGCTCCCGGAAGCCCCATTAATCAATAGTTTATCACCAGCCTTGATTTTAGCCAGGCCTTTTAAAAAATTCATTACCGTAATCGCACTCCCGCTGACAGGTGCTGCAGACTGATAATTGCAATTTTCCGGTATCGTTGCTATCACGTCATCCATATTAACACACAAGTATTCAGCATAAGCCCCGAGCTTTGTGGTTCCGCCAAATACCCTGTCACCTGCATTGAATAAAGCAACATTCTTACCCACTTCAACTATTTCCCCCGCAAAATCAAAACCAAGTATGGTCGTTTTTGGTTTGATTATTCCTAAATACAAACGTCCAATATAAGGTTTCCCTTTCTCATCATAATATCCGAACCTGTAACAGTGGTGACATAAACCCGAACCAAAACTTCATTGTCCTTTGGAACAGGTTTCCGCACTTCTTCCATGCTAAATACACCTGCATTTCCATATACCCTGCTTACGTTTGCTTTCATTAATCGAATTATTTTACAGATGCAAAACTATCCACCCGGATACAGCTATTCATTGACTTTGGTTAAGAAATGTTTTTAGAGCTAAAAAAAAGAGAAACCCGACCAACTGACAAATAAGGATAAAATGTGTATTAACGGGCAAATGCTCCTTTTATCATGTAGCAAAAAGCATTAATTTTAACGAACCTAATCAAAACCTGTTGGGGTATAGCTTAAAGCCGATTACTACAACCGTCTAAGAGAACCCAAGTCAAACCCATGAAAGTTACAATTACATCCATTAAATTAAGAGGTCCATTTCAGTTCTTTGCATTATCAGCATCTGCGCTTGGAATTATTAACCAGCTAAAAGCAACAAATTACAGGGACTTCAAAAAAAGAGGGATTTGGACTACACATTATACAATGACGCTTTGGAATAATGAGAAAGACCTTCAGGAATTTGCCCGAAGTGGCGCACACCTGGATGCCATGAAGAAAAGCAGGCGTATTGCAAAAGAAATAAGGACAATAACCATTGAAGCAGGCGCTCTTCCTTCCTGGAAAGAGGCCAAAAAATTACTGGAACAAGCTAAAGTCCTATCGTTTTAGGGTATATTGCTGAAATAAATTTAACACCCGGAAATAATTATGGCAAAGTATCGCACAAACTCACTAGTGATAATAGTTTTGCTTCTTATTGGGTCAATTAACGCTCTTTCATGCAACTGCGAAGGAGAGACGACAGTTGCCGGAAGCCTGAAATACTCAGATGTTGTTCTTAGCGGAAAAGTTATTTCAAGAACATTAACAAACAGGTATGATAGCCTCGGAGTTGTCGTTACTGGCGACACAAGCAATACTGATTTCAGGTGGTATAATTACCCAATTGCTGTTGTAAAAATTAAAGTCGATAAGATTTATAAAGGACAGTTGGTTTCTGATACGATTTCAATTCTAACACCCCCAAACGGAGCCGGGTGCGGCTATGATTTCCAAGTTGGGCAAAACTACATTGTGTATGCCACGCTATTTAACGACCTATTAACGACTGAAGAACTAAAAATGCGGACTTTCGACAATAAAACATTCTGGACACACCTATGCACCAGGGCACAAAATTGGAATATAACTGAAGAAAATGAGCTTATTAAAGCCGCGAAACAAGGCAAGCATTAACAATTATGGCTTTCTGCCACATTCCGGAAATCGCAAGAACTTCATTGCGGCAAATAACACATCAAAGCCCTAAAACTTCCTTTAACCTGATATAGCCACTTCTGCTCAGCGGCACGCTGGTTCCATTCTTCAATAAAACCACATAAGACCCTTTTTCAAAAGGTTCTATACGGGTAATTTGCTGAATTTGTACCATATAGGAACGATGAACCCTCACAAATTCCTTTGGGCTGAGTGTTTGCTCAAAATGCGTAAGGGTTTTCTTTTTTAGTTGTTGTCCGTCTTTAGTAAAGATTTTCACATAATCATCATAAGCCTCAATATATATAATTTCCTGCACAGGAACAATACGTATGTTATTGCCATTCTTTACCACAACCCGCTGCTGCTCTCCGCTTTGTATGGCGGCATCTTTCAACAGGTTATTCATATCCTGTTCGGGTTTTATTTCCCGTTGTTGTTTCCAGCGTTGTATTGACTGATGAAATCTTTCCCTGCTAAAGGGCTTTAAAAGGTAATCTACAGCATGTGCTTCAAATGCTTTTATGGCATATTCATCGAAAGCAGTGATAAAAATAACCGGAGGTGCGGGGTCAACAAGTTCTAACATTTCAAAACCATTAATTTTTGGCATCTGCACATCCAGAAACACCAAATCGGGCCGGTGCTGCATAATGGCTTTTACTCCTTCAAAACCGTCGTTACATTCCTGCGCTACAACAATATCGGGCCAGTCCAGCAGGTATTCCTTCACAATACTTCGGGCAAGGGGCTCATCGTCTATCAAAACGGCTTTAATCATGTTGTGGTATTTTTATAGAAGTGATAAATTGACTTCCATCCTGTTCCGTTTGCAACAAATCCTTCCGGGCATATAACAGATACAACCTTCGTTTTACAGAACTGAGTCCAAAACCGGATCCTTTACGCCCGGAGGCTGTTTCTGTGTCAAAGGGGTTTTCCACCTTCAGCAATAATTGTCTGGAAGCTACTGCTGCACTTATGTTAATGGTTATATTTTCTGTGGTATCATAAAGGCCGAATTTAATGGCATTTTCTACAACAGGTTGCAACAACAATGAAGGAAGTTTCATATCCAAAGCTGCTTCTGTGTAATCAATGGCCGTATTCAGGCGATGCCCGAAGCGAACCTTTTCTATATCAAGATAAAGCTGCAGATGTTGTAATTCGTCGCGCAGGGGTACTAATTGCTGATCGTCCTTTTTTAAGGTTCCTCTTAGAAAGTCCGAAAGATTCTGTATCATTTTGCGGGCCTCGTCGGGTTTAAATCCCACCAGCGCACTGATGGAGTTTAGGCTATTGAACAGAAAATGGGGTTGTAATTGCTGGCGTAGTCCGGCCAATTCTGCCTCCCGCAGGAGTTTTTCAGCTTCTGATTTTCTGTTTTTGTTTTCCTGCAGTTCTTTCATGTAAAACCACATCCAACTCAATAAGGTCATTGATACCATCATGAGCAAGCTGAACATAAATCTGGCGTGTATAGATTGCTCAAGGAAATCAACGTAAGTTTCATTATCAGAGAATAGCCATTTTAACATTGCCTGTGCACTGTATAAATGCACAGGGGACAAAAACAAACAAATACCCGCATGAAAAAGCAATTTATTTCTGGCAGGCTGATAAAAGCGATGAAGGTTAGTTATGGCTGCACTCAGGAGTGCCAGTATAGTATTAGACAAAATGGCGTCGGTAAATGAAATCCCATATGGCCAGCCATAGGCATGCAACACTTTGCTTTGTACCAAAATCCAAAAAAACCACCAGACCGCACTAAACAGCACCAAACGGGTATATGAAAACAGCAATTGTGGCATCGCTAATTGGTTATGCAAAGCTAAGGTGATTACTTTGTATGACCATAGCCCGGTGTCGGATAAATTTAATATAATCCGATGCCTCTTCCTGCTCATGGGTAGTTGAATAAATTTCCATACCGTCCTTTAGTTCGCTGATACAGTTTAGTTCTGCGACATCAATAAATTTCCACTTTACCTGATTTAGTCCCTTTTCTTCCGGCTGGTTCTTTTCTTCTTCTTTACCCAATACACGGGCTTTATAAAAAGCCTCTTCCGCATCAGATGCCTTTATTAAACGCAGTTGCTCATCGAACTGCACATCATTGCCACCATTATTGACATTGATATTGAAAATGAGTTTTGTAAGGTACCAGTTCATTAGGTTATTGTTGATTTATAATTTAGTATTTTTGGCTGATGTCTTTTCAACTCAGCGATCGCAGAGCGGATAGAGTTCACAGTGCTTAAACAGTGTTTTTTGGGCTTATGGTTGCTGAGCCTGACGAAGCATGGCTTATTTTCAACACATCTTACCTCCCACTCTAAAAACTCTTAATTTCAATTCCTCCAAAAATCACATTTCCTCTTAATACCAGTATTTTGTTTTCGCCCAACATGTCTTGTTTTACCTGCCTTTTATCTTCTGTGTTTCCAAATATGGTAACCAGTTCCGATTGTATTTCCCAATGCGGGGGTACAATAAGGCGAACACCTCCAAATACCTGGTTCAGTTCTAATGTCACTTTTCTCTGAATATCTGCCTGACTGAGGTTTACCTCTGCTCCTCCAAAAAAAGCAGTCAATTCTCCTCCTTTAAAGTCTTTTGAAATGATGTTTTTTTTTAAAGCCCCGAATACCGTTACTGCTTCTATATAGTCGTCGGAAGTACCATTATTGCTGTTGTTCCCGCCCCACTCCGCCTTTTCCTGACCGTAATTCCGGTATTTCCAATGGTGACGATGCCTAAATATGTGTTTTTTCCAATATTCTTCTTTGTATTTTCTTCGTGGCTTAAACAGTAAATACAAACCAACTAAAATAATTGCGAAAGGCCACAGGGAGAAATCAGGTCTGATTTCCGGAAACACATCCAGGAACAAGGCCACCGATCCAATGGTAAAGGGGATCAGCCAGGACCATTTCTGCAACTTGTGTTTTACGGCAATATACAACCCTATTACAATTAGCAAAGTCTTCCAGGACCAGAGCCAATTCGGAATTTCAGCTCCCATTTCACCAAGCAGGAAAATAACACCAATTGCCACCACCACTAATCCACCAAACCTCCTGCCCCTGCGGTGTTGCTCCTCACATTGTTTCCACATCTTATCGTTGCTCAATTCATTCTCTTTCTCTTGATTTTCCATAGTTTTAATTTTTATTCAAATGTAAACTGCTTATTCCCGCTTTTCAATAGCAAATAGGCCGGATTCGGGCAAAAGTAGGTGAATGGTAGTTGGAGGGCGGCGAATAACAAATGCTATAAAGAAATACTGGAACACTTCTGGAGTGACTATCTTTACCCGGACAAAAAAGTTAAGCCTCACCCGCACTAAATCTTAACTTTAACCTCTATGAAGAAGAAGATGTAGTTGTATTACGTGCAAGGTTTTTAGCTTCTCACCTTAAAATTCCCTGCACTTCTTCATGGAAAAACTGGCTAAAACAGATTGGTAATACCGTTTGCATTAATATAATGATCCAATTCCGTTTCACTACATTGCACCATAACATTAATAGCAAAGGCATTTACCACTGTAAATATTTTATTTGGATTGAACCAAATAAAATATATCATTGGTATAAAAAGACCCCGTTCTTTCAGCAACAAAAAAACGGGGTCAGGCTTATGGAGGGGAGGCTTATTTTTTGGCCTTACGCTGCTGCTGCGCTTCCAGGAAGTGAAGGATACCCTGCTTCTTCGCATCGCTGATTCTGGAACTGGCCACTTTTTCTGCACCACCTGTATTCAGGAAATTTTTAAAGATATGGCTTACATAAAGTGGCGATTTTTTATTGCTGTATTTTTTACCATTTATTTTTACCGATGATTGTCCGGTATGACAACCAAAGCAATTGGCCAGATCGCCTGCCGCGAGGCTGTGAGTAGGTACGCTATCGGCTGCAAAGGTTTGCAGATAGGTTTCCATAGTGAGGTTAAATACATTAAGCGAGCCCCTGGCTGAAGATCCGGTAGTGCCATTGCCAATATTAAATCCTAAGCTATCTATCAGTTGTGCCTGCTGCAGGTCATTCAGTCCGTCGGTATTTAACCAGATGGAACCGTTGTAGAAATAATTTCGCCATACATCTGCTGCATCCAGATGAGTAGCCACGCAGGCATTGAGTTGTTCAATATTGTTATAGTTAAGCGGCTCGCTCTGACTGGTACCGTTGAGGAAGCTATCCTGTGGTGCGCGTGGCACACCATATTTATACAGGGTATATACTTTATAAGGAATCACCGGTTTATTGTTCCAGGTTATACCACCTCTTGTTTCTGTATTTCCCTGTTCAAACAGTAGCAGGTTACTGGCCGAGGTAATTTTACTATCCTGTGTGGTAGTAGTAGTTTTCCAGTCATAATAAGGTCCCATGTTGTGGTGCTCAAATGTAGCCCAGATAAATTCCGGGTGATTGATGACACGCCCCACCACATGCATTCCCATTAAAGCTACCTGAGTAACCTTATCGCCTTTGGCCGATCGGGTTACCGCATCGGTAATATAATACGTACTGCGTTCTGCTACTGGTATAGCGCTGGTATCAATCCAGGACACTTTCAATTCTAATGCCCCAACCGGGAACATCAGGTCATTATTCAGAAGATTGGTGTCTTTTTGCAGGGCCAGTTTAAATGCCAGCGAGGAACTGAGCAGGGTTTTATCGGCGAAAATAGAATAATAAACCAGTTGCGAAGAATTGTTGCCTGCAAATGCCGGATTGGAATGTAGTGTTCCGCCACTACCGGCCTGCAAGGAATCGTCGAGAACTAATTGTATACCCGGATAGGCGCTCAACGGTTTCACAGGTATTAATTGTGCATCTACCTGCGTCAGACTATCCTGAAACAAAACATGGCCACCGGGCATAGGGCGGGTGAGCCACAGAAATTTTTGCCAGGACCACTGATGAAATATGCAATTGGTAGTACTACTGGTATCAAACGGACTACCTTTTCCTTCAGCCGGCGCCGGAGTTGTGGCATGCGGAAACCAGGAAGCTTCACAAGCACAGGAGTCAACCGGCGCTTTATCGTAAGTGGCTGTATTGTTTTTCTCTTCTGTTTGTTTAGGGCCACAACTGCCCAACAGTAAAGTTCCTGAAAGAAGGGAAAGTGCTAATCCCTTCAAAACATTTTTTTGTATCATAACGAATTTGTTTTGGTGTTGTTTTCGGGTTTAATTGAATAATCAAACATACTTATTAAACACGAAAACATTTCAGGTATAACCACTTGTTTTTTTGAATTATGAATTTTTTTGACAGAAGCCTTTTAAATGCAAACACCACCTGAATGGTGGTGTTTGCTTAAACCAAAAAATTACACGAATGTTAACAAGAAATAGTCCGATCTATTTCCTGGTCAGCCGGTATTACACCATTTGGAAATATGTATTAGGCCAATTCTCCTTTCAGTTGATTGGCCTAAAAACATGCTTAACCATCGGCACTTACCAACGTAGTCCCGGATCAGCCGGGAAAACAGTTTTGGACTGTTTCTCGTTAACATTGGTATTACACTGGTACAATGCTTTCGAATTAATCCTACGTGTTTTCTATACGTCCTAAACCCAGCGACAAAATACTCTTTTCCACAAGTCATCCCCACTGTGAAGCCTAAACTGCCAGTTTTTTATAACGCAGACGCTTGGGTTCCACATTGCCGAGTCGTTTCTTTTTGTTCTCTTCGTATTCGGTGTAACCCCCTTCGAAATAATACACCGTAGAGTCGCCTTCAAAAGCCAAGATATGGGTACACACCCTGTCGAGGAACCATCGGTCGTGGCTGATGATAACAGCACAACCCGCAAAGTTTTCCAACCCCTCTTCCAGTGCACGCAAGGTATTTACATCCAAATCGTTGGTAGGTTCGTCCAATAACAACACGTTACCTTCCTCTTTCAGGGCCATGGCCAGGTGCATACGGTTTCTTTCTCCACCTGACAGTACACTGCATTTTTTTCCCTGATCATTGCCATTAAAATTAAAGCGCGATACATAAGCCCGGGAAACGATCTGGCGTCCGCCAATAATCATATTATCGGCTCCGCCGGAAATCACATCATAAACAGTCTTATTAGGGTCAATCTCTTTATGGGTTTGATCTACATAAGCAATTTTTACCGTAGGTCCTATTTTAAATTCCCCGCTACTGGGTTTTTCCATTCCCAGAATCATTTTAAAGAGCGTGGTTTTACCGGCGCCGTTCGGGCCAATAATACCTACAATGCCTGCAGGGGGCAGTTTGAAGTTCAGGTTCTCATACAGGAGCCTGTCGCCGTAGGCTTTGGATACGCCAATGGCCTCAATGACTTCATTACCGAGGCGCGGGCCGTTCGGAATAAAGATTTCGAGTTTCTCCTCCTTCTCTTTCACATCTTCATTCAGCATTTTTTCATAATTCTGCAAACGGGCTTTTTGTTTAGCCTGCCTGCCTTTGGCTCCCTGGCGCACCCAGTCCAGCTCGCGCTGAAGTGTTTTCTGACGTTTACTTTCCTGTTTTTCTTCCTGTTGCAAACGTTGACGTTTTTGTTCGAGCCAGGACGAATAGTTTCCTTTCCAGGGAATACCTTCACCACGATCCAGTTCCAGTATCCAACCAGCAATATTATCTAAGAAGTAACGGTCATGTGTTACGGCTATTACGGTTCCTTTGTATTGTTGTAAATGCTGTTCCAGCCAGTCTACACTTTCTGCATCCAGGTGATTGGTGGGCTCATCCAGCAATAATATTTCGGGTTCCTGCAAAAGCAGGCGGCACAAGGCTACCCTACGACGCTCCCCACCAGAAAGAACGTTAATAGGTGTGTCACTTTCAGGACAACGCAAGGCATCCATAGCCTGTTCCAGGCGGTTATCAAGATTCCAGAGGTCGTGCTGCTCGATCAAATCATTAAGCTGCGCCTGGCGGGCAATGAGTTTGTCCATATCTTCCGCACTCATTTCCTCCGCAAATTTGGCATTCACAGCCTCGTACTCGTTCAAAATGTCTACGTATTGCTGAACACCTTCGCGCACCACTTCAATTACGGTTTTGTTTTCATCTAATTTCGGTTCCTGCTCCAGCAAGCCCACCCGATAACCCGGCGAAAAATGTATCTCGCCTATATAATCTTTATCAATACCGGCAATTATACGTAAAAGCGTGGATTTACCCGATCCATTTAAACCCAGCACGCCAATTTTCGCACCATAGTAAAACGAAAGGTATATATCTTTCAGTACTTGTTTCTGCGGGGGATGAATGCGACTTACATTCACCATACTAAATATAATTTGCCTTCCTTCTGACATGTTAAAACAGTTAATTCTTAATTAAAACGGGTATCAAATTTAGAAAAAAAACCGGATTGCTTTTAAAATCCCTTCTCTTTCCATATAAATTCACCTTTAAGGCAATCGAAATAGGCCATTTTTCCCTGCCGTTCTACTTTTGCCAGATGCGCCGACACTACCTCAACTGCATCAAATCCTGTGTTCAGGAGTACCTTACCCGATTTGTGGAGCAATCCGTTTTGATTACTTTTAGTAGTAAGGAGGTAATCATCATCCAGCCATTCCAGCTCATCGAGTTTATCTGAAAATACTACTTTATTGGTTGCATCAATTAACAGCACATTATCTTTTTTTCTTACCAAAGTCAGCCGTCCCCTGAAATCCTCTGCTTCTTCGTATACCGGGCGGATAACTACCTGCCTGCTTTTTTCATCAAGAAATCCATACTTATCGTTTTGCATAAATCGCATTAAGCCTTCGCGGGGAAGCTGTATTTCTTC
>JACCDG011664752.1_pt1 | contig 12502 bp, 10 predicted proteins | sample 7442471 | NCBI WGS metagenome assembly JACCDG01 (sample SAMN15323444, study PRJNA562643) | freshwater metagenome | isolation source: river surface water | place: USA:Blue River Watershed | collected 2017-08-17 | reverse complement strand
TGCCTTGCAGTAGCTATCAAGCGTGTAACCCAAAGGATGTTTGCGTTGATTCGGACGCTTCTGACCGGAACGAGCCATTTTCAGAATTTCCTGCTTTTTGATTGTACTGGTGTCAGCAAACCAATGAGGGGCTATTTTTTTAATTTGAGCCGTGAAGTCAGCATCATAGCTTGATCTTCCTTCATTGATGTACTCTGTCAGCTTGCTGTACATTTTGTTTTTGTAGTGAGGTTTTGGTGCCCCACTTTTTGCCAAGTCGAGCAATTCGTTTTTAGATCTATCGCTAGATTTTGAAAACCAATGCGGAGCGACCACTTTGATCTGTTCCGTAAATTCAGCATCGTAGCTGGGACTTTCTGGATTAGTGTAATGACACAATACATTTCCCAGAACAGAAGTGCGTTTAACTGGTCGCTTTTGCTTTGTTTTTGCCATATCAAGCAGTTCTTTCTTCCTGCTTTCTGATTCTTTCTCAGAATCCCAAAAATCCTCACGGGTGGCTTTTAACAATTCAGGGCTCAATTTATTATTTTTTTTGGCAAACCTAGCCCTTGAGATAGCATTAATAATTTTTTTAGCGTCAAGCATCTTTCTTTACCCTCCGAAACCACTTAGGTGCAAGCTTTTTGATCCTCTTCGTGAATTCAAGATCGAAAGAGGATGCAGTAGGAGATGTATAAAACCTCAGTACATTTCCCAATTTCGATTGCTTAAACTTAGGTCGTGGTTGACCAGAGCGGGCAAGATCAAGCAGAGACTTCTTGTTTTCCTCTGCCGTATTGACAAACCAATGTGGTGCCAGCCGACGAATTTGTTCATCGAAAGCAGCATCATAGCAAGTGCCAGACTTAGAGATATATTTGTTTAGCGACATGCCAAGAGGATGTTTCTTGGCATGGGGGCGGGGTTTGCCCTGTTGTGCAAGCTTTAGCAGCTTTTCCTTTTTAGGCAAAGCTAATACGGTCTTGTTATGACCTCGCTTTGATTCGTTCATGATTCCTCCTTGGTTAGTTTTGGTACTCATTGTACTGTAAGAAACCAAAAAAGAAGTTTCGCCGGAAGGCAATTACATCATTTGAATCTTTTTCTTACGACTAGATCCATGAGTGAACGAACCATAGCTTTTGCTAGAGGCATATCCTTGATAAATTCTGCGAACTTTTCTCCATGTTTGATATAAGCAGAGCGTAGCCAAGGATTCGCATCTTCAAGCAGCCAATCCCTGAACACCATCCACTTGGGATTTGTCTCTCCGTAAACGAGTCTTGCAACCCAGCAAGGTGCAGGAGCGGGTGGCGTTGGTCCGGGGGGTGGATCTGGAATTGTTCCAGCAGGGAAATCAAGATAATTGAGAGCTATCACTTCTCTATAACCGACGGTAACTCTTCTCCAAGCTGATCCACCTAGAACGGTTTGTACAGGAGAACTTCTGTGTGTAGCTGCGTTTATGCCGAGACAACCGTTGTAGTTCCCTCCCCAAACCCAAAGGGTTCCGTCTGTCTTAATTGCTGCGCTGGTTTTTCCTCCTGCTCCAACATAAGCCCAGTTATTTCCTCCGCTTACTGTTTGAATAGGAGACAACACAAAAGTCGTACCATTATTACCAAGCTGACCGACACTATTCTGGCCAAAAACCCATAAGCTTCCATCTGTTTTTATCGTAAGTGTATGTGCGTCACCCACAGCAACCGATTTCCAATTAGTTCCCGCTGACACCGTTTGAATGGGAGAGCTTCTTCCGTTTACTGAAAAACTATTGTCTCCCAATTGTCCAAGAGTAGATGTCCCCCATCCCCACAAGCTTCCGTCTGTTTTTATTCCAAAACATGTAAATGCAGTTGAGCCACTATAAACAGATTTCCAGTTTGTCCCACCAGATATAGTTTGAACTGGTGAACTCCTATGAATAATAGTGTTGTCCCCTAACTGCCCACTTGAGTTTTGCCCCCAGCACCAGAGAGTTCCGTCAGTTTTTACTGCTGCCGTAAAAAATTTTCCACAAGCGACTTTTTTCCATGTGGAGCCACCAGTAACAGTTTGAACTGGTGATGATCTACCAGTAACCGTGTTATCACCACATTGTCCTAAAGCATTGGCTCCCCACATCCAGAGAGTTCCGTCGGTTTTTATTGCTCCCGTATGTGTCCCACCACAGGATACCTGTTGCCAGTTTGTAGCAGCAGTTACATTCTGTACTGGAGATGATTTAGAAACAAAAGTGCTATCTCCTAATTGCCCAGAACTTCCTAATCCCCAGCACCAAATTGTTCCATCTGTCTTTATTCCACATGTATGAGCGCCGAAGCCCATAGAGACATCATTCCAATTATTGCCAGCAGCACATGTTTGAATTGGCGAGCTTCTATGCACAAGATCATGTGATCCTAGCTGGCCAGAGCCATTTCTACCCCAGTTGAGCAGATTTCCTTGTTGCCAGAAATCTGCTCTCACATAAATATCATCGAGGTTGTAGGTGGTGACACCAGATTTGAAGTAAAATTTAGATACTTGAGCATCAGGCAAAACATAATTGGGGACCATATTTGCTTTTATAGCGGTTAAATACGCCGTTTCGACTAATTGAAGTCCTAAATCAACGCCATTTTCATCCTTGAATCCTGTTGTATAAGTTCCCGTGACATTTGCCATTTAAACACCTCACAGTATATATGAATAAAAAAAGAATGTATATTATGCCAAAAATCATAAATTATTCCAAAAACTCATTTAAGAAATGGACTGTTGCAATATCCCATTGGAAATCAGAAGATTTTTTATTTTGGCAACTAAAATTATTATACGATTTTCACAATCCGTCTGAATTCGAGTTACTGATATTCGATTCCATGTTTCCAGTTGATGACCTAGAAGTTTTAGAAAACCTTATACAACCATATAGGCATCATCAAAACATTAAAATATTCCAATGGGAAAATATCATAGAAAAAGGGACTCCACATGGTAGTGAAATGAATATACTTTTGCAAAATGCAAACTCAAAATACATATTATTCAATGATCCAGATTGCTTTTGGTTTGCAAAATCATATCTGAATTTTTTATCTAAATTTTTGGAACATGCTTTCAAAGTGGTTGGAGTCCAACATAATAAAATGGTTGGACCAGCAATCTGGGGGTCCGCTTATCATTTATCAGATATTAAAAATTGCGATTTGCAGGCAACTTGGTTTCTGTGTGAAAATTGTGGAAAAAACATGATGGCTCCCATGCAAGATACTGGTTGGCAGCTGCATGTTAAAACAAACCACCTTCCAACTTTTATTTTTGACACCCATTTTTGTCAACTGCCAAACTTAGGAAAAATAAATTCATACAGAAGAGAAAATTATCAAGGATACAAGTATAAGAACGAGATGATAGCCATACATTTTTTCAGAGGAATTTATTCAACAGAAGAACCATCTGAAAAAACACCTGAAGCGTGTAAGAAAGCACGATTTGACTATGGTAAATATTTTTACGAAAACTTAAAACAGATTTATTAATACTCATTTAATCATACTCAAAACATTAGTGAGATTACTATGGACTCTGACTTAATTGATTACTCTTTAGGATCAAAAAACGCCAATTCATTTTCGAGCAACCAGCCATTTCCAAATGTAGTATTTGACAACTTCATAAACGATACCAATCTGTTAGATGAAATTTGCTTGGAGTTTGAGCAAGATATCGATTGGGGATATGATCCAGTTGCCAAAGAGCATATGGCCAATAAGTTTTTCATTCCTTGGAAAGACCAAGACATATCTGATTTACCCCAGAAAACCAAGGCTCTTCTTAGTCAAATGAATCAACCACGGATAATTAATTTTTTAAAAGATCTCACGGGTATAGAGGATCTTTTTGGCGATCCTTTTTTTGCTGGTGGAGGTATGCACCGAATTAGAACAGGTGGAAAACTTTCAGTTCATCAGGATTATGCAAGACACCCGAACAATAAAAATTGGTATCGCAGACTTAACCTGCTTTTGTACTTGAATAAGAATTGGGAAAATTCTTGGGGTGGCTCTTTACAACTATATGATAAAAATACAAAAAAGAAAGTACACGACATTGAACCTATATTCAACAGAGCAGTTATTTTTGATACAACCAATGGAGCACTTCACGGACATCCGCAGCCTTTGAACTCCCCTCCACAAATTCACAGGAACAGTTTGGCATTGTATTATTTCACCTTGCAACCATCTTTGAACATGGATTCACAGGAAACATCTGCCATATGGCATAGTGTAGAATAAAATGAAGTTTTTAATTTCTCTCGCACCAAAAAATCCTACGGACAGGATTTTTTCTTTATTTGATCTATGTCAAAAAAATAACATCAAAATAGTTTTTGTTGGAAATCCAGATGATGACGAACAATCTTTCAAAAAAGTTGAAAGTTTCTACAAAAATTTTTATTATTTAAGTGTCGAAAATCAAAATGATTTGTTTTATGAACTTTCACAGATTTTGCCATTTAACGATAAATCTAGACTTAATATCGGATCTGTCTATGCAAAAAAATCCGGCGCTACTATTGTTTTCTTTGTTGACTTAGATGGAGAAACAGAAATAAATTATTTGTGCGGAAAATTCCTAGGCAAAACTTTTATCGATCAGGAAACATTTTGTTGGCTGTACAGCACACCTTTAAAAGTTTTTGATCCATATGCTGCTACAAATTATCTCCATCAATGGTTTCGAGGATTTCCTTGGGATCAATTATGCAACAGAAATACCTTCTCAATTCATGAAAAGCACCCAGTCGCTCCTACTGTTCAAACTTGTTTAATAGATGGCAGTTCTGATGTGGACATGCTTGGCAGACTTTTATTCAGTCCCGAAAACAAATTCAGGACACCTTATCATTTTGTAACCAATGCGTATGTTCCATTTAATTGCCATAACACCGGGATTTCTGCTGGGACTTTGCAGGACTACTTTATTTTTCCTATTGAAGAAACTGTTGGAGACATAATAGGATCATACATTTATCAACAAAAATATATGGGGAGAATTTTATATTGTTGGCCAACAGTTACTAGGAATGAAAAAAAACAAGTATCAATTACTGATGTTTCACAAGACATAGCTGACCAAAAATTAATTAAGACGATTCTTTCAGATATAACAAGATATGAAAATGTTTTACCAGAAAAATCAATAGCATCTTTCGAAATCTATAAAAAACTCATGGCAGAATAATTTTTTGAAACCGGCGAAACTTTCTTTTGTCCACAGTATTATCGTGTGCCTGAATCAATTTGAATAACCAAGGAGGAAATGATGGCTGCTACCAATAAAATGAATGACAAATCTGTTCTTGATATCACTAACAATCCTGCTGTAGCAGACAGCCCAGTTGCAGTTGTTCCCAAGACACCTGTTTGGACACAGATAGGCTTGCCAGATATCAATAGTAGTGGCCTCAAGGGCAAAGATAAGATTCTGGCCAAGATGGAGGCCATGAAGCAAGATATTATCAATAAACTCAAGTCTGGTGTTGTACCATGGAGGCATCAGGTTGATCAAGATGGTAAGGTTTTGAATGGCAAGCTCTTTGTTCGAGCTACTCCTAAGAAGGTTCTTATCGATGAACCATATACTGGCATGAATTTCATGCGATTGCAGCTAGCATGTGCTGTTTTGAAGTATACAAGCAATTATTTCGGAACTATCAAACAATGGGGACAGAGGATTCCGGGTCTTCATTGCATTAAGGGGACGCATACTACAACTCTTTTTGCTCCTGTTTTGGAAAAGTGCTACAAGTGGGATTCTGTAAACGGGGATTGGCTGCTTGATAGTAAAGGAAAGAAAATACCTGATCTAGATAGCAAAGGCAATCCAATCTATGACCATGATGGAAGGTGGCAACCTTTCTATGTGGTAAATCTGGATGACATGGATCCGCAAACTCCTGAACAGATTCTGGCAGTCAATAAACTGCGTCAAGGAGACAAAGACGACTGCAAAGTCACCTTTATTCCTACAAATACTACCAAGGATATGATCGAATGCAAAGAACTTGATGCGCTGCCCGGACTGTTAGGGTGTGAACTCAAATATGATGCGACAAATGCAAAATATCGTGCTTCTGAGCATGCTATCTATATGCCGGATCAGTCTTATTATGAGAACGGCAAGGCGTACTATTCCATTCTTTTGCATGAATGTGTCCATGCAACCAAGAAAGAACTAAATCGTCCTAGCGGTTCATATGATCCTTTCTTTGGTCCTGATGACGATTATGCAAGGGAGGAGCTTGTTGCTGAATTTGCCAGCATCTCTTTGATGAGCATCTTGGGCATGCACGATTGGCAAGGCAATGACACGATGGAAAACTCAGCAGCTTATATCAATAGTTGGCTGACAAAATTGCAATCGGAACCTGATTATCTGGATGAAACGATGTACGCAGCTAAGGATGCTGTAAATCTTATCTTGAAAAAGCTTGGGGAGAAGTTCCCGCACCTCAAGCTGCGTAACGCTGCCCCTGCTCCTAGTAATGATGAACATTATGGAGCTTTTGACCCTAACAAGTGGATCGCTTGATTAGGGCGAAATAATTTTCAATACGACATATTATGGAAAGGAGGATGTATGCTTGGAGAAATATACGAAAATGCTTATGTCTTTGATCTGATCAACGAAGAAGATCGGGAAAAATGGTATGAGACTTTGCAAACCCAAGGTTTAGAACAGGCAGACTATTTTTCCTGTGATGATAGACTCGACAGGAATGACATCGAAGGGGATGGCATGCCTAGTGGGATGTATATGGTTACTGAAGAAACAGAAAGTACCTATACTTTATGCCCTTGGACATGTGATCCAGATTTCATAGAAAAAATCAGCAATGAAAGTACACCGCTGGATCTGATGCCAAAAAAGGTTACTTGTAAGTTTTACAATTTGGCAGATTCGGATCATCCTATGTATATTCTTGTTGGATTTCCTATTTTAATATCCAAAAAAGAACTCGAAAAGTATTCTGAAAATTTTGAAGTAATAAGATTTTGCAAGGATTCCTTGACAAATCTTTTACCAAGCTGGAAAATCGGTTAATATATAATTTACTAACACTCAAGGAGAATAATAATGACAGGATTCAAGGAATGGATTAATGGTGATGAAACTAACCAGATGGCTGGTTTTGCTCATGTTAGAAGAATGATGCTTGGAGATATTCAAAGCATTGACAAGCTTGGCATTCTTACAGCAGCCAATCCAAATGCAAAGAAGTTTTCTAATAAGAAAAACAATTCTCGCATGCAAGACCTAGCAACCGATCTAAGAAATAGTGGCTATGGCCCAATTTTAGTCGATGGCAAATATGGACATGAAGAACCATCTTTTGTTGTTCCTCATTTGTCCAGACAAGCATCAATTGATCTTGGCAAAAAATTCAATCAGCATTCTGTAATTTTTGGCGAGAAATTTGTCAAATCTGATGGTAAGCCGTCTATGAAGTTTGAACTGATTGCTTGCGCCGATCAAAATGTTATCAGCACAAGGTGCATCAGTCTTAGCAATAATTATCAGAATAATTCTGATAATTACAGCAAGGTTAAAGGGCGTAAATTTGTAATTCCGTTTTTTGATGATGAGCACGAAGATTCAAATTGCGCTTAGTCATCAATAATTATAAATATCTAATAATATCATAAATAATCTAAAGGCTAGGTGATTATTATGATATCATTATATCGAGCTTTGGCAAAATTAAATAATGGTTATAATAGTATAACAAACTGTTTTACAAACAAATTTTTTTTTACCGATGATGCTGATAACACCACTTCCCAAAGGGTGGGAATCGGAGCCGTAGCCTACATCCAATCTGATAATAAAGTTTTATTAGGCGGTATGAGTTCTACTACAGGAGATAGAAACTTAAGAAGGTTTAATACGAATGGGACAGAAGATACAGGATTTATAACAGAGGACTTTGGTGGTGCAAATTTCGGATATGTTCGTGATGTTCAACAACAATCAGACGGCAAATTAATTGTAGTAGGCCATTTTTCAAATTTAAATGGAAATAATATTGGCAGAATATGTAGGCTAAATGTAGACGGCAGTATTGATTTAACATATGATCCGTCAACCAGTTTTAACTTTGGTTTTGACGGCCCTGCTTTTGCAATACATGTTCTGCCCAACTTAGATGCATTGATATGTGGCCAATTCTCACAGCACAACTCAGGAAATACAGTTGATCATCTAATCAAATTGAACGAGCAAGGACAAGAAAATACAGCTTTTACTGCGAATTGGCTGACAAATGGGATAAATGATGTGATTCAAGATTTGGCTGTCCAGACTGATGGCAAAATCGTTTTAGGTGGAGACTTTCCTCGCAGCATACACAGAATCAATGCTGATGGAACAGAAGATACAGATTTTACTGATGTAATTGGCACAGGATTCAATGGTCGTGTTTATTCTGTTGACATACAACTAGATGAAAAAATAATAGTAGGTGGATGGTTTACTGAATTTAATGGAAATCCATGCAATCCCGGTGTCGTTAGACTCAACACAGATGGATCCTTAGATACAACTTTTGAAACAGAGGGAACTGGTCTGGTCAATACAAATGACAACTCTGTGAATGTACAATATGTTTTTGTTCAGCGTGATCAGAAAATATTAGTCGGTGGATGGTTCAACGAATACAATGGAGAAAGACAAGGTCATATTATCCGATTCAACTCAGACGGCACCAAAGATACTTCTTTTGATGTGGGAACTGGATTTAATGATGATACGGATTCAGGGGAAGGAAATATTTCTCCAGATGGCAGAGTTCAGAAAATAAATGTTGATATTTATGGAAACATCTATGTTGTTGGCAGATTCACATCCTTTAAAAGAGCCACTCGATACAATTATGCAAAGCTCAGTCCTAGCGGAGATCTTTTAGACTTCCATGTTCCTATCACATATTCTCAATGGGGAATAAATGATGGAAATAATGACATGTATGATGGTGGAAATTATATCAATACAGACCTCACTCAAATTTACGATAATGCAAAAGAGGATAATGTAGATCCGCAACTGTCAATTCCATCAACACACACGCAAGCTTACAATACAGATGTTGATAGTTTTGCGGATGATTCATCTCCTTATGGATACACATATCTTCCAAAACCAAATGATGGAAAAATTATGAATGGTGATTCATATTTTGGATCTGGAAGCTCTTATTTTACAAATATGTATCCGGGCATGTCTGTACTCGTTGCATCTAATATTCACATTTCTGAATTTTCAATTACTGGCAACATAGGTTCTGACGGGTCTGCTATTGATGTCGTCACAATATATCCAATTTTATCTCATGGAATTCTTTATTCAGTATTTTTCAAAACAAACTATGATGGAAATGGTGACCCTTCCATAAATCATTTGATTATTGTGCCCGGGCAAGCGCAAGGAATAACACAACTGTATGATTCAACCGGAAGCTATGATGATCATTGTATTCAAAATATAGATCATGTTAGAGAATTATATTATATTCTTGTATCTAAAGGAGATTCTGATCGTTTATCGGACGATGAGGTAAGAACCTTAGCACAGAAATTTTTGGATATTGTAACAGAACCTGTTGCATTATGTAATTACAATATATGTGTAGATTTGAATAAAAAAGGCTATGTATGTGAAGCAAATAATTGCTCTTGTGAACCAATGAAGAAATTTAAAAATGCATACTTGCCAGCAATAACTGTGTGCCAAAGCTATAATAAATAATAACAAACAGATGAACAACATCTGTGTAATTCTAAATTTTGTTGGAGTGCAATGAAAGTTCTAGAATTTGATGACATGGCTTTTGCTGGTGGCAAAATCATGAGTTTTATTAAAAATAAATTCGGTAAAAGTAGAGTTATTATAAGTAGTTCAATAACCGAAATGGACATTTACGAGAATGATGTAACCATCAATGGTTTACAAAAAAGACTCATTGATGTTTTAGAAAAATTTGATGATCTTAGCGGTGAATTGACAGTTTCTGAAAATGACGGAAATTTCTATTTTGACTTTCATCCAGACGAAGGAAAAGAAAAGTTTATAGGTAGAAAAATAAAGTTCGATGTTGAAAAAGATCATAGGATTGAAGATTTTATTGAGGGTGGTGGTGCAAGGGAATTGTATATAAAAAACAAAAAAGAGTATATGGAAAAATATAGTCCTATAAAAGGATGTGAAAATCTAGAAGATAAAAGAAAATGTGTTGTTTGTGAAAGTGTATTCAAAATAAAAGATTATAAAGTTGTAGCTGGACCAGAAATTGATTACATCAGCTGTCCTTATTATCCTAATTGTGATGGTGATATTTTAGATTGGGTTGAAACTGATGACCCTGAAAAAGAAGGCGATCTTGTTTATTTGAATAAAGTTGATCGTGAAACACAAGATGAAATACTAAAAGCTCAGGATCACTATTTAGATAGATTTTATGGATTCAGGGAAATTGAAACATACCATGTGAAATCAAAAGAAGGAATTGTAGTTTACTTTTGTCCAAAAAACAAAGCTATGTTACAAATTGTAATTGTTAAATCAAGCATGGACAAAAAGTTCGGCAAAGCCATTGAGAAAAGAATTAGGGAAGAACAGAGCATGGGATTCATGCCTGATGATGGTCTTACGCCATGTATTCTTTTTCTAAAGGCCGATAACATGCAATTCATGGGCGACTTCATTTAATTTCAGATTCAGTTGCCGTTTTCCAAAATCAACAGTAATTTCAACAGGCGAAACCAAAATAGGTATTGGTTAATAGTAATTATTTTTTTACTCAGGAGGATTTATGGCTCAGAGCATGAAGCAAACCAAAAAAGTCATTACTCATATCCCTGTGCCTCATGGCTTTCGTCACGATGGTGTTCGTCCTAGCAAACGACAGTTTACCTATCTTGAAAATCTAAATCGACCCAAGAAGGCCGGGGAGAATGGCAGGGGATATCAAAAGAAAGGTATTGATAAATTAAAAGGCAATGCCTGCACAATTTATATTGCTCCTACAGGATCTGGTAAAACCATAGTTCAAAATACATTGGCTGGAATGGATTTGCTCAACACTAAATTTGCAAGAAAGCAGCTTTTTATTGCTCCTCAGCGTAACATTGGCAATAATTTCACCATGGAATATATCGATAGGGATGGTGTAAAACAATTTGGAAAGCTTGATATTAATGGACAAGCTTATGAATGGAAGATTACAGAAAACTACTGCGAAGATGTGAGCAAACAGTCTGAAGAAAACATCCGTGCTTTTCTGCTTGGAGCTAAACCAAGCACGGCAATAATCAACCGCATGATGTCTGCTAAAATCCTTGAGCATGGACTAGCTGTTTGCTGCTATCCAACCTTGATTGCTGTTTGGAAAAAGCTTACTGATAGTGAAAAGAACTTTGTCGCAAAGCATACTGCTATCAGAATTGATGAAGTACACCACTTGAGGCTGAATGGCGACAGCGATGAAAGCTGCAATTTGCTTGGCCGTACTATAAAGGATTTCATCTCACGGCGTGGGCATGTTCATTGTACTACCGCAACCATGTTCCGTGGTGATCGGCACTCTATTTTCTTTAATCTTGATACCACCAAGTTCGCAAAGTTTAAAGTTGATTGGATGGAGTTCTGGAAAAGCACGGGTATTGATCGCCTGCATATGTTTTTCGAAGCATATGAGGATGGACAAAGTCTTTTTAATCTGTTGGATAAAAGGGTTAGATCCGAAAAGAACCAGAAACATATTATTATTGTTCCTTCTGATCAAAAAGGCATCTTCCGAAAGCTTGACAAACAAACTTGGGTGTCTAAGCTAGTTAGAAAAATGAAGAGTATTTACGGATCTAACAGAGTATTGGATCTGGTTTACAATCAGGATCAAGACAAGAAACGACTCTTGTCAGAAAACAAAGATTTTGACTGTGTTGTCACCTGTATGATTGGAAGGGAAGGCACGGATTGGCCTGCATGCTCCCGTGTACACAATTTAGTTTTAGATAGAAATGTGCTGCAACCAATCCAGAAATTGGGCAGAGCAACTCGTCGTTACGATAAAAAGCATCAGATCAAAATGACTACTTACATCGAACATTTTTCTAACTGGGAAGATGAAGAGGATGGAGATGTTCTGAAAGACAAGTTTACAGATTACTTCAATGCTATTCTCGCCATGTCCATTTATGATGATCTTTTTTATCCTATTAAACTTCCGGTCATTCGTCCGACAGAAAAAGACGAAGAGGACGATGATGACTTTGGGGGAGAAGATAGGCATCATCACGAAGATGATGAATCTATTAATTTGCAAGATGTTTATGATACAGAAAAGTATCATGATATCAAAACGCAAGTTTATGAAGCTGTAGCAGCAGCTACAGCCGATGAAGATAAAGATCCTGAAACTGTACGACAAGCTATTAAAGATGTTGTTGTCAAATTCAAAAAAGATATGTTGATA
>JACCDG011225729.1_pt1 | contig 12506 bp, 10 predicted proteins | sample 7442471 | NCBI WGS metagenome assembly JACCDG01 (sample SAMN15323444, study PRJNA562643) | freshwater metagenome | isolation source: river surface water | place: USA:Blue River Watershed | collected 2017-08-17 | reverse complement strand
GGAGGTGGCCCGAGAGCAGAACTTGATGGTGAATTGGCCGGAGCTACAGATATCCTCATTAGCTTTACATACAAGATTGCATTTGGATCTTCAGTTCAAGATCTAGGCTTAGCAAGCGCGATTTCCCTTGTCATATTTGTACTCGTTGCCTCCATTTCAATGTATGGGCTTCGTAAATCGAAGGTATTGGAGAGTTTCCAATGAGCATCTGGCTTCGCACCAACGCATGGCGTCATGCGGTAATTATCTCGGTTTGCCTGTTCTCACTTTTCCCACTTTATCTAGTAGTAATTTCTTCCTTTAACTCAACTGGAAGCCTTCGTCTAGATTCATTTATTCCACGGGAAATCTCTTTCGCAAATTACAAAATGCTCTTCAACGATCCAACAATCCCATACATGATCTGGGTGAAGAATTCACTTATCGTCGCTGGCGCAACTGCCGTACTTTCTGTCACTATCGGATCAGCATCAGCATTTGCTTTCAGTCGTCTCAACTTTAAAGGGCGCAAGACGGGTATCCAACTTCTGCTTCTTGTACAGATGTTCCCGGCGATCCTTGCAATCTCTGCGGTCTACGTCATCATGGAGCGCGTCTATACATTTGCACCAAGTATTGGGTTAGGAACACAAGCAGGACTTCTCCTGATCTATCTCGGTGGCGCGATGGGCGTAAATATTTGGCTACTTAAGGGCTTTGTGGATTCGATTCCTAAAGAGCTCGATGAAGCTGCAAAGATTGATGGGGCATCGGCCGTGCAAACGTATTGGTTGATCTTTATGCCACTAGCTGCACCAGTACTGGCCGTTGTTGCTCTCTTAAGCTTCATTGGTACATTTAACGAGTTTATTCTTGCTCGACTTTTCTTGGTCGATATGGAATCTCGTACCGTCGCTGTTGGTCTGCAGCAGTTTATCGGCGGACAGTACTCCGAAAACTGGGGCCCATTTGCCGCGGGCTCAATTATCGCTTCAGTTCCAATTGTCATTATCTTCTTAAGTCTTCAGAGATACATTGTTAACGGTCTCACCGCCGGATCTGTAAAAGGCTAATGTTTAAAAAGCTCATTGCAGGGATTGCACTTTGTGCATTAGTCATTCCATATTCTGCAGCAGCACAAGATTTGGTAAAACCACAGGTTGGACTTTCTAAAGATGTTATCTACTTTGTTTTTCCTGATCGTTACCGCAATGGCGATACAACTAACGATTTGGCCGGAGGAAGCACCGTTGATCCAACATCCGGCTATGACCCAACAAGCACAGCCCACTTTCATGGCGGTGATCTCAAAGGACTTACAGGAACATGCCAGCCAGGCGATGATGGTTTAGCGCGAATCAAGGCACTTGGGTTTACTGCAGTGTGGATGACTCCGCTAGTCACTCAGGTTAATGGGACAACTGCCGGTGCTGGTTATCACGGATACTGGGGTAAGGACTTTCTCAATGTTGACCCTCACCTTGGCACAAATGAAGATTTATTAGCTCTTTCTGCCTGCGCAAAGAAACTTGGTCTCAAGTTAATTCTTGACATCGTTACAAACCATACGGGAGATGTTATTCAGTATGCAGACAGAACTGCATTTCTGCCGGAAGATCAAAAGAATGCAAAAAATCCTGCATGGTTAAATAAGTTAGATAACTATCACAATGCGGGAAGCTCCAGCAGTTGCTGGGGCGAAGGTCGCTGCGAGCAGATCGGTGACTTTTACAGCCTTGATGATCTAGCAACCGAAAAACCAGAGGTGTATCAGGGCTGGGTCGATGTCTACGGACAGTGGATTAAAAATTATGGTTTTGAAGGTTTTCGTGTAGATACAGCACGCCATGTAGACGATAAGTTCTTTATCAATTGGTCCCCTGGTATCAAGTCCGCCGCACAAAGTGTCGGAATCAATAACTTCACTATCTTTGGTGAAGTTTGGGATATCAACCCAATGAACTTGGTTACATACGTTCGAGAGAAAAAGATTGAAACGGTCCTAGATTTTGCATTCCAGCGCACAGCTACGCAATTTTCTGCTGGTTATTCAGATGCATCAGTTCTTGCCACACTCTTTGATGCCGATGATCAGTACACGACATCAATTTCCAACGCCTCAAATCTTGTTACTTTCTTGGGCAATCACGACATGGGCCGCGTGGGCTTTCTCATTCCCGCTGCACAAACCAGTGCTAAGAACGATCTCTTGGCACGAACAAAATTGGCTCACGCTCTGATGTATTTCTCTCGGGGAATTCCTACTGTTTATTACGGCGATGAAGTCGGAATGACGGGTTCAGGTAATGGCGGTGATCAACGAGCACGACAAGACATGTTCGAAACAAAGATAGCTGCCTGGAAGAGCGAAGCACGGGTTGGATCAGAGCCAGTAGGGGACGGAAACTCATTTACAAATAGCGCTAACCACCCACTCGCCCTATATATCGCCGAACTAGCAAAGCTACGCGCCACTTATCCAGCTCTAGCCAATGGGCAGATGCAGATTCGCTCCGCCACAGGAAACACACTTGTGCTCTCCAAATGGGATCCAGTTGAGAAGATTGAGTACCTCGTTGCCTTCAATAACAGTAAGCAACCATCTAAAGTCACTGTGAATACATCAAGTGCGGTGAAGTGGAAGTCACTTTTGGGCGCTTCAACTTTTTCGAATAAAGGAAATGCTGTAACTCTTACGGTGCCAGCATTTGATGCCGTAGTACTTCAATCCTCATCCGTTATGTCTCCAGCGAAAATCACGCCTGGAAGTTTAAAAACGCGAATGGATTTTCTCACCGGAATGTTAGAAGTCTCTGCGCCACTAAAGAGTTCAGGCTTGAACCGTGTTGAGTTCTCCGTGAAAGCAGCTGGCTCGACGAAGTGGGTCAGTGCAGGAACAGACTTTAACAGTCCGTATCGTGTGTATCTCTCGTCAAGCGATTACAAGTACGGCAGCAAAGTTTCAATTCGAGCAACCGCATTCAATATCAAGGGAGAAAAAGTTGCCTTCAAACAAATTGAAGCCGTCAACAAGTAATTTGATGAATCATTTACCCCATCACGATGGAAGTGAACTCTACGTCAGTGATAGTGCTCCAAGAATTGGTAAGAAAATCGCCTTGCGTGTTCTTGTGCCAAATACGTATGAATTTAGTAAAGCTTTTATTAGAATTTATGAAGATGGCGAACCTCGTTCTTATGAGCTTAAACTCGAAAAACAAGGAACGGTGGAGAGCTGGTGGAAAGTAAAGGTTGAGATCGTAAATCTCAAAACTTCCTATCGTTTTGTCTTTATCTCAGAGAGTAAATATGAGTGGCTTAATGCCCGTGGTCTGAGCGATCATGATGTACACACCAATGACGATTTCAAGATCGTCGCACTTCCCGAATACCCTCGCTGGATTCGCTCATCAGTTTTTTATCAAATATTTCCGGACCGATTTGCAAAGTCAGATATCGAGAAAGTGATTCCAGATTGGGCCCACCCTCGTGATTGGGACGATGCACCTCGTGGCAGAGATACGACTACTGGGGTTGAGTTTTTCGGAGGTGACCTTAAAGGGGTTGAGGAGCATCTAGATCACCTGAAGAGTCTTGGAATTAATGGCATCTACTTCACTCCCTTCTTCCCAGCCCGATCTAATCATCGTTACGACGCATCGAGCTTTGATCATGCGGATCCCCTGCTTGGTGGCAACGAGGCACTCTTCTCGTTGGTTAAGAAAGCACGTAAATCAAAAATCTCTGTGATGGGCGATCTCACATCGAATCACTGTGGTGCAGGCCACCCTTGGCTTGCAAAGGCGAAGAAGGACAAGAACTCCAAAGAACGCGGATATTTTTATTGGGATAGATCTGTTAAGCACGGGTATGTCGGTTGGTGGGGACATGCTTCGCTTCCAAAGTTGAACTTCAATTCGAAGGCCTTACGCAAAGAAATGTATGAAGGAAAGAATTCGATTGTTCGTAAGTGGCTATCTCCAAAGTTTGGAATGGCTGGCTGGCGTATCGATGTTGGAAACATGACGGGAAGACTTGGCAAAGACGACCTACACGATGAAGTAATGCATGGAATTCGCAAAGCGATGGATGAGACAAATCCAAATGCATGGCTTGTTGCCGAGAATGGTGATTTTTTTGCCTCCGATCTAGATGGACTTGGTTGGCACGGTGCGATGAATTACCAAGGTTTCATGCGTCCTTTATGGAACTGGATCAACCAAAACTCTGAAATCGGTGGAGGATTCCAAGGACTTCCATTTGCTATGCCGCGCATTACAGGTTCACAAATGGTTGAGAGCATGAAATCTTTCACAGCCTCAGTCCCGTGGCGTTCACTGGTTTCAAGTATGGTTCTTCTCGATTCACATGACACTGCACGTATGCGCACCGTTGTTAATGGCGATAGCAATCGTCACCTGAGTGCTATGGCCCTGCTCCTTACATATCCAGGTGTGCCATCGATTTACGCTGGCGATGAAATCGGCCTTGAGGGTGCGTGGGGAGAAGATGGTCGCCGTCCGATGCCATGGGGTAAGAAAGAGCTATGGGATAACGATTTTTTCGCATCAGTCAGTGCTTTGGTTGCTATTCGCAAGACTAGACACGGTCTTGCCGAAGGTGGGCTACGTTGGCTCGCTGTGGAAGATGACTACATACTCTTTATCCGAGAATCAAAGCGCGAGAAAGTTCTAGTCTTTATCTCTCGTACTGGCGTCAAAGCGTCCATCGATTTAGCACCCTTTGGCCTTGCAGTTGAGCGCACCTTGTTTGGTCAGCAAGCTGTAGGTAAGTCCATCTCTATCTCGACCGCAGAGGCAACGCAAGGTATCTGGATCGTTAAATAAAGATTTTCTTTAGCCAGAAAGTTATCGGCTCATCGATATAAGAAGCCCAAGCTTTCTCGTTATGCCCTGTTCGCACATGAACACGACTGAGCATGTCAGAGCCTTGGCGATAGCCTTTCTTTAACATCAATTCATCAGCTCTCTTTTGGAAAGGTTCATAAGCAGCATCTAAGCCCTTTGTTCCGTGGCTCATATAAATTGAATGCTTGCCTGGTGTTGGGAGATTTCCAATAATTGCATCCACTAGTGGATCTCCGCCAAGAGGCCAGTGCGTCGAGAGAGAAAGCGCGGTATGAAAAAGTTCTGGATACTCTGCAACTGCATTAAGCGTACAAAGCCCAGCCATACTCGAACCAATCATCGCTGTTTTCTCGCCTGTCATATCAATCTCTAGTAATTGAGTAAGTTGAGGAACAATCGTGGCAAAGATCTCTTCAAGATACTGATCACCATAGAGTTGATCAACAGTCACTGGAATGACATCACTTGCAATAACTTTTACTCCACCACGGAAAACTTTCTCTGGTGCTAACTCTTTGAGTCGCGCATAAGGGTTCTCTTTACTATTTCCATTCCACACTGCAATAACTGCAGGGGGAGTCAACCCAAGATCCGCACTCACGCGATTGACAGACTGACCCATCTCCCATGTTTTTCTGCGATGGGTACTTGTCTTGCCATCGAAGACGTTCTGCCCATCATGGGCAATGAGGAGCGTATCTGTGGGTGTTTTTGGAGCCCAGTAGTCGACGATGCGATCACCGATGCTGATGCGCGAGACTTCTCCGGGGATGCCACGAACTTGGAACTGCTTAATTGCCTTCATAGTGCTTAAATCATGCCATGACATCGCCCAAGCGAAGCATCATCTGGTTTCGACGCGACCTCAGAATTGGTGATCATCCTGCACTCAATGCAGCGATTGAATCTAGTGATGAAGTTGTTCCTGTCTTCATCTTAGATAAAACTCAGATAGCTGAAGCGGGGGCCAAGCTACTTGCATATATGGGTCAATCTCTGCGCGCACTAGATCAGTCACTCGGTAACCGCCTTCACATTATTGAAGGTGATCAGGTTGAAGTCCTCACGGATCTTATGAAGCTCTACGGCGCAACAGAAGTTCATATCTCGGATGAATACGAACGTTATGGTGCTGCTCGTGATGCACGAGTAGAAGCTGCCGGAATCAAACTCATTCGCACCGGAAGTCCTTACGCTGTTGCACCGGGACGAGTGCGCAAGCCAAGTGATGACACTCCATACCGGGTATACACACCGTTCTATCGCGCATGGTGCGTGCATGGTTGGCGATCACCTGCCAAGACCCCACAAACAATTAGCGCTCCAGTGCCACCGGAAAAATACCGAGCCTTTCCAGATTTTCCAATGCCAGCAGGTGTTCAAGTAATTGAAGCTGGTGAAGCCGCGGCGCTCAAGAGATTTAAAGAGTTCTCAAAAAATGCGCTCGATAGTTATGACGAAGCGCGAAATATGGCAGGCATTGATGGAACATCAAAGATGAGCACCTACCTCAAGTTTGGCGAGATTCATCCGCGCACCCTCCTTGAAGGTTTGGGTGAAAGCAAAGCCCATGACACCTTTAGAAAAGAGATTGCTTGGCGCGAGTTTTACGCTGATGTTCTCTACAACAACCCTCATACAGATACTGATTACTACGCACCACAATTTAAAGCGATGCGCTATGACAAGCCAGGAGCACAATTCCAGGCCTGGTGTGAGGGTAAAACAGGCTATCCATTTGTGGATGCGGCAATGCGCCAGTTGCTCCATGAAGGTTGGATGCATAACCGAACACGTATGGTCGTTGCTTCTTTTCTTGTAAAAGATTTGCACCTTGAATGGCAACTAGGCGAACGATTCTTTGCAGAACACTTGGTTGATTATGACGTTGCATCAAATGCGCACGGATGGCAATGGACAGCTGGTACCGGCACGGATGCATCTCCTTATTACCGCGTTTTTAATCCCATCGAACAAGGAAGACGCTTTGATGAAGATGGAACCTATATTCGCAAATACGTTCCAGAGCTAGCTCACCTATCCGCAGCTGAAATCCACGAACCGTGGCTTTATCTTGATGGCTACTCTCACGGGTATCCCGAGCGAATCGTTGATCATGCACTAGAGCGTCTTGAATCACTTGCTCGCTTGCAGGAGATCAAGGCAGATAAACCTGAGAAACCTGAGAAACCTGAGCGACCAGCTAAGAATTAATCGTTCTCTTCACGAGATACATAGCTGCGTCGGCCTTAGCTAAGAGATCTCCACCTTCACTGCAATCAACGTGACCAATACTTACACCGACCGAAATCTTCTCCCCATCAATTAAAAATGGATAGCTCACACATGCTTGTAGCGCTTGCACGATTTCTTGCGTTGCAACTTTTGATCCCGCGAGCAACACACCGAATTCATCACCGCCGAGTCGTGCCAACAGTGCGCCATCAGGTAGAACTCGCGCGAATCTCGCGGCAACCTGTATCAGCACTTGATCACCGGCCCTATGCCCAGAGCGATCATTTACCTGCTTAAAACCATTGAGATCCAGGAGCATTAGAGCACCTTCGACTTCAGAGAATTCACCCAGCGCTGCAATAAGTTTGCGACGATTGGGAAGCCCCGTTAACTCATCGGTGCGTGCCAACGTCTTCTCATCAGCTAGAGAACTCGCTTGGCGCAGACTCACAGTCATGCGAATAAAGGCGAGAAATAAAGTAGCAACCGTTGGAAAGACTATGTAAGAAGGAAAGATGCCAGGTCGCAGCGCCATCATTGCAAGAAGTGAAGGGCTAATAAAGATAGAGAGAGCGATGAATGCTGGATGTATTGGAAGTAATTCTTTTGTTGCACTTGGAGATAGCCAGAGTGATTGAGTGATGAGGATTATCCCCAGTAGCCAACCGTTATCAAAGGTTGTGCCGAATTGATAACTTCCCTGAAAGCTCGCCCAGAGATAGAGATAATCAAAGAGTAGATAGGTAAAGAAACCTAGCGCTAAGAGTAGGAATCGTTTATTGACTATCTGTGTGATTGAAGCGATTGCTAGAGTAATTAATAGAGCCAAATCACAAATCGGATAGAAAAGCTCGAAGAAGCTCTGCCCGCTTCCGATCGAGATTACTTGAGAGAAAATCAAGGCTGTTGCAATTGAACTTAAACCTAATCCAAAGATCGCCGCATCTAGCATTTCAATAACGGTAAGAGATTTTCGTCGATTGAGAATTCTAGGAATCGCTAAGAGTGCAAAGGGATAGAAGAGTGTGTAAGAAATGTTAATTAAATACTCTGATGATGATGGCAATGTAAAGAACTGACTGACGCTGGAAAGCAGCGAGCCACAAGTCCAGCATGCAATCGCGCAGACTAAGAATGCAATCGCCAGCGGATCGTTATGGCGGGGAGATGTAAAGAGTGCGACACAGGCCACGAGGGCAATGAGGTTGTAGCCGATGAGATCGATCCACACGGCAGGCCCATTGAATAAGAGTCGCAACCCTGAGTGGATGAAAAAGATTCCTAGTGCGCTCCACCGAATGATCAGGTAAGTTCGCACCCGAAGAAGTCTTATAGCCAGGACAGAGATGATGAATAGGGGAAGCCTAAGATGCAGCAGAAGAATGAAGAGCAAGGTTTTTCTCGTCGCACCGCTTTATGTGCGCTCTCGCTGATTGGCGCTGGCATCTTTACCTCTGTGCAAAGTGCAGCCGCTGCTACTGGTGTGAAGGTACTCGCAAACGGAAAAGTTCAGGTCACTCTTAAATCTAATCCTGCCCTTAAGAAAGTCGGTGGTGTTGTCCGCATCGATGATGTCAAAGGGAAATCAATTGCACTCGTGCGCACATCAGCTAAGGCGTACACGGCAGTCAACTTACTCTGCACACACTTAGGCGGAAATCTATTTCAAAGCGGAAATCAATGGCAGTGTGATGAACACGGAGCGACATTCACGCTAGCAGGCAAGAATCTCGTTGGTCCTGCCACAACAGCACTGAAGCAGCTGCCGGTTAAGGCAACTGCTTCAGTAGTAACTATTGGTTAATTAAGCGCAGATTGTTCTTGCTGTAGTTAGCGCTGTGCTAGCTGAAGACTCAATGAGTGTGAGATTGTTATTTGCCGCACTCTTCTCATTCTGCAACTTCTTTATCTTAGAACTGAACGCAGTGATCTGGCTATTTAGACGCTTGACTGTAATTTCGCGCCAAGAGATAGCTGTTTCATAATCCTTAATGTTTTTTGCATTCTTTGTTAGATTCGCAGTATCGGCCTTCATCGCATCAAGTTTGACCTTGATTGCTGCGATTCGATCAGTTTCAACTTTGACATCTGCTGCGACTATTGGAGTAAGTGCAGTGATTGACTCCTGAAGGCTTGCGATTGCGAGATCAAGAGCTGCCACAGTCTTTGCTGTATCAGACTTTGCAGTTGCGACAGACTTACTGGTTCTTTGGTAGGTATTCACAGTTGATATGCACTCTGTTGTGCGCCATGTAAGTTTTGAGTTCTTAACTAGCGCGTACTTAGCGCAGCGGAAGGTACTGCCGCCAGACTTGGTTGTTGCCCCTGCTTTAGAACATGGTGTTCCGTTCTTCACTGCAGCACTTGCCGGAGCAACGCTGAGAGTAGCTGAAACGAGTAGTGCGGCAACTGATGCAGCCATGACCTTGCGAAACATGAAATACCTCCGTAGATAATGTCTTGATTCTATCTAAGGTAGAGGTGAATTCAGTGAAAATCCTGTGAAAGTCAGCGCTGGCGTTTGCGGAGATTCATACCGATCTTGCGAACAAACCGACGAGGAGTGCTGGAGATAACTCCGACCAAAAGTTTATATTGCCAGCCCGGGATGCTCACAGCTTTACCTGACTGTGCATCTGACCATGCAGTGGACACTAACTGGTCAGAATCAAGCCACATAAATTCTGGCAGGCCCTTCATCTTCATTCGGCCGCGTTGATGAAATTCGGTTCTAGTAAAGCCAGGGCAAAGAGCACTTATCTTTACATCTGTTCCCAGCAGCTCGGTGTGTAAAGACTCCGAGAGAACTGTTAGGTAAGACTTGGAAGCGCTATATGTTCCACCAGCAATAAAACTGGCAACCGAAGAAACATTAATAATTGTGCCGCTGTTTCGTGCCTTCATCTTCGGCAAAATCACATGCATCAAACGCATCGGTGTACGAACGAGAACATCCAAGAGATCTTGCTCAGCCTTTAAATCGCTTGCAGTAAAGGCCTTATTGATTCCAAATCCAGCGTTATTGATTAGCACCTCGATATCAAATTCGTGGAGATACTCTTCAACGGATGCACAACCTTGATCAGTTGCAAGATCTGCCGGAAGCACGAAAGTTTGGACGCCGTACTTCTCGCGTAGCGCCCCTGCTCTTTCGTGAAGTCGGGCCTCGTCACGGGCAACGAGAGCTATGTTAAAACCCTTCGATGCGAGTAAACGGGTAAAGCTTTCGCCAATACCTGCTGTTGCTCCCGTGACAAGTGCCCATTTCGCCATTGTTAAGCCTCTATTCCAGTCGCATCTTCATCTCTAATGTGCCAACTACTTCCGTAGGTTGCAAGAAGTTCTAAGAATGGCTTTGGATCAAACCACTCAGGACCGTTGACGCCTTCTGGCTTCCAGATTCCCTTATGAATGAGCTCTAGCGCCATCACTGGGTTAATCGCAGTCTGCCATACAACTGCTTGATCACCGTAATTTTCCATCGACCATGCATTGTCAACAACATTGTAGATATAGACAGCCTTTGGCTTACCGCTCTTATCTAGACCCTTCACGAATGTTCCTGCACACGTTTTTCCGCGCATGCGTGCACCAAGAGTTGCAGGATCTGGAAGTGCTGCAGCGAGAAGATCTCGTGGAGAAACTTGCACACCTTGCACGTTGATTGAATCTTTACTATCCATTCCAAGCATATGAATTGTCTTCAACGTTGAGATGAATTCAGATCCAAGACCATACTTAAAGCGAACTTTCTTAGCGTCTACCTTCTGCGGAATAAGAACTACTTCCTCGTGCTCGACATTCACACACTCAACGGGTCCGATTCCTTCAGGGAAATCAAAAACCTCAAGTTCACTGAACGGTTCGGTGGTGTACCAACCGCGACCGTCTTCCCATACCAATGGTGGATTGAGACATTCTTCAATTGTTGTCCAGATTGAAAACGATGGAGCGAAGTCAGCTCCTTCGACAGTTAAGTTAGAACCGTCAAAGACAGTAACTTCATCAAGACGTGAGAAAAGTTCATCTGAGGCATAGCGCGCAAAAATATCGCTCATGCCAGGTTCAATTCCCATTCCTACAAGTGCGTAGATACCGCGTTCGGCCCAGTTCCAGTCTCGTGCAAACTGCTCATCGCCAAGCTTTACGCCAGTCTCTGAGTTTGGGTAGTGAGGATGTGGGCGAGAAAGTGACATCGCCATATCCATGTAATTTGTATTTTCGATTTCACACGCCAAAAAGATTGGCATTACAAATCGTGGATCAACTGCGTTAATGACAATATCTGGTTTTGCCTTGCGAATGAGAGCGCGTATGTCCTCAAGTTCTGCAGCATTCACCTCCGCCGCGGAGAATCGTGAATCCTTTACCTTTGTTATTACGGCTTCAGCTCGTGACAGATTGCGATCGGCAATGACCATCTGAGTAATAAATGGTCTACGTGATGCGATATTTGCGATTGCACTGCCAACTCCGCCTGCGCCGATAACGAGCGCTTTCATGGGTGGCCTCTCATATATTCTTACACACGCTCCTCGTGAGCGCGTTTAGCGTAGGTTATCTCTAACGCTAATCTTTGCCAAGTAAAGCCAAAGTACAAGGAAAGAATAAGTCCCCGTAGCTCAGTGGATAGAGCAACCGCCTCCTAAGCGGTAGGTCGCAGGTTCAACTCCCGCCGGGGACACTATTCCGAGTTTAAGAGAAAACTACTGTCCGTTCTCCAACAATAAAAATACGATCTTGTGCGTAGAGTTTTACAGCCTTCGCTAATACGCGGCGCTCGATATCGCGACCAAGTGCAATCAAATCATCCGGTGTTGATGTGTGGGAAACATGTGCAACATCTTGTTCGATAATTGGTCCCTCATCCAGATGAGCAGTAACAAAGTGTGCAGTCGCGCCAATGATCTTTACGCCACGAGCATGAGCTTGGTGATAAGGCTTTGCTCCTTTGAATCCTGGCAAGAAAGAATGGTGGATATTGATGATGCGTCCAGGGAGTGCAGCGCAGAAATCATTAGAAAGAACCTGCATGTAGCGAGCAAGCACAACAAAATCAATTGAGTGCTTTTCAATGAGAGCAAGGAGTTCCTTCTCTTGATCAACCTTAGTTGCTGCTGTCACGGGCAGATGGATAAATGTGAAGCCGTGGGATTCAACAAGTGTGCGCAAATCTTCGTGATTTGAAACAACTACCGGAATTTCAATCGGAAGTTCGCCAAGTTCGAGCAGATAGAGCAGATCGCGTAAACAGTGGCTCTCTTTAGTTACAAGTACGAGTGCACGAGGTTTACTTTGGGTTGGGCGGATGTGAAGGTTTGGTGAAAACTTACCTAGCCCTTCATTGAGGCTCATACGAGCTGCATCAATTCCTTGACTTGTTTCAAATCGAGTGCGCATGACAAAGGTATTAGTTGGTTCATC
>JACCDG010617836.1_pt1 | contig 12507 bp, 12 predicted proteins | sample 7442471 | NCBI WGS metagenome assembly JACCDG01 (sample SAMN15323444, study PRJNA562643) | freshwater metagenome | isolation source: river surface water | place: USA:Blue River Watershed | collected 2017-08-17 | reverse complement strand
CGTTTGTGTTAGGGGGCGTGATGATATTGGTTTGTGCGGGGATGGCGTCGAGGTTTCAACCCGTAGATTCTAGAAACAGTGGCTCAGCACCCGCGCCTGGCCCGTGACCATCGTTGTTGTGTAGTTGATGGCCCCGCATTCACTGCCGGTGAATTCAATGGTCTCTTCAAGCGTAGGGCTCTTGAGGTTGCGATCGTATTCAACGTGCACGGTGCCGCTCATCGGCCAACAGCAGTTGGAGTCTGAATAAACCAAAGGTGAAGTTACCGTCAGCACGCCGATCGACTCACTCAAGTTGTGCTGCACTCTTAGGGTTGCTCCGGTAGAAACCGTATTGCCGTTAACAACGATATCGCCGTCAAAACTAGCCGTGGTGTCATTGGCAAAACTTCCATAAGAGACAGTGGTGCCGTTGAAACTAATTGGAGGCCCTACTGCAAAGAGTGAATCGCCCGTCTTTACTGTATTGATAGTGTGATCCCATTTGCGAGCGGCATCGGGTTCGGTGCCTGCGAGGAGAGAAGGATCTAAAGCGCTGAGGTTGGATATGACGGCGGTGCTATATTGCACCCCAATCGCATGGACTCCTTTGACATCGATGCGGCGCCGGGAAGTGGTTTCGAAAGTGACTTCCACACCACCGATTCGATCTTCCTGCCAGCCGCTATTGTAAGAACCGTAAACATACGTCGTGATACCGTCGCGTCCCACCCGGACATTGTTCTGGTTGCCACTGGCGGATTCTCCCCAGTCTCGAACAACAGTTTCGCCCACTAAGTTCGTGAGAGTGGTGGAGTCGAATCCCCCTGATAATGCATTGGCGCAATCACCCGCGCTGGGAAATTCATAGGAGACATACGTATGCCAAAGCCCGGCACGGTCGGCAGTGGAGGATTGGCAGTTGGGGAAAAAGACTTTTAACGTGGAACCTGAACAGGAGCCCCCAGTGATGGCCGGGCAGTCTGGAGGTGCAGCGACCGCAAATGCTTCTGGAATGGGATTCAGCAGATCGAGCAGTTTTTCAACAGATCGGGCACGCCGGGGCGGGGCTGCGGCGATGACTCCTGTGTTTTGAGTGCCCAAAATCGCTCCGCCAAGAACCCCTAATGCGGGTTCTGCGTCGATGTTGCTCCCAGGAATTTCTGAGCACGCCGAAATAAAAATGACGGTAAGCGTTAGAATGAATGTAAGTTTCTTGCACATGCCGTTTCTCTTTTCGGTGTTTTCACGGTAGATCTAAAACCATCAACCACCCGTGACGGAGCGCAACAAAATATGACGCGTCCGATTTGTAGACTTTTCCTTTCAATTATATCTGTTCTTTCTGCAGTTGCGTCTGCAGAAAGCGAGCTGAAGCCAAAATGGGAAATAACGCAGGGTCTCAAGAACCCCGAGTCCGTTTATTTCGACTCGGGAACCCAAACCCTGTTTATTTCGAACGTTGCTGGGGAAGGGACGCGCGCAGATTCTACGGGTTGGATCACCAAGGCCTCTTTGGACGGCAAAGTCGTGCAGGAAAAGTGGATTTCGGGACTCAATGCTCCTAAAGGAATGCGCGCGCATGCAGGGTTTCTCTGGGTAAGTGATATTCAATACCTGCTAAAGATCGACATCAAAAAAGGCGCTGTCGTCGGACGGGTCTTTGTTCCCAGCGCGCGGTTTTTGAATGATGTCGCCATTGGAAATGAGGGCGAAGTATACGTCTCGGACACACTCACCAGTCGCATTTATCTCTACCGTGAGCCGGTCATGAGTGTTTTTGCACAGGGCGATTCCTTTGAATCCCCCAACGGTCTCTTGGTCAAGGACGGCAAGCTCTGGGTAGCAGCCTGGGGTTTGACGAGTGATTTTTCAAACACTACCAAAGGGCGCTTTTACTCTATCAATCTCAAAACTCTAGCCAAAGAGCCGGTCACGCCCGAACCAGTGGGCAATTTGGATGGGCTGGAATGGATGGGCAATGATGCTTTTTTGATCTCGGATTGGGTCGCCGGACGGGTCTATCGTATTGGCCTATCGGGAACGATTTCACCGGTGCTTTCGGGTTTCAAAGGGTCAGCGGATATTGCTTGGGTCCCAGAATCAAACTTGATCGTAGTGCCTCGAATGGGAGAAGATCGAGTGAGTGCCTACACTTTGAATTCGGGGCCGAAGTAGAATGCTTCTTGAAGAATTCAAGCTCTGGCGGCTGCGCCTGCAGCGCTTGGCGCAAACTTTGCGCGACCAAGGAGTAACAAATCTTAAACAATTTACTGTTTGGGTAAGTTCGGTCGATGTCTCTAGTCAGATAATCGCTTATTTACGTTATAACTCGGGACTGCAGGGGATTGTTTATTGGGTTGCCGCCATTGGGGTGGGGTTTTTCGCTGTAGCCTACACGAGCCTTTTCGACACCGTCTTTCGCCTGCCTGTTTACGTGCTAGAGGTTTCCCCTTGGGGCTTATTTCTTCTGTCACCACTTGCGTTCTTATTGTCGTGGTGGTTGGTAAAGCGGTTCGCACCGGGAGCGGCAGGTGGTGGTATTCCTGAAGTCATGGTGTCGATTGAAGTCGACAGCCAAACGGCAGCCCATTGGTCGGGCTGGAAAGCCGGTCTGACAAAGTTTTTTTCGTCTCTGGCCTGTGTTGCGGGAGGAGGAGCCATTGGGAGAGAAGGCCCTACTATCCAAATCGCAGCGAGTATTTTTTATGCTATCGGCATGCCGTTACGGCGTATTTGGCCGTCTCTCAGCCACCAATCGCTCTTGGTAGCAGGTGGCTCCGCGGGAATCGCGGCAGCTTTCAATACACCGCTGGGAGGGATTGTTTTTGCCGTTGAGGAACTCTCCCAGCAGCACTTTAACCGATTTAAAACGTTTTTGATTTCCGCAGTCATTGTGGCCGGGTTGGTTTCGCAGTGGTTGCTCGGGCCTTATTTATATTTGGGATACCCGAAGCTTGCCGAGATCGGATTCAGTGCCTTGCCATGGGCTTTGGTCGTAGGACTTGTGAGTGGGTTAGCTGGTGCATTTTTCGGCAAAGGGATTGCCTGGGTGAATCGTAAAACCCGATGGCTGCGCACTCCCGCAAGGGTGCGCGTTGCCCTGGTGGTAGGTTTGTGTACTGCCCTAGGCGGGTGGCTGGGTAGCTCCGAAGCCATTGGGAGTGGGAGTGGTTTGGTAGTTCGGCTCTTGTTCGACGACGTGGATCGCTCCGTGACGTGGGCGGTGGTTTTGGGGCGGTGGGTGGAACCCATCATTGCGGCCGCCGCTGGGGGCGCAACGGGGATTTTTGGCCCCTCCCTCTCGGCGGGAGCTGCCATCGGGGCGAAGTTTGCAGAGCTTGTTGCTTCTCCCTATCCGAATCTTTCAATTTTAGTAGGCATGGCAGCGTTTTTGAGTGGCGTCACTCGGGCACCTTTTACGGCGTTTGTTTTGGTTTTGGAGATGACCGATAGGCATTCGGCGATCTTTCCGCTCATGATGGCTTCGCTTGCTGCAACTCTGGTAGCTAAGTTTGTCGACGCTAAATCGTGCTACGAGCACCGCTGCAACGCCTATTTGGTTGAAATAGAAGCTTCACAAAAGCGAAATTCTTAACGAAGCATACTCGGCAAGCCACCTCATGACTTTGCGCCGAACAGCCGAATCGGCAAACTGGAGCTTCTTGGGGTCCAAAGCAGAGCACTTGACTCCACCGCAAGCAGCTTCCATGTTTTTTTCAAACTCTGCGGCAAGTTTTTCTTTTTCCTCTGAGCCCCAGTCAATTCCTTCGGAAGTGTCGCCCTTAGAAAGTGCGGCGATGATTCCAGTCCGAACTTCTTTGGGATAAAAGTAAGTCGGAAGCCGTAGCTGGATTTTTTTAGTGGTAGGCAACGGGGTTGTCGCGGCTCCGGGACCTCGAGCTAGTGCCGAGAGCGTAACTCCTTCCAGCGAGTCCAGTGAAGCCTCTCCAACGACGGGAGGATTGAGTTTTTCAGCCGCGGCTTTGGCGGCAGCGATTTCAGCCTCCGTAAGTGGGATCTCCACCTCCGTGCTTACAAAATCCGCACCTGATTTCGTAAAGAGATAATGTTGGGCGCGTTGGAAAATCAGCGTTGAGAGAGCATCGCCAGCGGCAGTGCCGGCGACTTTCCAACGAGCAGGAATCTTTTTGAGTCGATCGACATCAGCCTTCCCAATAGCCTGTGGAAGCTTTGAGGTTAAGTTTCGCGCGCTTTTCAAAATAGTGTCTACGTCTTCTTTGGAGAACAAGAACGGCTGCCCCCCTTCGTTTACGCCCACCAAGTAAGCCGGGTTTTGTAGCAGGGTTTGGGTCCGAGTGAGAAACTCTTGGTACTCGGCCGCTGTGGGGATCGAGAAAAACTTTTCCCAACCGCCGATAGACTGAATTTGTGCTTCCACGGACTTGAGTTCTTCCGTGTCCATTTCATCTCGAAAGAGCTCCGCCGAAGCTGGAAACAAACGCTCCATTTCTAGGGAGCGCGTTCTTTCTGTGTAACTTTCCAGTAAAGATTGAGAGCCGTTGGTGAGTAGTTTTGCAAAAAAATCCACATCCAGTTGTACCGACGCGGTGGGAGTTCGTTCTTCCCAGTACGCTGGCGCTGCAGCGCCGATGAACTTTTCCATCACGAGGTAGGGAAGATTGCTCACCAAAGAGGCGGCATTTGCACTGGCAAAGGCGATGGGTGAACTCCCCGAGTCGCCTTGGCGGCAGTCGAGATACTGACGCATTCCGGTATCAGTGCAAAACAGTGGAACCTCCTCTCGACGCGGGTCTTTGCCGAAATAGAGCATTTCAACTGCAATTCTATCGTAATCAGCAATGGGCGTTTTTGAGGTTCGAATGCGGTGTCCAAATAAAACGTCGTCAAAAAATGGAAGGTAATCCATCACGGAAGAAGTAACTTCAACATCGGGAGCAACCAGATCCTTGGCCAGGTAATCGGCAAAGTGTTCATGGCGTTTTGCAGCCGGAAAGTTTTTGGCGGACAGACTTCCGGCAAAATTGTGGCGCAACCCAAGAATGTGGCCCACTTCATGGGCGACTACTGCGCGGACATAGTCCTGGCTAGTTCGGAGAACGGCGGCGTCGTCGGCTTTGGACGCGAGCAGCTCCATCAGGCCATCGGAAGAAGACGTTGCGGTGTGCAGGTTGCAGAGCCGGTCTTGCTCAAACCCAGCTAAGCTAAAGCTTCCGTGCGACTGTGGAGGGAGGCCACCTCTCCTCAAGAGTTTGCGGACTTCGTTTTTCGAGTTGAACGCAAAGGTACTAGTAATGAACGCTTGAGCATGGAGTACTTCTCCTGTTCGAGGGTCCATTTGAGCGTCAGCATAGGCGCTCCCCGCGCTGTCGTAGTTTACCCACTGAATAATATTGAGCAGTGGATCGGGGGCAGAACTTCCCGCGGGTGCTTCGATGGCTTCGATCTGCGGCAAAATACTTTTCCAATACAGAATGCCGTCCCGAACTGCCTGTTTGTAGGCTTCTGGAGTGTTGGCAGATATGGCCAGTCGGATGGGTTTGGAGATGTCGAACTTAGAAGCGTAAGCATGGCTGCGGCCGTCGAGCGCTAGTTTAGGGGAAACGCCAAAAAAGCCCGCTCGTTGAAAGTCCGACGCAGGTGAAGGGGTGAAACCAGGGGTGGGTTGGTAAGGGCTTAAAAGGTAGCGCGCTTCGATGGGAGCCAATGAGGTGCCAAAAAGGCCAGAAATACTGACTTGGCCCACCTGGCGAATCAAAAGCTGGTTCGGCGTGACGACCCGAACTTCTTCGAGGTAGCTCGAACGGACATCAGCCGATTGAAAGTCAGGTTGGTAGTTCTTGCCCGAGGCATCGTGTGCCGTCCAATCTCGGGACAGGAGGATGAGCCGCATTCCGGCGTTAAAATCAAAAGAGACGGTTTCTGCCGTCTGTTCTTCAATAGGAAAGGTTGCGAGCAAGAGGTTTTGCGGCAAGTCCTGCGTGAGACTATGTCCGTTGGTCGCCTCAAATAGCAGGACTCGAGAACCGCTTGGACGAAATGCCACGACTCGGCTGCGCAACCCATGGCTCATTGCTGCCACAGGCTGTTCGATCAAGCTGGACTGAAGTAAGAACTCTTTGTCGAATGCCGACTTGGCAATCGTCAGCAAAGTCTCGCCAGACTTCGCGCTCCGGGAGGTTGAAAAAGAATCCGTGATCTCTACTGCCGCCCGAACCTCGGGCTTTGAGACATTGGCCTGCTGAGCACACCCAATAAGTAGAACGGACAGACTAGAAACAAACCCAAACCAAAGCATCCCCAAACCCCCACGAAAATATGCCTGACTTCGGTTTTAACTCTTGGCGTTGAACTGTCAATGTTAAGATAGGCACAGCACTTTCTTTATGGATAATCTCACCCATACTTTAGTCGGTATCGCCCTTGCGGAGGTTTTATATCAGCGTTCTCCTTCTGTGAGGCGCCCACGAGTGTCTCAACGTGTTCGCAAGGCGTTCTGGATCGTCTCGGCCGTTGCCGGGAATCTGCCCGATCTGGACATTGCGTATGCGGGGATTCTTCTACCCGGCCGGCTAGGCTACCTTTTGCATCATCGGGGGCACACGCACACAGTGGCCGTTGGCCTGTTGCTTGGCGCCTTTGTGGGGTGGCTCGCCCAGAAATGGAGTCGTCACACTCAACCGTCTTTCGCCTCTTGGGATCTACGTGCGCTTTGGGCGTTAGCACTGGCCGGACCGGTTGTGCATTTGGTTTTGGACGGACTTAATAGTTATGGAACGCATCCATTTTGGCCCGTTGTGAATCGTTGGTTTTACGGAGACACACTTTTTATCGTAGAGCCATTGGTTTGGGTCAGTCTTTTTCCCGTGGTTTACTTCGCATCGGCCGGCAGGCGATGGCGATGGGCCGGAGAGGCGTTTGTAGTTGCATTGCTGACAGCACTTGTTCTGGTGCCAATGGTGAAATGGTACTCGGCTATCGGCGTCATCGCTCTGGGCGCGGGGACCGGTTTGCTCAGTCGGATGCTCCCCCCACGTGCGAGGGCGGAGTTTTGCCTTGGGCTATTTTTGTGTGTGGTGCTGGTGTTTGGGATCTGTTCTTGGAAAGCACGTTCAGAGGTGACGCAGAGACAGGAGCTAGTTTCCCCTTCGGCCAAACTGCAGGATTTGATTCTATCGCCCATGCCTGCAAATCCCTTTTGCTGGGCAGTGATTACAGTCGAGACGTTTTCAAATGGAAGCCGGTATCGTCTTAAACGCGGGCGGTATAGTTTGGCCCCAGCATGGATTGTGGCTGGAGAGTGCCCTGTTTTTTCCTCCGCGACGAGCACGGCGTACCTGACTCCTGTGGGGGGAAATTGGGGGAGCGATTTTGAGTGGGAAGGACAGTACGTGGCCGATGTTCAGGATTTCAAGGAATATGCGGACTATGCCTGCGGCTGGAAGGCGTTTCTGCGCTTTTCCCGAGCGCCCTTTCTACAAGAAGAGAAAGAAAAAATCTGGGCAGGGGACTTGCGCTACGATCACGAGCCTGGCCTGGGGTTTTCCGAATTGGAAGTTCCGGAAGACCGGGGGCTGTGTTCTGAATGGCTTCCGGGATGGGTCCCACCCCTGAAAAGCGTTTTCTATTGATTTCAGTGGCTATTCGAAAAGTAAGCGCGTTCCAAATCGCCTTTGAATACGATTTCCGAAATGTCCTTGCGCATCCGAGAAGGCCGAATCAAACCGGGCTTCGGGTGACCAATTACAAAAAATGAATACGGTTCGAAATCGCTCGGCACAAGCTGGCAGGCCTTGGCCCGGTCAAAGCCCGCCATGAAGCGCATTCCCAACCCCAGGTCCTGAGCCCGCAAGGACGCTAGTTGGCATGCAGATCCGAGGTCGTAGCCGTGGTGGCGGTTGAGTGCCCCGGTCTTGGTGAAGGTTTTTTTTGCGAGCGCAATACCGAGTACCCAAGCTTCTTTGGCAAAAGCGTTGCCATCATCCAGCAGCGACTCCAGTTCGAGCCGTTTAGCGGAGCCGTCTTTCAATGTGATCAAAAAACGCCAAGGCTGCTCGTTGAAGCAAGAGTGCGCTGCGAGAGCTGCTGAAAAAATCTCTCTGAGGTCCGAGTCCGAGACCGGGGAGGAAATGTACTCGCGAGGACTCCAACGCTCTGCAATAAGCTCGTGTAATTTCATTAGTCTCTCCTTGGATTGGTCGTGATATCATTTTCTCGGGCATCGTATAAGCACCTTTTTCTTGGGGGTTCGTGTGAACTGGTCTGGAAGGCGAGTGGTGGTCACGGGGGGTGCGGGCTTTTTGGGCACTTACGTCGTAGAAAAACTGCGCGCCAAAGGTGCTACCGTTACTGTCCCCCGTTCCAAAGAATACGATCTTCGAGAATCTGCGGCCGTTTCGCGTCTGTTGGACCAGAGCAAACCGGAGTTTATTTTTCATCTCGCTGCTGTGGTGGGTGGAATCGGTGCAAATCAGAAAAACCCAGGTTCGTTTTTCTACGATAATGCGGTGATGGGACTCCAGCTGATGGAACAAGCTCGGCGGCGAGGGGTTAAAAAATTTATCGGTATCGGAACGATCTGTGCGTACCCCAAGTTTACGCCCGTTCCGTTTCGAGAGGACGATCTCTGGAATGGATACCCTGAAGAGACCAACGCTCCATATGGATTGGCCAAAAAAATGTTGCTGGTCCAGTCTCAGGCGTATCGAAGCCAGTATGGTTTCAATTCCATCTACCTATTGCCAGTAAACCTTTTTGGTCCGCGCGACAATTTTGATCTCGAAACATCGCATGTCATTCCGGCGCTAATTCGAAAATGCGTCGAAGCAATCCAAAACAAGGCGCCTGAAATCGTTCTGTGGGGAGATGGTTCAGCGACTCGTGAATTTTTGTATGTGGAAGACGCGGCCCAAGCGATTGTTCAAGCGGCGGAGCTTTATGACTCTTCCGACCCGGTAAATCTGGGAACGGGAAAAGAAATTTCGATTTCCGATTTGGCCCACGCCGTGTGCGCTACCACTGGGTTTCGTGGCCGACTGCGCTGGGACATTTCCAAGCCCAATGGGCAACCCCGTCGTTGCGTCGACAACTCTCGTGCCGAAGCGCGTTTTGGGTTCGAGGCCAGCTGGAGCCTGGAACAAGGTTTGCGCCGCACAGTGGACTGGTACTTACAAACCCTCAAAGACTCCGATCTGCTGCTAAACGCGGCGACTGGCCCGACTGCCTCGCTACCCAGCGCGACCACCGTGTGATAGCCCTTGGGCACTATGATTTCGTATTTCAGATTAGGCTCCGTGTTTGGTTTTCTTGCGGTTGTCCTGGGTGCATTCGGGGCACACGCCTTGAAAGATGCGCTTACCCCCACTGACGCGGAAATTTATCGGACTGCAACACAATACCTAATGTTCCACGCTTTGGTTCTCCTCACCGTGGGGCAGCTTCAGAAAAAGCGAAACACGGTTTGGTTGCGTCGTGCGGGATTTTGCTTTGCTTTGGGGAGCGTGGTGTTTTGCGGGACTTTGTTCGCGTTGGTGCTAACGCAGATGCGTTGGCTCGGAGCCATCACTCCGCTGGGCGGGGTGATGCTTTTGCTGGGGTGGGCTTCGCTGGTGTTTTCCCGAGAGTAGAATGCAGGGGTATGCCCTGAGCACAAAGCGGGCACTTTTCGGCGGGCCAGCTCTCCAGAGCTAGGGTCACCAGAGAAAAAAGTGAAGGGGCTCCAATCTGGGAAGCCGAGATATTTCCTCTATTGCACAAGGCAGCGACAGAGACGACTTCGGCTCCAAGCTCTGTAGCCAATGCCACGACTTTTTTCACCGAGCCTCCCGTCGTTAAAATATCTTCAGCAATCAAGGTGCGGCGGCCTTGAATCAGTCTTTCATAACCTCGCTTCAGTACAAAGCCCTGGGGGGAGTCCGTTTTTTCGGCATAAACTGCCAGTACTGTGCGCCCGGTGAGTGCGTTCAAATGGTGGGCGATCCATTGGGTGAGAACAATCCCACCCATCGCAGGAGCGAGAACGACTTCAATCGATTGCGAAGCGTAATGGACTGCAATGATCCGGCAAAGTCGAGAGATGGTTTCGGGATTGGGGTAGAGCGCGTCCTTGTTGACATAAGCGCTCCCGTGAAGCCCGGATGTATAAACCAAGTGGCTATTGGTAAGTATGGCTCCACATTCCTGGAACGTCGCAAGCGCCTGAGGATCACTCAAGTGGACGCCTCCTGAATCTCGGATAGGATTTTCTTAACTGCATCTATCGGCGATCCTACTCCAAGAGGAGGCCGCGTAATCGGTCTACCGATGACAAGGTAATCGGCTCCGGCACGAATGGCCTCTGAGGGGGTCATGACGCGTTTCTGATCTTCGGAGTGATACCAGCTGGGACGAATCCCTGGGCAGATTTTTTTCAGGGATTTAAAGCGGGGATCTTTTCCTAAAGCTTCGAGTTCTTGCGCTGAACAGACGATTCCGTCGAGCTGAGCTTCGGCGGTGTCCTGCGCGAACTTAAGCACCTTTTCCAAGGGAGGTTCCCCAAAAACATGTGAGCAAGTGCCCTCGTCAAATGAGGTTAGAACAGTCACCGCATAGCATTCAGCGGAGCCTTTGTTTTCGCCCGCAAGCCGAAGGGCTTCCGAGCCGGCCGATGCGTGTACCGTAAAAAGCTTCGCTCCGATGCTCCCCACGGTGCGTGCCGCCGCTGCGACGGTATTCGGGATATCATTGAACTTCGCATCAAAAAATACCTGGCCCCCTAATCGCTGAACGTGTTGCACGACGGTGGGCGCTCCGACCGCCGTTAAGACTTCGAGGCCGATTTTAAAAAAACCTACATGAGGGGCCAGCGCCTCGACCAAAGGGGTCAAGCGCGCGAGCGAATCCACATCTAGAGCAACAATGAGGCGGTGTTTGGGGTCCATAGGTAGACTGTTCATACCGTGGGATACGGTATCTGCCAACCGGGATTGTCGTTGCCGGGGGGAACGGGCTTGAGTAGAAAAGTCCCATGCTTAAAGAAGGGGACAAGGCTCCCGGGTTTTCTGTGGCCTCTACCGGGGGAAATCTCGCCTTGAGTGATTTCAAGGGCAAGATAGTGGTGTTGTATTTTTACCCGAAAGACATGACCTCGGGCTGTACCGCCGAGGCCTGCGATTTTCGCGATAATCTTTCTCTTCTGAAAAAGAAAAAAGCAGTCGTTCTGGGGGTCAGCAAGGACTCCGTCGAGCGGCACCGTGCATTTCAGAAAAAAGAAGGTTTTGATTTTCCTTTGCTCGCCGATACCGATGGAAAGCTGTGCGAAGCCTACGGTGTTTGGAAAGAAAAATCGCTTTATGGACGCAAGTACATGGGGATTGAGCGCACCACATTTGTGATCGATTCTCGAGGTAGGATCGCAAAGATCTTCCCCAAAGTTAAAGTCAAAGGGCATGTGGAAGAAGTGCTCAAAGCGCTTGCCGAACTTTGACCCACTTATGGTTTACGATAGCCTGATTTTTGATCTCGATGGGACCCTCTGGACTTCCAACCAAGCAGGTTCGAGCGTGCTTTTTCCCGGAGTAGTTGAAGGCATCCAGAAACTCGCTGAAAAATATGCGCTCTTTGTGGTGAGCAACTGCCAGGTTGCGGATCTAAAACGATTCACCGAACTGAGCGGCCTGGGAGCTTGTTTCAAGGATATGGAATGCCTTGGCGCCACGGGTCGTTCAAAAGGGGAGAATATCTCAGCGCTCATGCGGCGAAACCGGCTGACGAAAGCTGCTTACATTGGCGACTCTGCGGGCGACCAGATTGCGGCCCGCCAAGCCGGGGCCGATTTTTATCACGCGAAATATGGCTTCGGAAGTCCTGCCCAGGAATGCATGGGGTTTGACTCGTTTGGAGAAGTGAAAGACTTTTTTCTGTCTCTGGTCCAGGCCAGCCCTTAGGCGCCTTCGTGAATTTCTGTGCCTGCGAAGTCGTTAGCCATCGCTCCCCCCATGCTTTTAATAAGATAGTGGCATTCCAGCGCCAGTGTAAAAGGTTTTTAGAGAGGGTGGAAATAACGCGCTAAGTCTTTGATTAAAGAGAGTATTCTTTTCTCGATGAGCTTGGCTGTCCTGATCACTTACTATAACGAGCGCGAGCTGCTCACTCAGTGTCTTGCTTCTCTGGCTGCACAGACCACTTTGCCCGACGAAATCTGGGTTTATGATGACGCCTCTTCCGCTCCAGCGCACGACTATCTCGGATCCTACGCCTCTTTGGCGGGGGGAGTGAAAGTCATTCGCGGTAAGCAGAATCGCGGGCCGGCATTTGGCCGCAACGCACTTCTGGCGCAAGCCCAGAGCGATTTTATCCATTTTCATGATTGCGACGACCTCTTTCTGCCCGGCTGGACTCACCAGGTTTCGCGCGCGGCTACAAAAGCGGTCGACCTTGTGCTTACGGAGTTGAACTCCATCAAAAATGGAGCTCCGTACGGAAACCGTTTTCTGGCGTTGAGCGAGCTCTTGAATCACCACGACCTTTTCCGCTTCAGTATTCAACACGCTATTTTGCCAGCGGCGG
>JACCDG010456749.1_pt1 | contig 12518 bp, 12 predicted proteins | sample 7442471 | NCBI WGS metagenome assembly JACCDG01 (sample SAMN15323444, study PRJNA562643) | freshwater metagenome | isolation source: river surface water | place: USA:Blue River Watershed | collected 2017-08-17 | reverse complement strand
TCACGCTGGAACAGCGCCTCGTCGAAGTAGCTGGAAACTGGTAGTTGGCTTGCGGCCTGCTGCAGTTGAAGACTTAAATCAGACATGGGTGACCTGACCTAGAGACTCCCCCTATGAAGGGGCAGGAACAAAGCGCTGATCCTTCGATCCCGGCGCATGAAAAAGGCGGAACTCAATCCGCCTGGGGCCGCGATTGTACCCCGGGGCTCGGTGTCCGTTCGGCGGCGGGCCCAAAAACCTGCACCGGTGCGCGGTGCGGGCAGGGGGGAGGTCTAAAATCGGTGTTTTGCCGCACGATACAAGCCATGCCCAAAACCACTCCCGCTGCACCGGCCATCCCCCTGCCGGCCACCTACGAGGCTGCCCTGCAGGAGCTGGAGCAGCTGGTGGCACGCCTCGAGTCGGGCCAGATGCCCCTTGATGAGCTGCTGGCCGGCTACCAGCGCGGCGCGGCCTTGCTGGCCTTGTGCAAGGATAAATTGCAGGCGGTCGAAGACCAGATCAAGGTGCTCGACGGTGGCCAGCTCAAGAGCTGGGACGCGGCATGAGCGGCGCCTTTGACCTTTCAGGCTGGATACAGCCCCGTCTGCAGCGGGTCGAGCAGGCCCTGTCTGGCTGGGTGGACGCTGCGGCACCAGCCGGGCTGGGCGAGGCCATGCGCTATGCGGTGCTGGACGGCGGCAAGCGCCTGCGCCCCCTGCTGGTGCTGGCCGCGGCCGAAGCCGTGGGCGCCGGGGCCAGCGAAGCGGCCTTGCGCGCGGGCTGTGCCATTGAACTCATCCACGCCTATTCGCTGGTGCACGACGACATGCCCTGCATGGACAACGATGTGCTGCGCCGGGGCAAGCCCACTGTGCATGTGCAGTTTGGCGAAGCCCAGGCCTTGCTGGCCGGGGACGCCCTGCAGTCCCTCGCGTTTGAACTGCTCACTCCGCAGGATGGCACTGTCGCTGCAGGCATTCAGGCCCGCTGCGCCGGCCTGCTGGCCCGCGCCTCGGGCTACTGGGGCATGGCCGGCGGCCAGGCCATCGACCTGGCCAGCGTGGGGCAGCGCCTCACCGAAGACCAGCTGCGCCAGATGCACCGGCTCAAGACCGGTGCCTTGCTGCTGTGCAGCGTGCAGCTGGGTGTGGCTTGTGGCCCGGCCGTGCCGGCGGTCGCCGATGCGGCGCTGACCCGCTTCGGTCAGGCCCTCGGGCTGGCCTTCCAGGTGGTGGACGATGTCCTGGACGTCACGGCCGATTCGGCGACCCTGGGCAAAACTGCAGGCAAGGACGCGGCCGACGACAAACCCACTTATGTGGCCTTGATGGGACTGCAGGCCGCCCAGCAGTACGCCGATGCCCTGGCACAGCAGGCGCTGCAGGCGCTGGCCGATACCGGTCTGGATGACCTGGCCCTGCAGCCCATGAAGGCGCTGGCGGCGATGGTCGTGCAGCGTCAACATTGATTTGCGGACAAGACCATGTCAAGACTGCTCGAAACCCTCCAGTCCCCCGTCGACCTGCGTCGCCTGGGCCGCGCCCAGCTGTCGCAGGTGGCCGATGAGGTGCGCCAGTGCGTGCTGGACAACGTCTCGCAAACCGGCGGGCACCTGAGCTCCAACCTGGGCACGGTCGAACTCACCGTGGCCCTGCATTACGTCTTCAACACCCCCGAAGACCGCATCGTCTGGGACGTGGGGCACCAGACCTACCCGCACAAGATCCTGACCGGCCGGCGTGAGCGCATGCCCACGCTGCGCCAGCTCCACGGCCTCTCGGGCTTCCCGCGCCGCGACGAGAGCGAGTACGACACCTTTGGTGTCGGGCATTCATCCACCAGCATCTCGGCCGCTCTGGGCATGGCCCTGGCCGCACGACAGAAAGGCGAGAGCCGCCATGCTATCGCCGTCATCGGCGACGGTGCCATGACGGCCGGCATGGCCTTCGAGGCCCTCAACCATGCCGGCGTGGAAGACTGCAAGCTGCTGGTCATCCTCAACGACAACGACATGTCGATCAGCCCGCCCGTGGGCGCGCTCAACCGCTACCTGGCGCAGTTGATGAGCGGGCGCTTTTACGCTGCGGCCAAGGAGGGTGCCAAGCAGGTGCTCAAAGCGGCGCCGCCGCTGTTCGAGCTGGCCAAGCGCTTTGAAGAGCATGCCAAGGGCATGGTGGTGCCCGCCACGCTGTTCGAGAAGTTCGGCTTCAACTACATCGGTCCGATCGACGGTCACGACCTCGAATCGCTGATCCCGACGCTGGAAAACCTCAAGCACCTCGACGGCCCGCAGTTTCTCCACGTGGTCACCAAAAAGGGGCAGGGTTACAAGTTGGCAGAAGCCGACCCGATCGCCTACCACGGTCCGGGCAAGTTCGATCCAGCCGTGGGCATCGTGCCCCCGGCCACGCCGCCCAAGACCACCTTCACCCAGGTGTTCGGCCAGTGGCTGTGCGACATGGCGGCGCAGGACGAGCGGCTGGTGGGCATCACCCCGGCCATGCGCGAAGGCTCGGGCATGGTGGCGTTCCACAAGCAGTTCCCGAAGCGGTATTACGACGTGGGCATTGCCGAGCAGCACGCCGTCACCCTGGCGGCGGGCATGGCCTGCGAGGGCGTCAAGCCGGTGGTGGCCATCTATTCGACCTTTTTGCAGCGCGGTTACGACCAGCTGATCCATGACGTGGCGTTGCAGAACCTGCCGGTGGTGTTTGCCCTCGACCGCGCGGGGCTGGTGGGGGCCGATGGCGCCACCCATGCGGGCGCTTACGACATCCCTTATATCCGCTGCATCCCCAACATGAGCCTGGCTTGCCCGGCCGACGAGCGCGAGTGCCGCCAGCTTTTGTCTACCGCCTACAGCCAGAACCACCCGGTGGCGGTGCGTTACCCGCGTGGGGCGGGCGTCGGGGTGCAGCCGCTGGCCGATCTGCAAGGCTTGCCGTTTGGCAAGGGCGAGGTCCGCCGTACGGGGCGCCAAACTGCCATCCTGGCTTTTGGCACCTTGCTGTACCCGGCCCTGCAGGCGGCCGAAGCCCTGGACGCCACCGTGGTTAACATGCGCTGGGCCAAGCCCCTGGACATCGACTTGCTGGCCCAGGTGGCACGCGAGCACGAGCGGATCGTGACGCTGGAGGAGGGCGCTGTCATGGGCGGCGCAGGCAGCGCCGTGATGGAAGCCCTGCAGACCCTGGGCCTGGTGCGGCCGGTGCTGCAGCTGGGTCTGCCCGACGCGTTCATCGAACACGGCGACCCAGGCAAACTGCTGGCCATGCAGGGCCTGGACGCGGCCGGCATCGAGCGCGCCATCCGCCAGCGCTGGGCTGACTGAACCCGATTCAATGCCGGTGTGAAATCAAATCAGGTCGAAATTGACGGTTTTGGTGGTCTGAAAGGGTAAACCCGCCCCGTGAGGGTTATTCCAGCTTTCTACAATTCAGCCCTGACCCCGAAGTCCTGGCCTGGAAGTCTCAGGCTTGTTTTCATATCAAAGGAGTAAGTTCATGGATCGTCGTTCCATTCTGAAAAATGCCGGTATCGCTGGCGTGCTGGCTGCTGGTGTTGCACCTGCCGTCCAGGCCCAGGCCACCATCCGCTGGCGTCTGGCATCCAGCTTCCCCAAGTCGCTGGATACGCTGTTTGGCGGTGCAGATGCGTTTGCCAAGAAGGTCAAGGAAATGACCGGTGGCAAGTTTGAAATCACGACGCACCCTGCTGGGGAATTGATGCCGGCTTTCGGTGTGCTTGACGGCGTGCAAAACGGCACGGTGGAATGTGCCCACACCGCGCCTTACTACTTCTTTGGCAAGGACGAAACCTTTGCCCTCGACTGCGCTGTTCCCTTTGGTCTGAACAGCCGCCAGATGACCGCCTGGATGTATGAAGGCAACGGCCTCAAGCTTTTGCGGGAGCACTACGCCAAGTACAACATCGTGAACTTCCCGATGGGCAACACCGGCACCCAGATGGGCGGCTGGTTCCGCAAGGAGATCAAGTCCGCCGCCGACATGAAGGGCCTGAAGTTCCGCGTCGGTGGTTTTGCCGGCAAGGTGCTCGAGCGCATGGGCGTGGTGCCCCAGAACATTCCGGCAGGCGAGATTTACCAGTCCCTTGAAAAAGGCACGATTGACGCCGCCGAGTGGATCGGTCCGCACGACGACCTCAAGCTGGGCCTCAACAAGGTGGCTCCGTTCTATTACTACCCTGGCTGGTGGGAAGGTGGCCCGCAGCTCACGCTGTTCGTCAATCAGAAAGCCTACGACGCGCTGCCCGCAGAGTACAAGGCCATCGTGGACGCAGCCTCTGCTTATGCCCACGTCGAAATTCAGGCCCGCTACGACGTTTACAACCCGACCGCTCTGCGCCAGCTGGCGGCCCAGAAGGCCAAAGTCCTGCCTTTCCCCAAGGACATGATGGATGTGGCGTTCAAGCACTCGCAGGAGCTCTACGCTGAAATCAGTGCCAAGAACCCCAACTGGAAGAAGGTCTACGACGACTACGCCAAGTACCGTGCCGAAGCCAACTGGTGGTTCCGTTTCGGCGAAGCCCGTTTCGACACCTTCATGCAGTCGCAAAAGCTCTGATTTTCAGAGCTGCCGGCCCCCTGGCCGGCCCCCTCTGAAACGACCCGCCGGTGACCCCGGCGGGTTTTTTTTAGCCATTGCAGATGGGCCAGTGGCACGGCCCACGCAGCTTGAACCATGAAAAAAGCCCACTGCGAACGGTGGGCTTGTGAGTGCTCAGCGTCGAAGGGCTCAACGCTTGTCGGCTCCGGGGATGTTTTTCATCGGGTCATCTTCTGCGGCCTTGTTGTCGTCCGCCATCGGATCACCGCCGGGTGCATCCAGATCGTCGCCAGGTGCCGCTTCAAGCTGCACACTGTCGATGTCCAGGGCTTCATTGCCGCCCAGCCCACCAGTCACCATCGAGGGGAAGGCGATGATCGCCACCACCATGATCAGCTGCAGCACGATGAAAGCGATCGAGCCTTTGTAGATCTCTGTGGTGGTGACCGCGGGGATAGTCTGGCCGGTCACGCGGTCCTTGTAGTCGTTGCGCGCCGCTACGCTCCTGAGGTAGAAGAGAGCGAAACCAAAGGGCGGTGTGAGGAACGAGGTCTGCAGGTTCATGGCTACCATCACACCGAACCAGATCAGGGCCTGGTCCGAAGTCATGCCCGGCACCAGCTCAGGCAGGATTTTTTCGGCCGCCGGCACCAGCAAAGGGATCACGATGAAAGCGATCTCGAAGAAGTCGATGAACATGCCGAGCACGAAGATCAGCAGGTTGACCACCACCAGGAAGCCCAAAGCCCCCCCGGGGATGTTGTCAAACAGGTGCTCCACCCAGATGTGGCCATCGGCCGCATTGAAGGTGAAACTGAACACCGTCGATCCGATCAGGATGAACAGCACAAAAGTAGACAGCTTGGCGGTGCTCTCAAGCGCCTGGTGGGTCAGCTCCATGCTCAGCTTGCGCTTGACAGCAGTCAATACCAGTGCGCCCAGCGCGCCCATGGCCCCGCCCTCGGTGGGGGTAGCCACGCCCAGGAAGATCGTGCCCAGCACCAGGAAGATCAGGATCAGCGGAGGCATCAGCACAAAGGTGACCTGCTCAGCCAGGCGTGAGAGCAAGCCCAGACGTGCCACGCGGTTGACCACCGACAGAGCCAGGGCGACCAGAGAGGCAATGGTCATCGACAGGATGACCACTTCGTCGCCAGGTGCAGGCATGGAGCGGTCCAACCATTCGCGCAGCAACGGATCATGCACCTGGGCCCAAGCGACACCCACCGCGGTAGCAATCAGCAGAAGCACCAACAGCGACTTGTGGCCGGAGTTGCCATTGGGTTCGCGGTAGATGCGGGCCTCAGGGGGCAGAGCTGGCACCATGGCTGGCTTGAAGATCGCCACCAGCACAATGAAAAGAATGTACAGGCCCACCAGCAGCAGACCCGGCACCAGAGCACCTGCGTACATGTCACCCACAGAGCGACCGAGCTGGTCGGCCAGCACGATCAGCACCAGCGAAGGCGGTATCGCCTGGGCCAGGGTGCCGGATGCGGTGATGGTGCCGGTGGCAATCACGCGGCTGTAGCCGTAGCGCAGCATGATTGGCAGCGAAATCAAGCCCATAGAGATGACCGCAGCAGCCACCACGCCGGTGGTTGCGGCCAGCAAAGCGCCCACCAGGATCACGGCAATCGCCACACCGCCACGCACCGGGCCAAACACCTGCCCCACCGTCTCGAGCAGGTCTTCCGCCATGCCCGAGCGTTCCAGGATGATGCCCATGAAGGTAAAGAAGGGGATGGCCAGCAGTGTGTCGTTCTGCATGATGCCGAAAATGCGCAAAGGCAGGGCCTGGAACATCGTTGCCGGAAACAGACCCGCCTCCATGCCGATAAAGCCAAAGCCCAGGCCGCATGCCGCCAGCGCAAAGGCCACCGGAAAACCGGTCAGCAGCAGGGCCAGCAGGCCCGCAAACATCAACGGCACAAAGTTCTGTGCCAGGAAAGTGGCTTCCATCATTGGGCTCCCTGGGTTTGCTGCTCAAGTTCTGCGGCACGTTTCTGGTCGTCCGACTGTGCTTCTTCATGCGACAGGACATCAGGGCCCTGACCCTTCAGAAAGGCCAGACGCTTGATCAATTCGGAGATGCCCTGCAACAGCAGAAGGGCAAAGCCCACGGGGATCAGCAGGTAGGCCGGCCAGCGGATGAGACCGCCGGCGTTGGACGACATCTCACCCGACAGATAAGCCTGCATAAACATTGGCCAGGACAGGTAAATGCACAGCAGGCAAAACGGGATCAGCGTCAGCATGATGCCACCCACGTCGATCCAGTTGCGTGTTCGTGCGCTCAACCGACTGGCGATGAAGTCGATGCGCACATGGGCGTTTTTGAGCAGGCCATAGCCGGCACCCAGCAGAAACACCCCGGCAAAGAGGTACCACTGGATCTCCAGCAGGGCGTTGGAGCTGGTGTCAAAGGCTTTGCGAACGATGGCATTGCCCGCGCTGATCAGGGTCGTCAGCAGCACCAGCCATAAAGTCAGCTTTCCAACGGTGGTATTGATTTTGTCAATCCATCGCGACCATTGCAGCATGGCGGTCATGGGGATCTCCCGGGTTTAAAAAGAACCGGGCGATTGTACGTGCCGGGCTTTGAGGTCGAATTTCGGGCCATGCTGATGCCTTTTGATATTTTTGGTGGCCCTTGTTGCGACTTCTTCAGATCATGGCTGGTCTGGGTCCCACCAGGGCAAAGTGCGCTTGAGCGAGTGCACGCGGCCAGCTTCCTTCAGCGGCTCGTAACCGGGCAGGTCCTGGAGCAGCTCTGCCCAGCGACTGCTGAGCAGCAGCCGCTGCAATGCCGCAACCGCAGGATTGTCCAAGGCATCGGCCAGGCAAACCAGCCAGTAGTGTTCCTTCATCAAAGGAACGAAGTCCAGTCCGTGCTGTGCGGCTGCCGAGGCAATGCCCAGTCCGGTGTCCGCTTGACCCGAGGCAATAAATGCCGCCACGGCGCTGTGCGAGCTTTCCTCCTGGGCATAGCCCCGCAGATGCTCGGAAGAAATCTGCTCTGCCTGCAACCAGTCATCGAGCAGAAGGCGAGTACCGGTGCCCAGGGTGCGGTTGATCATTCTGACGTCAGACCGCAGCAGGTCTTCCCAGCGTCCGATCGCGAGAGGATTGCCGCGTGTGATCATCAGGCCTTGCTGGCGAAGCGAAAAGCCCATCAGCTTGTGATGCCCCGTCTTGAGCAGAGGCCGGTAAGTGCGCGCCACCAGCGATTGGGGGGCGGGTTGCATCGGTGCATGAAAGCCCGCGACGTTGCAGCGCCCCTCGTTGAGGGCGCGAATGGCGTCCACGCTGCCGCAAAAGCGCATGTCCAGGTGCAGGCCCTGGCCGGCCGCGTGTTCGCGCAACCTCACCAGCGCATCGTCGTGGCTGGCGTAGACCGTCAGCACATGGCTGCCCGGATCGAAGGCCATGGCAAAGGTTTTTTCGAGTTCCGCCTGCAGCGCGCTGATCTGGGGCGCCAGACGTGCCTGGGCCTGGCGTTCGGCCCACAGCAGCTTGTCGGCGAATTCGGTGAGCCGGGCCGGCTGGCCTTTTTCCCAGACGATCAGGGGCTGGCCCATGGATTGCTCCCAGCGCTTGAGCTCGCCCCACACATGGCGGTAGGACAGGCCAATTGCCTTGGCGGCCATCGAGATCGAGCCGCTGTCGCGCACCGCCTGCAGCAGGTCCATCAGCGGATGGTGCAGGGGTGAGGCAGAGGCGACGCGGCTTTCGCCTTCGGGCAGCCACTGGTAGGACAGGTGAATTTTGGGCACGGCCTGAGTGTGCCTCAAACCTGAGCTATGCAAAGGAGTTCATAACGGACAACCCGTAGGGCAGAACAGCTCGTGCTGCACTACCATCGGCCCCGCTGTATGAACACATTCACCGACAGCGTCAGTACGGCGCTGCATTTGCTCACTTCCCTCGATCCCCAGCTCTGGGTCATTGTCGGCCGCTCCCTGGCCGTCAGCGCCACCGCCTGCGCGATCGGCTACGGCCTGGGCGTGCTGCTGGGCGCGGCGCTGGCCGTGCGGCGTTTTCGTGGGCGCGGGGCGGTGCTGGTCTTGCTCAATACCCTGCTGGCTCTTCCTTCCGTAGTGGTGGGGCTGGTGGTGTATTTGCTGCTCTCGCGCACCGGCCCGCTGGGTTTTCTGGGCTGGCTGTTCAGCTTCAAGGCCATGGTGCTGGCCCAGGTGGTGCTGGTGCTGCCGGTGGTGACGGCGCTGACGCGCCAGGTGGTCGAAGACGTGGAACGCCAGCATGGCGAGCAGTGGGCCTCGCTCGGCGCCGGCCCTTGGCTGCGCAGCCTGCTGCTGGCCTGGGACGAGCGGCTGGCGCTGCTGACGATCCTGGTCACGGCCTTTGGCCGTGCAGTCTCTGAGGTGGGTGCGGTGATGATCGTGGGCGGCAACATCGATGGTTTCACCCGCGTCATGACCACCGCGATTGCGCTGGAAACCAGCAAGGGCGATCTGCCGCTGGCGCTGGCCCTGGGGCTGGTGCTGCTCGGTGTGGTGGGCCTGCTCAACCTGCTGGTGGCCCTGCTGCGCTGGCGCGGCGAAGCCCGCGCATCCGGCTCGCCCGCTCTGGTGGGGGGGCTGTGATGGTGGTGCAGCTGCATCAGGTGACGGTTCAGCTCGGCGCGGTGCGCGCCCTGCAGGGCGTCGACTTGCAGATTGCCGCCGGTGAGCGGGTGGCGCTGGTGGGCCCCAACGGTTCGGGAAAGAGCACCTTGCTGCGCACCCTGCATGGTCTGCTGACGCCCATGGCCGGCACGGTGCAGCGCGATGCCGCGCAGCGCCAGGCCATGCTGTTCCAGCGGCCGCATCTGCTGCGGGCTTCGGCTTTGAGCAACGTCACCTTGGGGGTGTGGCTGGACCGTTCGCTGGGTCTGAGTTGGTCGCAGGCCCGTGCCCGCGCCCTGCAGGCACTCGAACGCGTGGGCCTGCAGGCACAGGCCGGGCAGGGCGCGCGCCAGCTCTCGGGCGGTCAGCAGCAACGCCTGGCCCTGGCGCGGGCTTGGGCGCGTCAGCCCGATGTGCTGCTGCTCGATGAGCCCACCGCCAGCCTGGACCCCCACGCCAAGCGGGACGTCGAGACGCTGATTGCCGAATTTGCCGCCGGCCAGAGCAGGCCGCTGACCCTGGTCTGGGCCAGCCACAACCTGGGGCAGGTCAAGCGCATAGCCAGCCGCGTGGTCTGTCTGCAGGCTGGCCGCGTGCTGGCCGATCTGCCGGTGCAGGATTTTTTCAATGCCGAGGTGCTGGCCCGTGTCAGCCTCGAGGCCCACGCTTTTGTTCAAGGAGAAACCGCATGAATGCCCGCTTCCAATCCCTGCGCCGTCTGCTCGTCTGCGCGCTGCTGGTCAGCCCCGTGGCCTGGGCGCAAAGCCCCTCGATCGTGGTCTCCTCCACCACCTCGACCGAGCAGTCGGGCCTGTTTGCACACCTGCTGCCGGCCTTCAAGAAAGCCAGCGGCATCGACGTGAAAGTGGTGGCGCTGGGCACCGGCCAGGCGCTGGACATGGCGCGCCGCGGCGACGCCGACGTGGTGTTCGTGCACGACCAGGCGGCCGAAGAAAAGTTTGTGGCCGAGGGCTTTGGCCTCAGGCGCCTGCCCGTGATGTACAACGACTTCGTGCTGATCGGCCCCAAGGCAGACCCGGCCGGCACCCGGGGCAAGGACATTGTGGCGGCGCTGGGCAAGCTGGCTGCGGCCAATGCAGCGTTCGTTTCGCGCGGCGACAAGAGCGGTACGCACGCCGCCGAACTGCGCTTCTGGAAGCTGGCCAACCTGGACGCTGCCAAGGGCAGCGGCTACCGCGAGTGCGGCTGCGGCATGGGTCCGGCGCTCAACATCGCCGCCTCGCAGGGCGCCTACGTGCTGGCCGACCGCGGCACCTGGCTCAACTTCAAGAACCGAGCCGACCTCGCTGTTCTGGTCGAGGGCGACCAGCGCCTGTTCAACCAGTACGGCGTGATGGTGGTGAACCCCGCCAGGCACGCGCACGTCAAGCAGGCAGATGCCCAGAAGTTCGTGGACTGGGTGACTTCGGCCGCTGGTCAGTCGGTGATTGCCGACTACAAAATTGGTGGCGAGCAGCTGTTCTTTCCGAACGCGGGCAAGTGAGGGGCCGTCAAGCTTTGGGTGTGCCGAGCTTGCGGTAGACGGTCGCCCGGCTGATGCCCAGGCTGCGTGCGGCTTCTGCCACGTTGCCGCGGGCCTTGACCACCGCCTGACGGATCAATTCCGTTTCCACATCGCGCAGGGCCTTGCCGCTGCTGCGTGGGGCATTGCGCGCTGGCTGGGCATCGCTGGTGCGGTGGGCCTGGGTCTGCAGACGCAGGCCCGACCAGAGCGGCACTTCGCACTGCCCTTCGTCACGTCGGGCGGCGTCGAACAGGTTTTCCCAGGGCATGGCGAACACATCGCTTGCGTGCGAGCTGCTCTGGCCGGCGTCGAGTGAGAGCATTTGCCGCGCCGTCGGGTTGGCGCCGGTGATGCGGCCATCGGCGTCGAGCGTGAGCAGGCCGTCGCTGTCGTCGCCGGGTTGGTTGCCCGGCCAGTTCAGCCGCAAGGTGAGGGCGTGCGGCGAAGCCAGCAGCCAGCTGTTTTCGATGCTGCGCGCCGAGCGGCGCACCAAGTGCTTGAGGGCTGGGCGTTCGGTCACTTCGACACCCGTGAGGTCCAGCATGCCGGCGCACAGACCGTCCGGCCCGAACACCGGTGCGCCGGCGCAGCTGTAGATGCTGGTGTCGTCAAAAAAGTGCTCTCCGCGGTGCAGCCAGACGGGCTGCAGCTCGGTCAGGGCCGCGCTGATGGCGGTGGTGCCCACCGCGCGTTCGGACAGGTCCACGCCCACGCGGGCGATCACGTCGGCACGCCTATCGCTGCGGTCTACCGGGCCGTGCACGTCGATCACGATGCCCTCGGCATTGGTGAGGATGGCGAAGTAGCCGATGTTGCCCATGGCCCGCACCAGCTCGGCCAGCACCGGCCGCGCGGCTTGCACCAGGGGCTGGCTTTCCTCCTGCACCCGGCGCATGCGCGCTGCACTGACGGCATCAAAACCCACGCGCTGTCCGGGCGCCAAGCCCCAGTCCTGGCAACGCGCCCAGCCGCGCTGCAGCCAGGGCGCCAGCTGGGGCGCCGGCTGGCTGCTGCGCTCATGCAGCAACAGCTGCCGGGCCTGGGCAATGGAGTGCATTCGGTCGTTCGGGGCCATGCGCATGTGTATCAAGCTGAGAATTTCTGGAGGTCCTGACCGCTGATCAGGGTAATCCCCGGGGAGGTTGAATGCCCCTGCAGGGAACAATGGCTATGCATTCTCATTCATAAGCGCCGGGTTGCCTAGCCCGCGCCGTCCCACAGGAGATCCTCCATGCAGAAGGTGTTGCACATCAATCCGGACAAGTGCACCGGTTGCCAGCAGTGCGAAATGGCCTGTTCCTTCGAGAACTACGGCACCTACGCCACGGCCAAGTCGCGCATCAAGGTGTTCGACTTCCACCACACCGGCAAAAAGGTGCCCTACACCTGCACCCAGTGCGATGAAGCCTGGTGCCTGCACGCCTGCCCGGTCGAGGCCATCACGGTCGACAAGGCCACAGGCGCCAAGGTCGTCAACGAATCCACCTGCGTGGGCTGCAAGGTCTGCACCATCGCCTGCCCCTTCGGCACCATCAATTACGTGCAGGAAACCGGCAAGGTCCAGAAGTGCGACCTGTGCGGTGGCGACCCGGCCTGCGCCGACGCCTGCCCGACCGGCGCGATCACTTTCATCGACGCCAACTGGACGGGCCTGGACAAGATGAAGCAGTGGGCCGACAAGCTGGGCAACCAGCCATCCGCAGCCTGATCCGCCGTTACTGAACCCGAAGGAGAACACACATGTCCTGGGCTGGAAAAATCCTCCGCGTCAACCTCACGGCTGGCACCGTCAAATCCGAACCGCTGAACATGGAGTGG